>Ga0247831_1006539_pt1 | contig 13704 bp, 9 predicted proteins | sample LaCruzMarch2015__9_FD_192406 | JGI IMG/M metagenome (GOLD analysis project Ga0247831, IMG submission 192406) | Freshwater microbial communities from meromictic Lake La Cruz, Castile-La Mancha, Spain - LaCruzMarch2015_1m | ecosystem: Environmental > Aquatic > Freshwater > Lake | place: Spain...
CCATATTTGTCTTTCAAGGCATCCTTAATCTCATCTCTCTTTTTCAGAGCCTTATCCATTATTGACTGAATATGAGTCATTTTGTGGCTGTAAACAACGTCTTCAAGGTGTTTTGTTTTACTAAATTCCATAATTTTGTGTTTAAATTAAAAATAACTTGATTCATTAATGTGTAATTCATTAATTTTTGTTTCATTTGTAATACAATTAAGTCAACAAAAACGTTTCATTAGTGAGACATATTTTTAATTATTTTCACAAATGATACTTATAAGCAATGGCAACAAGTCTTGATAATCAATTATTAGCCTCAATGATAAAAGCAAAAAGAGGTAAAATGGGCTTACGACAAGCTGCAATAGAGATTGGAGGAGTAAGTTCTGCAACTCTTTCAAGAATAGAATTAGGGAATACTCCTGATGTTGATACTTTTATCAAAATATGCAACTGGCTTGGAGAAAAAACAGATACTTTTATTATTCAACAAGATGAAAAAGATACTTCTGGAAATAACCAACAAAGAATCGTAGCTCACTTACGCTCAGAAAAACAATTACGGCCAGATACTATCGAAATGCTATTAAAAGTTATTGAAATTGCATATTCCCAAAACTGAATCTTTGAACACAAGTGAAAAATAATCTCTTAATAAGAGGGTTTAAAGCAGAAGCTGAACGTAAATCCCTACAATTTAGACAAGCATTAGGTTTAAAAAAGTATGATAAATTATGTGCCTTTGAACTCGCTAAGCATTTAGGGGTTCGGGTTTTATCAATTTGGGATTTAATACCAAATGATGGTAAAACGTATGATGATTGGTCTGCGTTACTTATGCCAAATCACCAACAAAAGCCTATAATTCTTCATAATCCTCACCATTCTGAGCCACGGCGTCAAAGTGATATTATGCATGAGTTAGCTCACTTCATCCAGAAGCATCCTTATCCATCTTTTGATGTTCTTGGCTGTTTACCAAAAGAAATGGTTGTAATAAATCCGATATATGAAGAAGAAGCAAAATGGTTAGGAGCGGCTTTGCAGATTCCTAAAGATGGATTGATATGGACAATTTATCAAAAAATGGAAGTACCTTCAATTGCAAATCATTTTAATGCAAGTCTCCAAATGGTAAATATGAGAATAAATACATTAGGATTGAATAGAATTATAGCAAAGCCTTAACTAATTCACCTTAACCCTATACTTTTTCATACACTTTGCTTTTTTATCTAACAAAAATTTTACTCCCATGAGATAGTATGAGTATTTAACTTTAGTATTTTAGTAAAATAACAAATACATGAAAGCTAATACCGTTCATTTTTGAACAAAAAAGGGGTTGCCCCCTAATTCTATCTACGAAAAACATGACCATCATAATCTACAAAGTCTTCAATGAATAGGTCATGTGCATACGCTTTGTAATCGAAGTAGTTTTGTAGATGCTCTGGCATCTCATTTAAAATCCCATGTTCTTCAATGTATTTGTAGGCAAACTCAACTTCTGTTCCTTCTGAGCCAACGTAATAGCCTTGATACTCATCTCTGAAATCTTGCATCAACTCTTCAAAATCTGTATCTTCATTGATGTCTTTATCGTCAATGAATAAGCCTAAAGCCTCGATGGTTTCATCTTCCATGTCCTTGATTACTTCAACGTAATCGAATAATTTATCGCTTACTGAGCATTCCGAAATCAACTTTTTAGGAATATTTTCGTAATCTTGAAACATAAATTCTGGGTCTTCTTCATCGCTGTGCAGCTCTTTGCAATACTCAAAGAAAGAATCTTTTGTATCGTAAATTTCTAAATCAATCCATTCGCCAAAGATTGAGCCTTGATTGTATTTAGCGTAAGTACCAACATAAATTTGAGGTGTTTGTGAAGTTTTCATTTTAAAAAATGATTAAATTAAGTAGCCCAGCACTCGCAGGAGCAATCGCCGATTCCAACACGAGATTAGAATGACAGGGTTTATCCCCTCGATTGCAAGCCCATTTGATGGTTTACGGTGCGTTGGGTTTTGTGAAGAGCTAAAAAATCAAATGACGGAGAGAAGGCTTGCGGTTGTCAGGCTATTTCTCGTAATTTTCGATGCACAGTGTGAAAAAATGTGCGTGGGAAAAACGTAATGCAGTCCGCTTCCCGCTGGGTCGCCAGTCCGATGGTGCAAAGAAAAAAAGGCTCTTTGACAGTTTACTTTTTCTGCAAGCTGGCAATGTGCCTTTGTGCGGGTCGGCTCAGTGATTTGTGAGTTTGGAGAGAGTAAATTTACCTAATCGGTAAACTGATGGTAGTCGTTTACCGATTAGGTAAGGGTTACGAAGTAAATCAAAACCGAAGGATTCGCTTGATTGTATCTTGCATAGCTATTTTGAAACTTTGGTCTTGCGAGATTAGCTTATAAAGTTCCAATTCTGTTTTTCGTTGTTTACCCATCACTTCTTCAAAGATTTTATTGAAGGCTATCTCTCTGTTTTGAGAATCAACATTCGATTCGTACTTTTCTTTGAAATCTGGGTGGGCTTGCATTTGTTTGGCAAGGCTAATAAACTTTACTCGTTGTTCATCGGGTGTTGCTTCCCAGCCCTGAAACCATCGCTCGTTGAAACTATTAATTATCAAATCGAGTGGGTCTTCTTGGATTTCGCCATGTGTGCCTCTTGGATTTGAGTTTTGTGGGTCAAGCTCTGTGTCTGAATCATCTAATTCAATACTGGCATTCAATTTCACTCTTTCTAATCCATAAGTCGATAAATCGACTGAATCAAGCAGCTCATCAATAGCATCATTGGCAGGGTCAGCAATAATAAGTTTTGGAATTAGAAATTTTAGAAACCAAAAAAGCTTTTCCCATTTGACCATTTCAAAAGGTAAAATGGCGGCCATTTGTCCGTAAATTTTCACAAATTGCTTGGCTTTTATCTTAAAATCAGCCTTTGCTTCGTGTTCGAGTTCCAAAGAATTATTAAATCTTTCGGCCGATACATCAATAATTGGACTTAATAATTGTGCATCAACACCGCCAAAATATTTTTCAATAAAATCTTCAATCTCGGCATTTTCATAAACTCCAACAGCATCTAAACTTGCTTTTAGGTCGTGCAATACGTTTACATCGGTTGCTTTATTTAGGCTTGTTGCAGTATAAAATGGGTCAAACGCTGCCTTAATATCATCGGTCGAGTTGAAGAAATCCAGCACAAACAAATCTTCGGTTTTCTTACCCAGTTTATCGGCGGCTCGGTTTAATCTCGATAAGGCTTGCACTGCCAAAACACCTTGAAGTTTTTTATCAACATACATGGCCGCCAGCTTCGGTTGGTCAAAGCCCGTCAGATATTTGTTTGCTACTACGAGCAATCTATAATCGTCTTCGCCAAATTTATCTCTGGTATCTTTTTCTGCAAAGCCATTGATACTATCTTCGGTATATTCAATGCCATCTACAGTTTTTTTACCAGAAAACGCAATCACTATCTTAAAAGGGTTGCCTTTTTCTTTCAATATTCTTTGTAATGAAAAATAGTACCTAATTGCCGACTCAATACTTTGTGTTACGACCATGCCTTTGGCTTTGCCTTTCAATTTCTTCGTGTTCACAACTTTTGTTGTAAAATGGTCGAGCATAATTTCGGCTTTGGTGGCAATTGGCTCTCGGTTTTGCTCCACAAACTTTTTGAGTTTTTTCTGGGCCTTTGCCGTGTCAAAAAGCGGATTGTCTTCTACCGATTTTTCTATTTCATAATAACTTTTGTAAGTGGTATAATTGGCCAAAACATCCAGAATAAACCCTTCTTCAATGGCCTGTTTCATCGAATACAAATGAAAAGGCTTGAATTTTCCATCAGCTTGTTTGATACCAAACTTTTCCAAAGTATTATTCTTTGGTGTGGCTGTGAATGCTAAATAGGACGCATTGCCACGCATTTTGCGTGAACGCATTGCTTCCAAAATTTTATCTTGAATATCAATTTCTTCATCACTTCCTTCTGCATTATTAATTTCAGCATTACTGCCCATTGCTCGGTTCATGGTATCGGAAGCTGTACCGCTTTGTCCGCTGTGGGCTTCGTCAATAATTACGGCAAAACGCTTTTCGCTTAAATCGGCAATGCCATCAACAATAAACGGAAATTTCTGAATGGTAGTAATGATAATCCGCTTGCCGCTTTCGAGGTTTTCTTTGAGTTCTTTTGATGAATATGCGGGGGCAACAATGTTTTTTACCTCCGAAAACTCTTTGATGTTTTCTCTGAGCTGCTTATCAAGTAATCGACGGTCGGTCACAACAATTACTGAGTCAAACAAAGGGTTGTTTACACCCTTGCTGCCTTTTACTTGGTCATTTTCGGGGTAAGTTTCTATCAACTGATAAGCCGCCCACGTAATCGAGTTCGATTTGCCCGAACCTGCCGAATGTTGTATCAAATAGCTCTGTCCGACTCCATTTTTGCTGGCATCTGCAATGAGTTTTCGCACAACATCCATTTGGTGATAACGTGGAAAATACAGATTTTTCTTGCTCAATGGGTCGGTGTCTTTGCCATCAAAACGCACAAAATGTTGAATAATATTGGCTACGCTCTGGCGGGTCAATACTTCTTCCCAAAGATACGCCGTTTTGTGTCCGAATGGGTTTACGGGGTTCCCTTTGCCGTAATTATTGCCCAAATTAAACGGCAAGAAAAATGTATTTACACCATCGAGTTTGGTTGTCATATATACTTCGTCGGTATCGACGGCAAAATGCACCACGCAACGCCCAAAGTTGAATAGGGGTTGAGTAATATCTCGTTTGGTGCGGTATTGGTTTTGGCCGTGAACTTTGGCATTTTGTCCTGTCCAATGGTTTTTTAGTTCGAGCGTAGCGAAAGCTAAACCATTGATAAACAGCACCATATCTATTTCTTCTCGTGGATTAGTGAGCGAATACCGTATTTGTCGGCTAACGCTAAACTCGTTGCTCTCGAAGTTGCGTTTGACGGTTTCGCTGCTGCTGGCGAGTGGTAGCTGATACAAGAATGTAAAATGGGCATCATCCACTTCCAGACCTTTGCGAAGGATACGCAAGATGCCGTATTTTTTTATCATTCGGTCGAGCCGCTCCAGTATTTTTAGTTTCCAGTCGCTCTGCTTTTGGAGTTTTTCGAGTTCATCTTTTTGGGTAGTTTCCAGAAAATGCCAAAACCTTACTTCATCAATGGCATATTTTGCATTGAAATCATTGGCCGAGCCGATATAGTAACCATTGCCAGCACGATAGAATGATGGATGTTCGGCCAAATTGGCCGTCGTTCGGAGGTTTTCGAGGCAAGTGCCTGTTAGTTTGGTTTCAATGGCTGCTTCTAAAGCGGCTTCGGTTGTGTTGGTTGGCATGATTTTTAGTTTTCTCTAATGTTCTATTTTAAACTTAGTTTTTCACGTTCTATTCTTTCTTTGGCTTCTATGAGTGCAATATGTAGTCTTTGTTCTAATTCTGTTTTTGAAGGTAGTTCTGTCCAATACTCAGCTACCATTATACCATCTTTGTGCATTTCGAGTAGCTCGACTTGCTCTCTGCTGGTTTCGGCACATAGTATTAAGCCTATCGGGGTTTCTTCGCCTTCTTCTCGCTCGTGTCTATTCAACCACTTCAAATAAAGCTCCATTTGACCTTTATATTTTGCATGAAATTTATCTATTTTTAGCTCTATGGCTACCAATCGTTTTAATTTTCGATGATAAAATAATAGGTCTAAATAAAAATCTTCTCCATCAATAATCATTCGTTTTTGTCGCTCTACAAAGGTAAAACCTTTGCCTAATTCCAAAATAAATTTCTCTAAATCTTTCAAAATAGCTGTTTCCAAATCTCTTTCAAGATAGCCATCTTTTAGTTGTAAAAAATCAAGATAATATGGGTCTTTGAATATATTTTTATTGATGCCACTTGTAACCGAAAGTTGACTATTACCAACTATAGTACGCTCAAATATTTTAGCACTGATTTGTTTTCTAAGATGCCGTACACTGAGTATCTCTTCTGATGTCTTTTGGGCGTAAAACAACTTAGCTTCCATGTTTTTTAGTGGCAATAACACCAGTATATGCGACCAACTCAGTGTTTTTGATATAGTAAGCAAGGTTTCCGAATCGCTGAACTGTTCGGCAAACTGGAGCATACGTCGTAAATTTTTCTCCTCAAAATTACGTCCATAATGTTTTGTTAATTGTCGTGACACCGTAACGACAATTTGCTTGCCATAGGCGGCTCGCTCAAAACCCAATAAATAATTATTAATATGCCTACCCACTTGCCAAAACAAAAGAGTAAGACCGCTATTTACCTGAACCGCCACTTGGTGTTGGCTGTGTTCTATCATCTCAACAAGCTCTTGAAATAGCTTGGCTTCTGATGATGGATGTTGCAAATCTGAGTTTTTCATAATCAACCAATTTTCACCTTCCCCGTTACGGCACTGTTTATCAAGCTACTCTTATACTCCTTCAAAACCTCAATCTCTCGCTCTTTTAAGCCTATCGCTTTTGAGATTTTGGCGGAAATGTTTTCTAAATATTCTGCAATGGCAATTTGTTCTTCAAATGGTGGAATTATGATTGGCATTCTATTTAACAACTCTTGACTTAATGATGCTCTAATTACCAAATTCATTTCTTTTACAAAAAAGGCTCTATGAGTTTTGCTACTAAAATAAAATTTTGAGAAACCTTTATAAAGAATATCTTTGCTTGGTCTAAATCGAATCAAAAAACCTGCAAAAGTTGCATCTTCGATTGTTTTTAAGCAAGTTGACGCAAATCCAATTTCTTCAACAGTTTCGGAAGTTCTCGTAAAAAAAACATCACCTTCTTTTACAGAATATTGCTTTCTATCTTCAATGCTCGACTCTGCTAAACCATTTACACTTTCAGCTAATTCTATGCTTTTATAAACATCGCCATAACTAACAAAAGGAAATCCAGTACCAAAATATTCAGCACCTTTACTTACACCATTTTGACATTTTCCGATGTATCTTAACCTTTTCACCTCCCAATGCTCAGGAATTTCTCCAATCCATTCAACGCCACTATCTTTCAAAGGCGTTTCGACTCCGCTCAACGACCCCACGCCACGAGTTACCGCCCGATGAATCAGTATTTGGCGGCGTTCTTTCAGTAGTTCAATTTGGCGTTGTTTTATCTCAATGGCTTGGTCTATTTTGGTGGTTTTCTCATCCAAAAATTGAGCTATTTTTTCTTGCTCAGAAAGGGGGGGGAGCCAAATTTTTACATTTTTTAAGTGTTGCCAATATAAATTCCGTTGAATTGTTCCTACTCCCCTTGAAAATATTACATAGTAATTAATCACTGAGGTATCTCTAAATAGATAATTAACAAATACTGAATCTACTAATTTTGAAAACTCCAATACCAAGTATGCAGGGCTTACAATTCCTGTAAATTTTGAGACTCCTACCGAACCTCGCCAGGCTTGTTGATTATTTAGGACTAAATTGCCTTCTTCAACAATTTGATATTTAGTTAAATCCTCACTTGTTGCATTAGTCCTTTTATCGCTTACATCACTAAACCGTATTACTCCTTTTTCCAAATATACAGATAGGAGTTGATATTGTGGTTTACCAGTTTTAGAAACTAATTTTGTAAATCCATTTAATGGTATAACCTCCCAATGCTGTGGAATTTCACCGAGCCACTCGACGTTTGAGGGTTTATAATTATCGTATTTTGGTAGTTTATTTTTCATGGTTTTGTAGTTGGGTTTCAATTTCTTCAATAGTTGGCAAACTACTTTTAAAATTGCTCGGAAATAGTTTGGTTAGTTGGTATTCAGAAATACCCATCGGTTGGTTAATATCCTTGAGGGCATATTCGGCCACAACATCATTTTTGTCTTTGCAAATCAGCAAACCAATCGTTGGGTTGTCGGTCGGATGCTTCAATAAATCGTTAGCGGCAGATAAATAGAACGATAGTTTACCTGCATATTCGGGTATAAAACTGGTAGCTTTGAGTTCGATGACCACAAACGCACGGAGTTTGAGATGATAGAAAAGTAAGTCAATAAAATATTCTTGTCCGCCCACAACCATAGGCACTTGTCGGCCCACATACGCAAAGCCAGTGCCAAGTTCTAACAAAAACTTAGTGATGTTTTCGACCAAGGCATTTTCTAATTCACGTTCTCTGTATGGTTCGGTAAGTGTCAGAAAATCAAAATTATAAGGGTCTTTGAGGAGTTGCTCGGCAAGGTCAGAGTCAACGGCAGGCAAATTTTTACTAAAATTTGTGATAGCCTTACCTTGTCGGCTGTATAAATCGCTCTTGATTTGTAAGCTCAAAATATCTCTACTCCAACCATTTTCGATGGTCTGCTGAATATAGAAATGGGCTTCGTTGATAGATTTTGATTTGGTAAAAATTAAAATATTATGCCCCCAAGGAATTTGAGCAACAGCTTGTTGCGTAAATTGGTCAACAGCCTGTTGACCAATTTGAGATTGGTAAAACAAATAAAATCTTCGACAGTATTTCAAGTTTGAAGTCGAAAAACCTTCCATCAAGGGAAATTCATCATGGAGGTCTTTGGCAACTTGTTCGATGAGTTTTGCCCCCCAAACCGTTTGTTTTTCGGCAATCATTTTGCCTAAATCCCAATAAAACTCAATCAAGCTGCTATTAATTGCAACTGCGGCTTTGAGCTGAGTCGTTCGGATTTTGGCTTTTATCTCCTTAATCCAGTTTTTATATTCGTTATCAACAAGTTGATTCATCGTAAAATCTTTTTGTGTTTAAATTGGTCAGACACTGTCTGACCAATTTGCAAAATTGAAGTATATTTTAATTTTGCAGACTTGTCTGCAAAATTAAGCAGTTTAAAACCCCAAAATCTCAGCAATCAAACCATCGCTTTCGGTTTCGAGTGCCAAAATATCAGTCGTTACATCTTCCAAACTACGCAAAGGCTTGTGGCGATAAAAATACTTATTGAAACTGATTTCGTAGCCAATCTTGGTGGCATCAAGGTTGAGCCAAGCCTCTGGCACGTGGGGTTTTACTTCACGCAAAAAGTAATCGTAAATGTTTTCTTTCAAAGGCACATTTTCAGTATCTCGCAAATCTGATTCGGTTTCGTATTCGATGTATTCGCCCGCTTTTGTGGTGGCAAAATAGCCATAATCAGCCAATTGGCTTTCGGTGCAGTCCAAATGCTCCAGTAATTTCGTGAGTTTTTCACCCGTGAGTTTGGTCGTAGTTTTTATGACCTTTTCGGCGGTTGAGTCATACCAACTCACGGCGTTCAGAATGGCGTTTTTCTCAGAAGATGATAATTTACTTTTGCTTGCCTTCAATTCGGCATCTACATCATTTCTGAAAACGTTAAAATCGCTGTACTCGTCCGTGCCGATAGCAGTCATTAGTTGGCTGGCCATCGTGAGCAAATCTACTTGTTTTTGCCACGTAGCAGGGTTTGTGAGCGTGCTTGCTTGTTTATTATTGAGGTTGAGTTCTTGTTTTTCGCACCAATCCAAGATAGTTTTTTGGTGTTTTTCGAGATTGGTATAAACTTCTTCTCCAAAAGTTTCGTAAGCCCACGCCATTGGCTCACGCAAAGATTTATCAAAACGCAGTTCCGCAATTCGTTCTTCGCTAAACTGAGCCTTCAAGCGTTTCGGGCGTTCGATGCTTACCTTATAATACCCAAAGTCTTGATTATCAAACACTTTGGCAGCAATGCCTTCTTCGCCCACTCGTTCAATGGCTTGTAGGTTTGTATAAACCGATACAATTTCTTTGATGTGTTCGGGCGAAAACTCACAGTTTTTATTGCCCAAATTCTTACGCAATTTTCGGTAAAGCTGCCCAGCATCAATCAACTGCACTTTGCCTTTGCGATGCGTAGCTTTATTATTGCTGAGTACCCAAATGTAAGTCGTGATGCCCGTATTATAGAACAAATTATTGGGCAATTGCACAATAGCATCGAGCCAATCGTTTTCGATAATGTAGCGTCTGATATTGCTTTCGCCGCCGCCAGCATCGCCCGTAAATAAACTCGACCCATTATGCACCGAAGCAATACGAGTACCGAGCGGACTTTGACTGAGCGGTTTCATTTTATCAACCATTTCCATCAAAAACAATAGCTGACCATCCGAAGAGCGAGGAATGGCATCTGCATCTTCTTCAACGCCCCAATAATCTTTGAGCTTTATCTGAAAACGGCTATCAATCGTTTCTTTTCCATCTTTGATATATTTTTGCTCACTCGCCCAAGATTTTCCGTAGGGTGGATTTGAGAGCATAAAATCAAACTTTGTACCAGCAAACTCATTCGTCGAAAGCGTAGAACCTACCCTGATATTTTCGGGGTTATTGCCCTTAATCATCATGTCAGATTTACAGATGGCGTAGGTTTCATCGTTTATTTCCTTTCCATAGAGATAAACATCGCCTTTGGCTTTGATGTCGCCTTCTTCGTCTTTGACAAAATTCTGAGATTCGGTCAACATTCCACCACTACCGCAAGCAGGGTCATAGATGGTCATTACGGGCGGTAGTTTGTCTTTTACAGGGTCAAAAATAATATGCGTCATTAGGTCAATCACCTCACGAGGTGTGAAGTGTTCGCCCGCTTCCTCATTATTGTCTTCGTTAAATTTTCGGATAAGTTCTTCAAACACATAACCCATGCCCAAATTGCTCAACGGAGCGAGTTTTCGGCCTTCGGGGTCGGCTTTTTCAAAAGGTGTCAGATTAATATACGGAGAAGTAAATTTCTCCAGCACATCAAGCAAAACATCTTTTGTGGCCATGTGTCGCACTTGGCTTTTGAGTTTAAACTTCTCAATGATTTCTTTTACATTGGCACTAAAACCATTGAGGTAGTCTTCAAAATTGGCTTGTAATATTTGTTGGCTATTGGTGGCGGTATCGTGCAAGCGTTGGAGAGTCCAGTCGCTGATATTATAAAAAACGTAGCCAGAGGCTTCTTTAAGACCGTTTTCGTCGAGTTCGGTAAGTCCTACTTCATTTTTTTGAAAAGCGAGTTCTTCTAAAACTGCTGTTTTGGTGGGTTCGAGCAAAGCGTCTAAACGACGTAAAACAACCATTGGTAGAATAACATCACGGTATTTTCCACGGACATAAACATCACGGAGGCAATCATCAGCAATCGACCATATAAAAGAGACTAATTTGTTGTGTACGGCAGTATTCATGTATTGTTTTTGGAGTGAAATAATGGGTAAATATCGGTAAAAATTTGTGTTTTGGGATAATAAATGATGGAATACTTTTGAACATTTTCCCTACCCAAAAACAGAATATGAGGGTAAAGTCATATTCCAACCTCCATCGAATTGTCTTCTTTTTTCTGCCTAAAAACTAAATCATCAATAGCATTATTTGATAATCCGTCAGCTAAATCATTTTTAATAAGCCCAATATCCAGCCCTTCACGGCTAATTTTGTCAAACTCAAAATTCTCTATTTTGTGAATGATGGGCTTACCATTTTCTATTGAAACATTGTAATCAGCCGTAGCAATGATAGCACCTTTTTTGTCAGAAATTAATAGTTCTCCGAACTCGCTTTCTAAATTTTTTTTAAGCATTTCGTCTTTTTCAGGTGTTGACTTTTCGGCTAAATAGCCTTTGTTTTTTTCTATAAAATCTTTGTCAATTTGGGTACTTTCTTTCAAATTTGGTATCATTAGATGCACCGAATTAGTATTGCGATTGAAAGTAATAACGAAGTTTTGAGCGGAGTTGTCGGTATTAATTTTTTCTTGAAAACCAGTATCAATTCCAGTAAAATTTAGCAATTTATCGTCCGATTGAATTTTCTGAAACTCTATAAAATGCTGTTGTGAAGTAGGTTGGTGAGTAGTTTTGACAATCACACATTCATTGGCAGGAAAAAGCTCTTTGCTGAGTTGTAAAGCTAAAAGTTTTTCTTCTTGTAATGTGCGTTGCTGTAAAAAGTCACGTTGCTGCTTTTCAACTTCTTGTTTTAAAATGGGGTTAATTTCCTCGATTTTACCTTGTTTAATGATGGCAAAAACCTGTGGTTTATCTACTTCGTGCGAAAGATTATATTTTTCTAAATAGAGTTTTACAGTCTGTTCTTGCTGCAAACTCCTCTGGGCAGCACTCCGTTGTTCTGCATAAGAGAATGCTTCAACTCCTTGCGAAAATCGTTTTTCGGGTAGCTCAACGCCCTGTTTTTCTACTGTTACCACAAAAGGCTTTTGTCGTTTCAATTCATCATTCCAATCTTTTTGGATGGGGTGTTCTAAAACAAATTCATTTGTCAAACCTTTGAGTTGAATCAAACCTTTTTCCACCGTCAGTAAATTGGTATTATCATAAGGGAACTTGATTTCAATCTGAGCATTATGAGTGGATTTGGTTATAGTTAAAACTTTGACAACGGCTTCACTTCCTTCGGCAACATTATTTTTCAGTGGGTCAATCAAAAATTCTTTTAGGTTATTTGCCATTGCTCGGCGTTTTTCATCGGTATCATAAGAAAAATTGATGCTCAAAGTTACTTCCGTCTTTTGGCTGACATTGATTTCCGATTTGATGTTGTTTGATAAATCGTTTTCGGGTTTAGACAGTCTGCCGAGGAGGTTAATCGTAAAGACTTTTCCTGCTCGGTCATTGTCCATCAACGATATAATTTGCTTCGGTTCGGAAGCATTAATGAATTTTTGAATGGTGTTATAAGCCGAATTACTCGGATTGCCAACGGTAGAAATAAATGCCACTTGCAAATTCTTTGACCTTATTTCAGCGTATTTCAATTCAAAGTAAGACATCGCATCAATCGGTGATTCAATCAAATAGAGTTTGTCAAGTTGTTGCTTGGGAAAATTAGAGGTATGAATGCCATTCTCTCTTTTTTCTTGAATTTTATTGAATTGCCCGCCCCGATAGCCCATTTCTTCATCATTTCTACGAATTTTTGCCAATAAAATCTCTTCATTTCGGATTGGAAAGACTGTATTTGTATAAGTTTTTGAAGGATAACCGCCCGTACTCAAAACAACCTTTTCATTATAGACTTGGCATTGAAATTCGGGAGAACGATACGTTTTTTCGGTAATACCACGCCCTTCTAAATATCGGGTATCTGTCAAAGGTAGCAAGTTCAATTCTCGGTCGGTCAAGCGTTTTTCGGTTTCTGCTTTTCTACTAATAGCTTTCACTTTTACCACTTGATGAGTTGAAGGATTTCCCAAAAACTCATCAATTTTCTGATACAATTCCCTTTTACCTGCGGCACTCGACAAATCAAGATGATTCTTGTTTTTTTCAAAATCAAGCAAAGAGCCTCGGTCGCTACTGTCCATTGCCGTCCAGTATTTATAACCCGTTTCGGGATAGTACCGAACGCCAATAGTATCCAAGTTTTCTTGTCCAATGTTCTTTTGTAAAATCACATCGGTTGCCGTTGATTTTTGTTTATTTACCTGATAACCTTGCCTTTCAGCATAATCTACCAAATTGATTTCAAACTTGGCTTGACGTATTTTTTCGGCGGCACTAATCGTTGTATTTCCCATGTTTTTTAATTTCTTAGATTCAAGTATTAAATGCAACTATACGAGTCATTTTAAATAACGAAACAATTCAAAACAAAGAGGAAGAAACCTTCCCCCTTGTGAAGAAGCGAAAAAAGTGTTATTT
>Ga0247831_1006540_pt1 | contig 13703 bp, 10 predicted proteins | sample LaCruzMarch2015__9_FD_192406 | JGI IMG/M metagenome (GOLD analysis project Ga0247831, IMG submission 192406) | Freshwater microbial communities from meromictic Lake La Cruz, Castile-La Mancha, Spain - LaCruzMarch2015_1m | ecosystem: Environmental > Aquatic > Freshwater > Lake | place: Spain...
GGTTTGTACCTCAACAGCCAAATTCTGGGCCTCATCAGTCGACACTTGGTTTCAAGTTAGCGAATGTAACCGGTCGTCCGCTACCCAATGTGCTGCCCTCAATCATTAGTCAAAAGGAGATTGAAAAGATTGTTATGCACCTCACGCGTTCGTTGCCGGTAGGAGTATCAACAACTGCCTTGAGGCAGCATGGCCGCTTCACGTACCGTCCCATTGCACTGGAGAGTGAGTCAAACAGTTTTTACAAGGTGTACCTGGGCAACGTACAGGGTAAGGATCGAATGGTGTGGATAAAGGAATATCCCTTAACTTCAATGGATAAGGGCGACGGGCTTGAAAGCGAGATAGACCGTTTACGTCGGGAACTGACAGCGTCACAAGATCTGCCCGTGAGTCAGCATATTCAACGAGCTCTGGATGCTTGGGATGAACCTGGGAGTCTTTTTGTTGCGTTAGATCACATTGCTGGCGGGAAACTTGACGACTGGCTTCGCAACACCAATCCTTCACGCGAGCAACGTTTGAGGCTCTTGTTGGACATCGCCAAGACGTTAAGTATTCTTGCCAAAGAAGAAGTTGTTCATCGGGCCTTGACTCCGTCCAACCTTCGCGTGGACGAAAAAGGTGAACACATCATCATTAATTTTGAACTTTGCAAGTTGCAAAGCTCAGCGACCATTGCGCAGAACGCGCGAGCGCTACTTGACACCCATTATCAATCGCCGGAAGTTCTAGTAGCTGGACGTCAAGTGAGTCCTTCGGCCGATGTATATAGCTTTGGTAAATTGGCTTGCTTCGTTCTATCGGCTGATGCGTCGCTGCCATATGCGTCTCCAGCAGAGCAACAAAAGAAAATGGCCAAAGCGGGGTTTTGGGCATCGGTAAGTACGCATTGTGGCTTTGACCCTGATGAAGAGAACTCGATGTCCAGCATCCTTGCTTTCGATCCGAGTCGTAGGCCTGTTGGAAGCAAGTTAGTGGAAGTAGTCGAGAAATGGCGATGATTGATTTGAGGGTCGGACAGCCACTGGAGTGGACTCAATCCCATACGGTTCACATTGTCAAGACAATCTATAACGCCATTAACACCACGGGTAGGGCCCTTTATCAAGTCAAGAATCAAGAAGATGGCCTTCAATATGCCATGAAAGTTTTTGACGATTCTTTGAATGACTCTCGTGCAATTCACACGGAACTGGTAGCACTAAATCGGCAAGTTCAGCTGCCTTCCCTACTTCCCCGTTTCCGCAGTATTTTCGCGCGACAAGGTTTTACCTACATCTTCATGGACTGGATGGACGGGGATACTTTCGATGATGTCACCAAAAGAGAGCCTGCACTTGATCGGGAGAGTTTCTCTCTCCGAGTAGCAATGATTGTTGAAATGGCCAAAACCATTGAGAGAATCCATCAGGCTCGATTCATTCACCGTGACATAAAGCCGCAAAACATGCTTTTGAGAAATCGAAGGTCTCCGAGGGATGGCGTGGCTGTAATTGATTTTGGATCAAGCGCGGTAAAGCGAGTTTTAGAAGAAGGAACACTGGACTATCAATCGCCGGAGCAGGCTGGACGGCGTGACTTCAACCTTAGCCCCGCAACCGATGTGTTCGGAATGGGTCAAGTCGGCTGGTTTTTGTTTACTGGCGCACCGTTACTCCGGTTCCCCAACGATACGGTTACGGATTGGGCGGGTGGGTTGGATTGTCGATTGTCGGCGAACGAATCGCGAATTCCCGGTATTGATGAATTGCAGGGTGTGTTGTTGAAGTCGATGAACTACAACCCGAAGAATCGCTACCAGGACTCATCCCAGTTCAAGGCTGCAGTCATGAATGTTCAACGGAAATACTTCTCATAAATTCGGTTGATTTTCATTCCCACTCCAAAGCAGATCTATGCGCACATCTGACGCCAAGTTGATACCGACGACTGGAACACTAAAGTTTTGGAGGCCTCAAGATGTTGTTCAGCTATCTTTCGTCATACCAATTATTCGTGGTGAAGACTATGACCAACGAACTGAGTGGCCTGGAGGAAACTTTCCCTCATGGTCGGAGATCAAGGCGGAATTGTCAGCTAGTAAGTCCGCATATGTTTCCATCAAACCTATGGATGGAGGCGGCGGTCACTTTTTGAATTTTCTTGTCGGTAGGTACATGATCCAGACGGTGTGCAAGCGGAATCAAAGCGGGCAAGGAACCTTAAGGGTCAATTTAACCAAGTCAGGCATTAAATTCGCAAATAACAGCATGCGGAGAACAATGCTTGTGCAGGGTGTTCGGATAGAGCACAGAGGCATTGCATTGACCACGTTTGATGCATTTTTTCGCGACTTCACGGATCGTGACAGCGTTTACTCCAGCGGGCGCTTCGCCACAGAACTTGTCTCACTTGAAGCAAAGCAAGCCCCCGAGGTTGGAAAAGGGAAGCATCGAGCCGACGAGGAAGACGAGCCATTGACGCCATTGCTGGAAACTGAGGAAAACCTCCTTCATACGCTTGAGACCTATGTAGAGGCCGAGTATTTCCTGGAAGAACAAGAGGCACGTGCGATTGCCGGGTTCGCATTCGTAGAGGTCACGCCAGAGAAGCGGGTTGCAAGTGTTCGGAAGTATTTTCGCCTTCGTTTGTTGGAGTCCGATTGCAAGCGACTAAGGGCGCTGGCACCAGGTATGTTGGCACTTGAGGGGGCTGTTGGCGAGCGTCTTTTGCAGTTTCGTGTCGATGATTTGGCACCCAATGGAGGAATACATCAGATCGTTGTCTCGACTGGGGAGCAACTTGCGTCGGGAGCAATTCCCGATACAGGTACTTTGGTGCTATTTGCAAATCCAACTCAAAAAAACGTCAGGCTGCAAGTCATAGAAAACTTGAGACAGCGACTGTCTCCTAACCGTTGGTTAGTACCTCTGGCGGCGCAGAGTTACGTACATTCGAATAGACCAACCATTTCGGTTCCTATTCCTCCTGCTAAGAATCCACCAAATCCCTCTCAGTTGCTTGCGATCAACGCAGGCGCTGGAACAGATGACTACATGCTCGTTCTTGGCCCACCTGGGACGGGAAAGACGACCGTTATTTTGCGGTGGGTTGAGTTTTTCGCGTCTCAAGGGAAGCGAATTTTGATAAGTTCGCAGAATAACAAGGCCGTAGATAACGTATTGGAGCGACTCGCAGAGAACCGCAAGTTGACTTGTGTCCGACTTGGCAGTGAAGGAGCCGTAAGTTCATCCGTTCACGATCTACTGATTGACAACTGTGCATCCAGCCTGCAGCGAAGGCTTGTTGACGCACTGGAGCGAAACGTTTCATTGTTGGCACACTTTGAAAAAATGTGCATTGCTATGGAAGTCTCAGGAAATGCCATGGGACACGGTGTGGATGGATTTGCAGACGGTCTCGATCGGCTTCAGGAGTTTGCTTTTGAAAAGCTTGGCGATTTAAAAGGATTTCTCACCCACGCGGTTGTTGGGGAAAACGTTTTTTCGACCAGTGTTTTGCGGACTTATCACGATCGGCTAACTGTGATACCCCTTCGGCTTGAGCAGTTAACGAATGAACTGAAGAGTAATTCGCTGGGTGTTGAAGATCAAAAGACAGCACTACTTTCAAAACTAGTAAAAGACCGAAAAACGGAAGTTGAAAGTTTTAGCGCAGTTCATCAAACCCAGTGTGAAGCTTTGGATGATCGCAAGCAACAGCTTAGTGAGAAGAGCGGTTTATTGAAGCCTTTGTACAGCATCGCGGCATGGGGGGTTTCACGCCGCAAACGGGCCTTGATTGCGAAGCATGAATCCGAATTGGCAGCGGCCGAGAAGCGTTATACCGATAAAGTGGACGCTGTCACTAGAGAAGCAGTGGCGCGGCTAGCTCAAATTGAAGCAGAGCATGGCTCAGTCCAAGGTAAGTTGAATAGTGAATATCAGCAGCTGTTGGGCAGTGTCGAGGCCCTAAGAAAAGTAAAGCTGACCCAGTTGGCAGAAGTTCGTGAGTCCTTTGTTCGGGTTGTACACGAAGCAACAGCATGGCATAAGACTATTTCCAATCAGCGTCAGGAAGGTCTGTATTCAATTCTCCTAAATTTTGTTGATGTTGTCGGGGCCACTTGTATTGGTATCAATACAAACAAATTTTTTAAGGAAGCTCTATTTGACGTTGTAATTGTTGACGAGTCGGGACAAATACAGCTGCACAATTTATCGGTTCCCTTGTCACGCGCGCCGAAGGCCATCTTGGTGGGGGATCACAAGCAGCTCCCGCCGGTTGTAAAAGATGAGTTGGTTGACGAAGTAGCGTCACGGGCAGAAGCAGATAGTGGAGACATTGATACCAAGCTCTTGAAGAAGAGTTGGTTCGAATTGTTGTGGGATTCTGCCCCGGAAGACCGCAAGGCCATGCTGAATACACAATTCAGGTGTCCAGCCGTAATCAGTGATTACATATCCGCAGCGTTTTATGAAAATAAGTATTTTGCCGGTGCTGGCATGGCTGAGAAGAAACCCTTATTCAGTTTTTTCAGCAGCCCTATGGTTTTCATAGATACGTCGAGATTGCCTATGCACGTTAGGCAAGAGAGTTCACGTCGCGGTGATGATCGGGATGAACTGATTGGCAACGTAATTGAAACGCGATTAGTCTTGGATGTGTTGGTGCGAGCGTTACGCTCCTCGCCTGATTTAGGTGAGAGACGGGAAATTGGAGTTATTGTTCCCTATAAGTTGCACGTACAGGAAATTCAACGTGCAATATCCGCCCGCCAGCGCGCAGGCGAATTGCTCGGCTTACCGTCACCCATAAATGAATTGGTTGCCTCTGTTGACAGCTATCAAGGCCAAGAACGTGATCTGATTGTCTTTACTTTTACGCGCTCCAACCCAAATGGTGGGGTCGGGTTTCTTGCCGATTGGCGTCGACTGAATGTTGCTATGACAAGGGCAAAGCGGCAACTGGTGATGATTGGAGACTTCGCTACATTGGCCAAACCATCAAAGGTTGGGCGTCGTGACGCTGAGTTCAAGGATGCAATGGCTCAGCTTCGGTCATTTGTTCAAAAGCACGGCCAATTGATTGATGCGTCGGCTTGGCTGCCCGACTTGGCAAAATCCAAATAAGTATGAATCAGACGTCCAAAAAGCCGATTTCTCCACGTACGCGCGTTCGGTCTGTCGTTGACCGGATCTCTGCTCAAGGCGGATCGGTGATCTATCAACAACAGGCTTTGTATCCGGTTCTTGAGATTGTCGTCCGTATACGGGAAAAGAGTCGTGAGCAGCTGGGGGATTTCGAATCGCACATTCTCCGGTTTGCTGGCCATGGCGTGTCCGATCAAGCGGAATTTGCATTTGTCACTGGTTTCCCAGAAGAAAAGCTAGTTCCTATTCTTCATGAGCTATCAGGAAGAGGGTTGCTTTCCCAAGACTCCATGCATGCAACCAAATTCATGCTTAGTGAACTCGGTAAGCTAACAATTGCGCACGGCGCAGAGGTGCTCGAAACGGATCGTGTGATTCTCCTTTGCGGTCTTTCTGGCAGGTTGGTGCCTCGGGAGCTCTACTTGATGCCGACGATAGATCCCTCGCAACTGAGAGGGTCTAGATTTGTTCCTGACCTAATCAGGGAGAGCTCTGAAATAACCCTGTCGCACCTTAATTTGGGGTCCATACCAAACAAGCGTGCAGTAAACCTCCCGGAGGAGGCGATTGAGATTTGCGGCGTCCTTGCGCAGTCAGAAAAGCCCAAGTTTCTTGAGTGTGAAATATTGTTGTTCAAGCTAGGTGTGGAAACAAAAGTGGAACTTCATTTTTCGCACGGCAAGGTGGACTGGCTCAGCGCAAGCGATGTCCTCGGCTTGCTCGAACCTCTTGGGTACCCTGCCAGTAGTCCCGTTCAGGTCGTTCGAGCCCTGGCAGAGGAATTGAAGAGGATTGGATTGGTTTTGGATGGCCAGGGTGAGCTTGATTCCAACAGCAACCCAGTATTCACTTTGTCAGGTTGCGATGACAGGTTCTTTGAACAAAAGGTTGCGGGTCGGCTTTACCCATTGCATGTTGCTGCTGGAAGTCTTCTTGCGCGGCCAGTACCTGGATTTCCTCGTATCTTGAGGGGGCGCACCCTGTCGTTACTGGCAAGACGTGGATCAAAACTTGAGCGCGATGTCATTGTTTTGAGGTTTATTGACCAGGTAATCACAGAAATGAAGATCAAGAGACAGTCAAACCCTGAGCAACATTTCGAGGCACTCTCGACCCGAACTTCTGAAACTGGTTTTTCATTAGAAGAGATACAGAAGGTGGCGCTTCGAACGAAAGACGAAACCTTTGTTGCTTCAACTACGGGTCAGGCGTCTGTGTGACGTCGCAAGTGGTCGAAAAAATTGCGGACGGCGGTTCAAGTGTGAAATGCGGATTTGAATTTGAACCTGACGCCTGCGATAGGTCGGATGATCTCCCTCTGATAAACTACCAGCGAGGCTTGTGGATTCCGCATTTTTTCGCAGCAGCCATTGGCAGCTAAAACGAGCCCAGTTTGCTGGGTTTGAGAGGGGGTGCGGCCCCACCACCATACCCCTGTTTAAAGGCCGCTAAGGAACACCACCTAGCGGCCTTTTTCTTTGGGAAATCAATGACTTACGCATTATTAAGGGCTAATGAGGGCTATTGACAGCCAAACCAATACCGGGGAACATATCGGGGAACAAGCCGGGGTAAATGGCGATTTTTCATAGTCGTTCCCCGTTTTCACTGGAGAAGCCCCCGATGTTGACCGATGCCCAATGCCGAAACGCCATTTGTTCCCCGGACAAGAAACGGGCACGGTTCACCGATGCCGGGGGGCTATATCTGGAAGTAAGCCCGGCAGGATCAAAGCGTTGGTTCTGGAAAACCTACTTTGACGGGAAAGAGGGCCGCATGGCTTTGGGGGGTTACCCGGATGTTTCCCTGACAGCGGCAAGAAAAGCCCGTGATGCGGCAAAGCTGCAAAAGTCCGAAGGCACCGACCCAGTGCAAGCCCGCAAGCTGGAAAAGCTGAAAAACACCCGCAACACCGGCGACACCTTCAAGGCAATTGCGTTGGAGTGGTACGGCAAGCAAGCCCCCCAATGGAGCGACAGCCACGGCGAAAGAATGCGGCGGCAGTTGGAGCGCGATTTGTTCCCGTGGATCGGTGATCGACCCATTGCACAAATTCACGCGATGGAACTTTTGGCGGCACTGCACAAGGTAGAGGAACGCGGCGCACTGGAAACCGCAGACCGGGCATTGATGCTGGCGCGGCAGGTTTGGGAATACTGGCTACCCACGGCGGGGGTAGAGCAACGCAACATTACCGAAGGCTTGAAAGCCCGACTGACACCGTACCGGGGCAAGAGCTTTGCGGCCATAGTGGAGCCGAAACGGTTTGGCGACTTGATGCGGGCCATACACACCTACAAGGGCGGGCCAATCGTGCGAACGGCGTTGCAGTTGGCACCGTTGCTGTACCAAAGGCCGGGCAATCTGCGCATGATGGAATGGGCCGAACTTAATTTAGACGCGGCGCTGTGGACGATCCCCAGCATGAAAATGAAGCGCACCAAAGAGGAAAAGGAAAAAGGCGAAGCCCATACCGTGCCATTGCCCACGCAGGCCGTGGCCTTGCTGCGCAGCATTCAACCACTGACCGGGCACGGCGTTTATGTTTTCCATGGTGAGCGAACCCACGACAGGCCGATATCCGATAACAGTGTGCGCAGTGCCTTATATGCGCTGGGCTTTGGCAAAGAACAATCGTGGCACGGTTTCAGGGCAAGCGCACGCACAATGATCGTGGATGAATTGAACCTTGACCCACTGGCCATTGAAGCGAACCTAGCCCATGCAGTGAAAGATTCCAACGGGCGCAGCTACAACCGCACCCAGTACCTGAAACAACGGTTTGATATGGTGCAGCAATGGGCCGATTACTTGGACAAGCTGGCACGCGGCGCGGACGTTATCGCGTTCAAAGCGGCGTGAGTAGCACCGTGTAAGAGTAGGTAAACCAAGGCTTATTCATGGTGACATATTTTTTTGTAGGTATCACAGGTATCTCGGGTGCAAGCCGATAACGGCGCGGGTTTGCGCTGATACCCCATGAAAAATCGTGAGGTATCAGGGGTATCAAATCCGGCGAAATTGAACATTTTTAAACCACGCCTAGCTATCGGCTGATCCCCGATGGTGAAAACCGGGACTCCCTGACCCGGCGGCGCTGGTTTTTTATTGGGGCGTTTTCAGGGGACGGAAAAATGAAACAAGCAACGGGCTGTTTACAGTATTGGGATTTATGTTCGACGGTTTCACTTGATGCTGCAATTGCGTTGTGGTGCAACGTGGAACCCGGCGAATTGAAGGGACTGGGTTTCTCGACAAGTTGCATGGATGCAAAGCGCGAAGCCATCATTGATGCACTGCGGGATAAGCGACTCGAATATGAAGATAGGCCAGTGCCACGGGCTGACGGCAAAGGCCTTTGGTACGGCGCGGCTCTTGACGAACTGATTCAGAAGGACGGTTTGCGAATTAAAAAAGACAGTTTGCGGCGCTGGTTTTTGGATATGCCATTCGGAGATAGGCCAGCATTTTTGTTTGACGAATCACGCCGGGAAAATTTACCTGATGGCGGCGAAGTGGCGGAAATGAACACCACAAAGGCACTGGCTGTAATGGCATGGTTGCTTTCAGAAAACAAACCCGCAATGCAAATTGGCAGTAAGCCGAATGCAGCGCAGATTGGGGATGCCGTGGCAGTAATGGCAAAGAAGGCATTCGGCGCTGACACCAAAGGCTTTGAGGCATTTCATAAAAAGGTTGGCAAGGCTCTGAAGTTACTTAACGACGAAAGCGAGTTTGAAACACCCTTTTGAACGAACCTGAAAATCGGATTTTCTTTCTGATTTTCACCCTGAAAATGGACTGAAAAACCAACATTGCCCCCAATCGCTAGCAACCGTTAGCGAGACCTAAAGGGGTTTAGCAATGTTGATTTTGAGATTGCCCGAAATTAAGCGGGTATTGGGGCACCGGGCGGACGCAAGCGTTTACAACGCGATTCGGGCCGGGTTATTCACCACCGGGGTTGCCATAGGCCAAAGGGCGAAGGGCTGGCCAGACTATGAAGCGCAGGCCATTGCAGCGGCGCGGGTGGCTGGCAAGTCCGATGCTGAAATACGCGAGCTGGTGAAGGTGTTGCACGCAAAGCGCACCGAACTGGCTACGGTGTAAGGGGTGGCCACAATGAACCACCACACCGACACCACCAATGAAAAAGCCCCCGGAGTGTCTGACGACTCCAAAGGGCTTGCGACCGATACCACCAACGACCTAAATTTTGCCACTGGCACGCGGCACAGTAAAGCAATTGCCACGCAGGTTGCAGAGCTTGCAATTCGGGGCCATGCAGTCCAACAGTTGAAGGATGGCGGGTTTCTGGTATGCAAATATGGCCACACATTCCACGCGAATGACTTTGCAGAGTTGCAAGCCTTTGCCCGTCGATTGGGGGTGAGCCAATGAGCGCACTACCCATTCCCTTTGCGGTGGCCAGAAACCCGGAGCAAGCTTTTCAAGAGGCTATTGCAAAAGCGGGATTGACACCACCGGACACCATCATTGCCGATGGAAAAACTCACCGTTTCACTACCAACGGTAAGCGCAGCGACGATGCAGGCTGGTACATCCTGCACCTGGACAACATACCGGCGGGCACCTTTGGAAATTGGCGCGAAGGCCGCGCTGAATCATGGTGCAGTGTCGACCGCAACGCACAGACACCAGAGCAACAAAAGCAATACGCCACGCAGTTGAAGTCTATGCAGAATGCCCGGCACCGTGAAAAGAAAGCCGAACACGATGCAGCGGCAGGAATGGCGCAAACGATATGGGCAGCGGCAACACCGATAGACGATGCGGCAGCGCATGGCTATCTTGTCAAAAAAGGCACCCAGCCCCACGGCGCACGGTTGATCGACACAGCAGCGGCAAGGGCGCATTGCGCGAAATTGTCCTATTCATTGTCCGGGCCGTTGCTGGTGATCCCCATGCGCAACGCGGCGGGTGAACTGCGAAGCCTTCAATTCATTACCGCCGATGGCACCAAGCGACCGCTAACAGGCGGCGAAAAGCAGGGATGCCATTACCGCATAGACAAACCTGATCCAGCGGCGCAAGGCGGCATCCTGATCGTTTGCGAAGGCTTTGCTACTGGTGCATCCATCCATGAGGCAACCGGGCAGCCCGTGGCGGTGGCCTTTGATGCTGGCAACCTTGAACCTGTTGCAAAGTCACTGCGCAAGCTGTACCCCGATGCGGCGCTAATCATTGCGGCGGACGACGACCACCAGACGACAGGCAACCCCGGACGCACGGCAGCGGCTGGCGCTACAAAGGCGGTAGGCGGCGTGATGGTTGTTCCCATGTTTCCGGCTGATAGGCCCGACAAGGCGACCGACTTTAACGACCTGCACCAGATGGCTGGCGGTGGGCTTGATGCGGTGAAAGTCTGTTTTGCTGGCGCTATTGAATCAATAGCTGGTTGCGCAAGTGATACGGGGGCTGGTGGCCAGATTGAACCCGAACCCATGCAGACTATGGCCACGGCGCAGGAAGTCACAGAACACACCGAAGCGACCGCCGCCACGGCAACCACCGAAGGCAGCGAAACCGTAACGGACAACGCGGCGAATGACGACGAACCGCCAGACGATTCATTTAGCGTTTTCCCCGATATCGACGCAAGGCCGCGTTATGTGGTGTTGGACGATTGGGCCAAAGATTCAGCGGGTAAGCACAAGCCGGGGGTGTATTACTGCTACGTGAAGATGAGCAAAAAGGGAGAGATTGAAGGCGTAATTGACCAATGGTTTTGTTCACCACTACACATTGAAGCAATCACATTTGACGGGCAAAACAATAACTTTGGGCGGCTGTTGCGCTTCAAACCCACGGTGGGCAAGTGGCGCGAATGGGCGATGCCTATGGAGCTATTGGCGGGCGATGGTTCCCAGTTGCGCGGTGAACTGTTGGCAATGGGCGTGGAGCTTGACCCCTATAGCCGACAGCAATTGCCCGCGTACCTGAACAGCGTGCACCCACCGCGAAAAATTCATTGCGCATTACAGGTGGGCTGGTGCGGTGATTCCTTTGTGTTGCCTGATACGGTGATCGGGCCAAAAGCGGCGGGCGTAATTTTCCAAAGCGGTGAACGTGGCCATGAGGAACACACGCAGGCCGGGACGCTGGCAGGCTGGCGTGATGGCATTGCAGCAAAAGCGGTGGGCAACCCGCTATTGATGCTGGCGGTATCGGCATCGTTCGCCGGGCCATTGTTGCAGCGGTGCAATTCTGAGGGCGGAGGGTTTCACGTTGTCGGTGATTCGAGCACAGGTAAAACTACCTTGATTGAAGCGGCGTGCGCAACGTGGGGCGGGCCGGGCTTTAAGCGTAGCTGGCGTTCGACCGCAAACGGCATGGAAGGCGCGGCGGCAATGTTCAATGATTGCCTGTTGGCATTGGACGAAATCAGCGAATGCGATCCGAAGGAAGTCGGGGCCATCGTCTATGCACTGGGCAACGGGCGCGGTAAACAACGTGCAAGCCGTAGCGGGAATGCGCGGGGCGTAACGCGGTGGCGGTGTTTCGTTATTTCCAGCGGTGAACGCACCATTGCCACCACCATGCAGGAAGGCGGACACCGGGCGAAGGCGGGGCAGTCTATGCGACTGTTGGACATTACAGCGGCACAAGCCTATGGCGCATGGGATGCCTTACACGGCGCAACCAGTCCGGCGGCATTCTCGGATGCCATCAAGCGGGCAGCGGCACAGCACCACGGGCAGGCAGGCCGGGCGTTTCTGGAAAAGCTGACGTTCGACACGGCGGACTATTGCGCGGAGCTGGACAAGATCAAGGCACTGCCATTGTTCGCAACCGATGGCCTTGAGGGGCAAGACAAGCGGGCAGCGGCGCGGTTTGCTTTGATTGGTTTGGCCGGAGAGCTTGCAACGCAATACGGCGTTACAGGCTGGCCAGTGGGCGATGCAATCAAGGCGGCGACGCACGCATTCAAGCTGTGGCAGACCGGACGCGGCAAGGGCAACGACGAACGCAGACAGATTGCCGACAAGGTGCGCGGCTTTATTGAGCGACACGGCGATGCCCGATTCTCGAATGCCGATTACACGGGGGACACAACACCAGTGCGGGAACGGGTAGGCTGGTGGCGTAGCAACGGCGAAGGCCGGGAATACCTGTTCACGGCGGACGGTATGCGCGAAGCCTTAAAGGGTTTTGACTTCAAGCGGGCGCTTGATGTGTTGCAGGAACTGGGCGCATTGCCCGCACCGGGGGCCGATGGCAAGCGGGCGCGGTTCTATCGGGTGGGCGGTACGGGCGCGAAGCTGTACCCAATAACCCCTGAGAACATGGAAGGCGGCGACTATGGCGCTTGATGCACTGTGGGCAGTGTTAATTCCTGAGGTATCAGGGGTATTTGAGGTATCAGACATTCAGGACGTTGGGCCGGGTGTTGCGGCCATTGGTGGCATTGATACCCCTGATACCCCACCGGAAAACGTGAGGTATCAGCGGGAACCCGCATGGCTATTGGGTTGCACCCTTGATACCCCTGATGCCCCTGAAAAAATCAGCACCGAAGCCCACACAACGAATGAGCTACTTTTGGGCGACCTACTCACGGGCTGGAAAGTCACTATCCCCGATGGCGTGTCAGCGGCAACGCTGGCAAAGTTTCGGGCCGCTTCGCTGGCGCTGGATGCGTCCATTGTTGCGGCGGGGGGTACGTTGGCACTGCCCGGCGAGCGAACTACACCGAGCGCACCGACTACACCAACCACGACCACCACGGCGCAACCCCATGCAAAGAAGCCACTATTCAGGCAGCGCGGGCCGTGGCTGACTGGCACTGAGCAATCAGCGGCGCAGGGTTACCACGCACACCACTTCAATTGCCACACTTGTATCGCAGCGGGACGGGGCATCCGGTACGGCAGGCGCTGTGCTGTGGGGCTGGCGCTGTGGCACGCATACACCGGGGCAGACAACTTGCAAACCGAAGGGGGGCAACATGGCTAAACGTAAACAGGGCGAATTGATACCGGGACACGCCACACACACCCGCACGCAAGATGCCTACATGGGGGCACTGTTGGACGCGGTAAGCCTTGATGATTGGCGCGGCGTTGTCACCGGGGCAGTGCAGGCGGCGAAGGACGGTGATCCGCAGGCGCGGGCATGGCTAGGGGCTTACCTGATCGGACGGGCCGAAAGCAAAGCACCGACACCTATCAGCGTTGTCGTAAACCAGTTGCAGGGCACGAATCAAGTTCTGGACAAGCTGACGCAGCAAAAATTCATTGATGCAAGGTTTCATACCTCTGATGACGATGTGAAGGCAGGTATTCGGGCGCAACTGGCCATTGAATTGCAAGAAAAAATTAAACCCTTGGAAACCATCGAATCCCCAGCAACGGCGCGGCTTTGCGACGATTCAGTGGTGAAACCGGGCAATGAACTTGATTGATGTTTTCGGTAAATCTTTTTGGGCGGGGGTGAACTATGGGCGGTTTTGGCAGTGGCAGGCACGGCGGTAAAGGCACCACGGGCGATATGTGGGCATTGGACATTCGCAGAATTGCGCAGGCCGGGCGATTGAAGCCGGGGCAG
>Ga0247831_1006543_pt1 | contig 13699 bp, 8 predicted proteins | sample LaCruzMarch2015__9_FD_192406 | JGI IMG/M metagenome (GOLD analysis project Ga0247831, IMG submission 192406) | Freshwater microbial communities from meromictic Lake La Cruz, Castile-La Mancha, Spain - LaCruzMarch2015_1m | ecosystem: Environmental > Aquatic > Freshwater > Lake | place: Spain...
TCCGTGTCCCACCCATGGCAGCAGCAGCTTCCGCTGTGACAGTAAATGTTTTTGTAGTGGAGTCACCCATCTACTTGAACAGTTTAAACAAATCCCACGAAAGATTCTAGGCTTAGCGATGGAACTCACAAAAATTGAGGGGACCCCTGGCTTCCAGGGAAGTAAGAAAGAAACGATGCTTCCCTCCTATAGACACATTCTTGATGTGTATTTTAAACAGTCCAATGGACGCCAAATCATTGCTCATCAGATTGAGAGCTTCAACAATTTCATGGATGGGTATATCCCTGAAGTCGTGACAATGGTAAATCCTCTTGTCGTGCGAGGCTCTCCTGAAGTTGCTCTCTCAGGACCACGTTCTGCTCTCGCTTCTGCCACAGGTCTAAGCACAAGTGCCGCGAATGCGTTGATGGGTCATGTGCCCGATGGAGTATCTAACGCACAAAATACTCTTCATATTCCTCTCCAACATGAATATGAGGTGTCGCTGGAGTTTGAGAATACAAGCCTTCGCAAACCAACTATCTTTGAAAACAACGGTGCTGTCCTACCGATGATGCCGAATGATGCGCGTCAGCGCAACTTAACCTATGCCAGCCCTCTCTTCGTGGATGTGCGTGTGACGACAACGTTCATTGACCATACCAAGGGTGGTGTAAAGACATCTCGTGTCCGTCTCTTTCCCAATGTTCACTTGGGAAAGATTCCTGTGATGGTCGGCAGCAAATATTGCTTGCTTCACGACCAGAAGCATCTTCACCCAAGCACGTTAGGTGAATGCGCAGAAGACCTCGGTGGTTACTTCATCGTTCAAGGTGGTGAACGTGTGATTATCTCTCAGGAGCGGATGAGTGAGAACAGACCCTTTGTCTTCCGCAACAACCGCAATCCTACCAAGGAAGTGGAGGTCATTGAAGTCAAATCTATCGGACCTGACAATGACCAAGTTCCGAAGAACAATGCGGTGAAAATCATGTATCACCCAAAGAATCCTCAAATCTGGCTCCTCAAAGCAACGATGCCCCGCATTAAGACGGAAATTCCTCTCTGGATTCTCTTCAAGGCTCTCGGTATCCAGAATGACAAGGAGATTCGTGACTTAATTCTTGGACCTAATGGAGACACTGTGTATGACAGCGTCATCAATGAATCTACAATGGAGTCACAAGACATCACGAGTAAGGAGACAGCTCTTGCTTGGCTATCGCAACATATCCATTCCTGGTCCTCAAAGTCTCAGCGGCCCTTAGTGATTCAAGATATCTTGAATCAAGAACTATTTCCTCACATTGGCTTGACGGAAGAGACTCTGTATGCGAAGGCTTGCTTTCTTGCCCATATAACTCGGAAGGTTCTTTGGGTAAACTCTGCGCGGATTCCAAACGATGACCGTGATGGGTATCCCAATAAGCGCGTAGATATGCCAGGATTCTTGCTAGCCAACCTGTTCCGAACATACTTTGCTACTAAAATGGTGAAAGATATCCGAGCCTCCTTAGCGAAGGAAATTCACAGTGGCTCTTGGCGGGCGTCCAACAACTGGGAGGAGATTCTCAATATTTCCAATATCTCTAAAATCATTAAGAGCACCATTGTGGAAGTGGGTCTCAAGACGAGTCTCGCCACAGGCAACTTTGGCTCAGCAAAGGCAGGTGGTCCTACCAAGATTGGTGTTTCCCAGGTTCTGAACCGACTCAACTACATCTCAGGAATTTCCCACTTGCGCCGCATCTCCACACCGATTGAAAAGACAGGCAAGCTCATCCCTCCTCGCAAACTTCACAATACTCAATGGGGCTACATCTGTCCTTCAGAGACTCCAGAGGGTCACAGTGTAGGTGTTGTAAAGAATATGAGTAGCACAGCGATTGTGAGTATCTACTCCAATCCTGGTGTCACACGAGACTTTCTGAATTCTCTCAATGTGCTAAAACCTCTTCAGAAGACGACAGCCGCCTACAAGCATTCTCATACACGCATCTTTCTGAATGGCGCTTGGATTGGTATGGTTGATGTGAAGGATTCTCTAGAAACCCTATCAAAGCTTCGCAAGGCGAAGCAGTGTGGCTTGATTCATATCCACACAGGAATTATCTGGAAGCCTGCTCTCAAGGAAATCTGGTTGACCACAGAAGCAGGTCGTATGCTCCGCCCTCTCTATAACGCAGACACCATTCGCGAAATCGCAAAGGATAAGAAGGGCAAGCTTCTGAAGGAACTCATGGACCACAAAGACTGGGAAACCTTGCTTCTATGGGAGTCACCCAAGCGTAATTTCCTCGTTGAATACATTGACCCTGGTGAGACTGAGGGATGTTATATTGCGATGACACCTGAGAATGCCATGGAAAATGGCTCTTACACACATGTGGAGCTTCATCCTTCTACAATCCTTGGCACACTTGCGAGCAATATTCCATTTCCTGACCACAACCAGTCACCCCGTAACTCCTATCAGGCTGCCATGGGTAAGCAGGCCATGGGCATGTATGCTCTGAATTTCCAGGAACGCTTTGATGCGCTAGCTCACTTGCTCTGCTACCCGCAGATTCCTTTCGTGAGTCCCTTCATGAGCAAGTTCTATGGAGCCCAGGAAATGCCCTCGGGTCAGAATATCATTGTAGCCATCATGACCTACACAGGCTACAATCAGGAGGATTCTATTATGATTAACCGTGCGTCTCTTGAGAGAGGTCTTTTCCGCTCTATCTTCTATCGCACCTACAAGGATGAGGAGCGCAAGAACCAGAGCTCAGGAGAAGAAGAGCGCTTTGACCGACCGGATCCAGAGGCCACAAAACAGATGAAAAATGCCAATTACACAAAGCTAGGCTCTGATGGATTCGTCCCTGAAAATGTCTATGTTGGAAACGATGATATTCTGATTGGAAAAGTCGTTCCTCTCCGTGTGGCCACAGGCATGGTTGTCCCTGCGGGAACGAAGAAATACAGAGATGTCTCCAGGACAATGCGCAACAACGAAACGGGCTATGTGGATCGCATTTATCGCAATCGCAACGGTGAAGGCTATTCGTTGGCCAAGGTTCGTGTTCGCCAAGATCGTATTCCTGAGATTGGTGACAAGTTCTCCAGTCGTCACGGTCAAAAGGGCACTGTTGGAATGATTCTGAATGCGGAGGATATGCCCCAGACTGCGTCTGGACTCATTCCTGATATCATTATCAATCCTCACTGTATCCCGTCCCGTATGACGATTGCGCAGCTGATGGAGACTCTTCTTGGCAAAATTGGTGCTGAGCTTGGCTGTCTAGGCGATGGCACGCCTTTCAATGAGGTGACCTTGCCAAATTTGGAGAAAATCCTCCGAGACGATTTGGGCCTAGAGCCTCATGGGAATGAAGTTCTCTATAATGGTTACACGGGGAGACAGATGGAAACGAGCATTTACATGGGTCCCTGTTATTATCAGCGCCTACGTCACTGCTCAGCAGACAAGCTACACTCCAGGTCATCCGGTCCTCTAGTTATGCTGACGAGACAGCCTGCGGAAGGACGTGCCAGAGAAGGTGGTCTCCGCTTTGGTGAGATGGAACGTGATTGCGTGGCAGCCCACGGTATCACGGAGTTCACGAAAGAGCGTTTCATGGAGTGCTCGGATTTGTTCCGCTGCTGGAGTTGTAGAGACTGCGGCTTGCTAGCCATTGCGAATCCTAAGGAAGGTATCTGGCATTGTAAAGGGTGTGGAAATACGACAAACTTCTCTGCGATTGAGATTCCCTACGCCTACAAGCTCCTGCTTCAGGAGTTGGAAACGATGAACATTACAAGCCGCATTCTGACCCAAGGCAAACTTATGAAGAGTCTAGAAAATCAATCTAAGGCGGTCAAAGCGTAGATGGAACTGCTTCTCTGAAGCTGATTTAGTCAGGACCTATGAGTAAAGTATCCCCCTCAAAATTGAACCTTTTTTTGCCCTGCGCCTCCACTAGACATTCAATTCTCCAAATGCCTTTTAGTATGCAAGTTCTCAAGCGAAACGGATCCCGTGAATCTATCTCCTTTGATAAAGTGTTACAACGTGTCCGGAAGGCGGCACGTGGTCTTGCTGTCAATCCTGATGCTCTTGCTCAGCAGGTTCTCTCTCAGATTTATGATGGTGTCAAAACCTCTGAATTGGATGAACTGACCGCGCAGTTGGCCGCAGGACTCAGCACACTCCATCCCGACTACGGAACTCTTGCTGCGCGTATTTCTGTCAGCAATCACCATAAGAATACATCTAGCTCCTTCACGGAGGTCATGAAGACTCTCGCAACTCAGACGATGCCTGCTACAGGCGAACCCACCAGCCATGTTCATTCTTCCATTGTCTCTCTTGTAAATGAAAAGGGTCCTGAGATTGATAAGTATATCCAACATGAACGTGACTATCTCTTTGACTATTTCGGATTCAAGACGTTGGAGCGCTCCTATCTTCTCAAAGATACCTCTATGCGAGTGATTGAGCGTCCTCAGCACATGTGGATGCGCATTGCTCTTTCTCTCTGGGGTTCGCAGGAGACATTGGAGAGGGTCTTTGAAACCTACGACCTGTTATCCCAAAAGTTCTTTACTCATGCGACACCTACACTCTTTAACGCTGGCACCCCTAGACAACAGCTTTCCTCTTGTTTCCTCCTCTCAATGTCTGATGATAGTATCGCGGGTATTTATAAGACACTTGGTGATTGCGCTGCCATTAGCAAGTATGCGGGAGGCATTGGTCTTCATATCAGCAATATCCGAGCCCGTGGCTCTCTTATCAAGGGCACCAATGGTCAAAGCAATGGTCTCACACCAATGCTCCGCGTCTTTAACAACACAGCTCGCTATGTGGACCAGGGTGGTGGCAAGCGCAATGGCTCCTTTGCGATGTATCTAGAGCCTTGGCATGCTGACGTGGAAGACTTCCTCAAGATGAAGCTTCCTTCAGGTGCGGAAGAGGAACGTGCTCGCGACCTCTTCTATGCCCTCTGGATTCCTGACTTGTTCATGGAGCGTGTGGATCGCAACGAATCCTGGACTCTCTTCTGTCCCAATGAAGCTCCAGGCCTCGCAGATATCTGGGGACCCAAGTTCCGTGACCTCTACGAAAAGTATGAAAAGGAGGGACGTGGGCGTAAGACAGTGGAAGCACGCAAGCTCTGGTTCCAGATTCTGGATGCGCAAATGGAAACAGGCACTCCGTATCTCCTTTACAAGGATGCCTGTAATAAGAAGTCCAATCAACAGAATCTTGGCACTATCAAGAGTTCCAACCTGTGTACGGAAATTATTGAATATTCAGACAAGGATGAAACAGCTGTCTGTAATCTTGCGTCTATCGCGCTTCCTGCGTTTGTCAAGGACGACGTGTTTGACTTTGCCAAGCTCCGTGACGTCACCAAAGTCGCAACTCGCAATCTAAATCGTGTGATTGATATTAACTTCTATCCTACGCCTGAAACACTCAAATCCAATATGCGTCATCGGCCCATCGGACTCGGTGTTCAGGGCCTCGCAGATGTCTTTGCCATGCTTGGATACAGCTGGGAGTCTGATGAAGCAGCGAAGCTCAATCAGCTCATCTTTGAACACATGTATTATGCAGCAGTGGAGGAGTCATGTGCTCTCGCAGAAGTAGAGGGCCCCTATGAGACATTCAAGGGCTCTCCTACAAGCGAAGGAAAGCTTCAGCCTGATTTGTGGGACGTGACACCTCTTACGGAAACTGATGGTTCCCTCGATTGGAAGCTGCTCCGAACGAAGGCTCAGAAGGGTGTTCGCAATTCTCTTCTTCTTGCTCCGATGCCGACTGCGTCAACCTCCCAAATCCTCGGCTACAATGAATGCTTTGAGCCTTTCACCAGCAATCTCTATACACGCCGCACACTCGCAGGTGAGTTCATTATTGTGAACAAGTATCTCATGCGGGACCTCATGAAGCTAGATCTTTGGTCAGAAGAGATGAAACAGCAAATTGTTGCGCGTAACGGCTCTATCCAAGGCCTTCCTGAAATCCCTGAGGACATTCAGGCACGCTACAAGACCTCCTGGGAACTCAAGCAGAAGACACTCATTGATATGGCGGCATCCCGTGGTGCTTTCATCTGTCAGAGTCAGAGTTTGAATCTCTTCGTTGCCGATGCCACCTATGCGAAACTAACCTCTATGCACTTCTACGCATGGAAGCAGGGACTCAAGACTGGTTGTTATTATCTGAGAACAAAGACACCTGTCACGGCGCAGAAGTTCACAGTGGATCCTCGTCTTCTTGCTGCGATCCAAGGCTCTACAAATCAGGTGGTAGATGCTGACAGTGATGATGAAAGTGATTCCGAATCAGACGATGAGGTTCAGAAGCCTGTTTCACGCAAAGCAAAGCTCGAGGAACTTGCGGCCGCCTACGAGGCCTCCGTTCAAGAAGTCCGCGAAAAGAAGGAGCGCGGAGAAGAGGTCTGTGAAATGTGTTCCTCTTAAAATAGATGAGGGACTACCCAACACTTTTAAATCTAGCATATGATATCCTTCAAGAGAAAAAATCTCTTCCCGAGAAGTTTGTCAAGTTTGAGGTTTACATTCAAACACTTCCTCCTGAGATTCCTCAAGAAGTAAATGAACTTTTTATTGACATCAACAGACAAATTGATGATTATAGAGAGCAATATGCGATTCTTGTGAAAGAATTAGGTGTCCTCTCTTCAGGAGAAGGCAAGAAAGATTTAGTCTATTCTTTTTTTATGTCATTCTTGGATTTATTCAAAATGGCCTATACAACCTATCAAAACGACCCTGAAAAGCTCCAGCCGTTTCAGGCTTGTTTAGATACATTTGTAATATTTTTAGAAACAAAATCGTTCCCCCCATTGTCTCCTGTAGAGCAAGGTCTTTTCTTAGAACTTTCCAAATCTGCGTGGAACTATACAAAAACACAGCACAGTATGACTGCTGTTGCGAAGCAAGTGGGAGGCAAGTTAAAAAATCATACGCGGAAACAAAAGCGTAAAGCATGAATGAGCCTCTAAAGAAGAATGGACCTTCACGTATTTCCAAACCGCGAGAGTATGATTCGTCACTTTCTAAAACCAGAGATGGTGGGGTGCGAACTCGGTGTCTTTGCGGGTGAATTTGCGGAAAGTTTGGTGCGTCTTCAACCCAAAGAACTTACATTAATTGATAGTTGGTTTTCTGAGAATGGCCTACTCTTTTCAGGAGATGTAGATGGAAACAACGGAATAAGTCTTTCACAAGAGTATTTGTATAAATTAGTTGTTTCACGATTTGGGAATGCTCCACATGTAAAGATTCTGCGGGGATGGACCTATGAAATGATTTCACATATACCAGACAACTCTCTGGACTATGTCTATATAGACGCAGACCACAGTTATGAAGGTATGAAACGTGATTTGAAACTCATACAACCCAAACTAAAACCAGATGGATTTCTGATGGGACATGACTATGAAATGAATTTTGCGAAAGCCACACTTTCTTGGAAATTTGGCGTTCAGCAAGCTGTTGATGAATTTTGTCAAGAAACAGACTATAGACTCATCGCAAAAGCAATGGATGGTTGTGTAAGTTTTTGTCTTCAACGACCTCTCTCTGTCTCTTCCTTTTCCTCTTCCACTTCTACACCTGCTAGCTTATGAATATAGAGCAAATATTCCTTCGGGAATCCCCAAAAACATCCAGGCTTCGCATCATCCGCTGGGATACGACGCCCTGATGTATTCTTCTTGTGGGAGAAGGCTACAATAATCTGCTGAGGAGGCAGTTCTAGAACGTCTTGTTCGCGACCCAGTAAAAACCCCTCGCCTTCTCCAACATCTGTCTTCAACGGAAACTTCTGCTGCTCCCACCAAGACTTGTAGAATGTCAATGTGGCCTCCGAAATACGCTGTCTCAGAGGTAAGTTCCAAGGTGGCGTATTTACGGCGCTAACACCACGGAGTAAGTCATAACACGCAATCGTTGTACACACACAGCACTTTGGGTTCCAAGGATGCTTGGTGAGCCACGCGACACGACGACGGAAGGATGTCTCAGGATAGTGGTCATCATCATCCATGAATAAAATAATGGAATTCTTGGAACGGTTTACACCTACATTTCGTTTCTCTGAAATTGGCAACTTCCGCTCAAAGGGGACATAGACAACTGTTAGCGGAGCTGCTTTGAGACCAACCTGAATCACACGGTCAGAGACTGCTTCGTTCGGATCATCCGAATCATCTACAATCACCCACTCAATCTTGTCTTTCGGATAATCTGACAACATGATATTGTGACAGGCTAAATCAAAAAACTTACGACGATTGTATAAAAGAGTCACAATTGAGATGGGAGGACAATCCTCTGCCTGAAGAACAGGAGGAAGATGCTTGGGCTTTGCAGACTTCTTCTCCTCAACGTTTGCTTTCACAGCAGTCCAAAATCCACGGAATCTCTCTAAACAAACCTCTTTGCGTGCCTTGCTCATCTTCTTTTGAGATTCCCGCACAGCTTTCATATCAGGAAGAACACCATCCCACTCAAACTCTTTCAAGGTAGCAAAGGACGCAATCCCCTTCATTTCTTTATTCGTGCGAAACTGCTTCATGTAAGAATTTCCAGGATAATCTTGTTTATAGACTTCTAAATCATTGAGTAAGACAAACGCTCCATTGGCTTCTCCCTCGGCCGCGGTATATCCAAAGGCTTCGGCTTGACTCACGCAGACATGGCCCGGATACCATGCCTGCAGTCGTTTGCGTTGGTCCTTATCAAGGTCTTCTACGCGAATTTCTACATTGGATTGGAGAGTTCCCGATACGTCTAGATCTTTTGTGGTATAGACAGACAACTTCGGCCATTCCGACTTCCACGTCTGGAGCATGGTTTGTGCTGCCTCTCGCTTGTTTTTGGACCCTCCAAGGAACCAGACAAATCCATCCTTCAAGTCCATACTTTGAGGCGACTTCGTGTCTACCGCATCCTGAGAGCAGCACCAATTTACGAAATATGTAGTTACATGAGGATATTTGACTTGAAACCGTTGCTTGGATTCCATATCCCGAAACAAAACTCCATCAAACTGCGCCAAATAACTCTCCCATGCGGATTCTTCATACCACTCCGGATTGAGGAGGAGATAGTTCGTGCTGGCCCAGGGCATCCATCCCGCATACGGCACCTCCAAATGAATGGCTACGCTGAGTGGAACGGGAGGTTCTAAGGGATCAGCTCTCCGAATGCGTACATTTCCCTTGTCAAGGCTTCGAAGAGCCCATTCCAAAACCTCCACATCCTGGCTAATTCCAAAGGGATTGGACTTGTTGTAAAGAATTGCCACCTCCATAGAATTCTTCTCTTTTACTTCTCCTTCTGTTTAGACCAAAAAAAAACCTCACCTACAAGTATAGAATCAAATGGTCCCTATGCGCAAGAATCGTACCACCCGCAAGAACCGCGAGAATCGCGAGAACCGCGTTAATCGCAAGAACCGCACCAACAGAAACAACCGCAAGAACCGCGTTAACCGCAAGAACCGCACCAACAGAAACAACCGCAAGAACTAAAGTTTCGGTTAAGAGTCTGTAATTAAACAATCCGATGTATTTCCAAGGAGTTTCCTTAGAAACAGATTGCGATGATGACAGTGTTTTCCATACGCCAAAATACCCTTTCGATGCTTCTCTGTCCCATATCCCTTTCCTGAGCCAATGCTATAGTTTGATTCTAGACTAGGCTCTTTCTCTACACACGCTAATACATAGGAGTCACGTGCTTCTTTCGCAACAATAGACGCAGCAGCAATTGGAAGATAGAGAGCATCTCCATCTACAATTGTATGTTGATACTGGATCTTGTGTTGTTCCAGTTTGTCTTTTTCCAACGGAAGAATTCCATCCAGTAAAAGTCTATCGGGTGGCACAAGAAGACCCTCTAGTGCTCTTTCAAAGGCGAGTTTATTCGCAATTGACATTCCATACGAATCAATTTCTGCTGGAGTGACAATTCCAATTCCGATATCCATCGCTAAATCCCGAATGGCATGGGCTAATTTCGCACGCTTCTTCGCTGTGAGTTTTTTACTATCTTTGATTTGCGGAGCAATTTCCTTATGCTCATCCAACCATTCTTCCTCTGGAGGCCAAATGACAGCAGCAGCATACAAGGGACCCCAGAGACATCCTCTCCCTGCTTCATCAACTCCCACTTCTATGAGACTATCTGATGTATGGCGCACTTGTAATGATGTCATGCTTTCCAATCAGACAGTAAAACACATGAATCAAATTTACTCCACAACACAATCAATCCATACAATATACCCACGACTTTCAAATACAGTGACAGAGCCTTGTTCATCACACTGTTTTTTGGAAGGAGTCTTTGTTTGAAAATGTCCAATTTCTGTGTCATCTTGAGAAGTTAAATAGGACCTATAATACTCTGTCGCATGCTCTAGAGCATCTGAAAAGTGACGGTGTAGCTTCATAAATCCATGGTAAACTGTATAGTCATCTTCATCAGAATACTGGACAATATATCCGATCGGTGCCATTAGTCTCTATACGGCGGCACTCCTTTATCCTCGTTTCAAATTTCCAACGAGTTAGAAGATAGATGGTGCCCTACATTGCGCTTCTTATACTTTTGATTGTAGCGATTTTATTCACAGTCTATAAGGGAGCTGATGGTTTTTTTGTGAGTGAAGTGAATTGGACAAAGAATTCTACTGTGAAAGATATGCTTACTTTCTATAAAGAGTCTTTGGATGAACTAACCAAACTCAAAGAGAAGATTGCTTCGGCATCTCCATTTGATGATGGTGTTACAGAAAAACTATTAGAAGAGCTTGGTATCCCGTTTGCCTGGACAGAGTCCAAAGGATTAGAGTATGAAAAACCACTTTCATCTCTCCTCGCGAAAACAATTGAAGAAGACCAAAAAGCAGCAGCTGGAATGCTTGAAATGCTTCAGAAAGATATACAAAGTGGGAAGATAAAAGAAACCATGACGTTGGAGCAAGCAATGAAAGCTCTAGGAGCAGGGGATGCTGATAATACGGGTGCGATGAATACATTTACAAATATGATGGTGAAACTCCGGAATAAGCGCAAGGCCTATATTGAGGAAAAGCTAGGTGTCTCCGCAAGCGATGTATCAGCGGAAGGATACCCCGAATTAACATGCCCAGGAGGAAAGCCACCTATTTCAAAAAACAAGCAACTTTTTTGTCGCGATTTAGTTGGCAAGCTGTCTGAAACACCCTTAGTATGCCCTCTTGGAACAACACCCTTTTTTGTCTTTGAGCCTACTGCGAAAGTCATCTGTGTGCCTCCCACACTTCCATATGATATCAATCCTGCGTCCAAGACAAGTGGAGGAACAATCCAGCCTTGCAAAGACAACGACATGGTAGGATTACATGCGAAAGATAATACGTCTCAGAAATGTATTCCTATCATACAAAAAGTATCCACTGCGGATTCATCCATCGATTCATCAGGAAATGTTGCTGGAGTGAGCGCAGAGGATTTGTTCAAAGCAGTAGGGGGTGTCCAACAAGCCTTGAAAGCATCCAAGCCCGCTGAGCTTGAAAAAATACAAGCTGCGGCTCCCAAACTAACCGTTGCGTCTACGAAAGAAATGGAAGATAGAATTGCGAAAAGTGTCGCCACACAATTGAAAGATTCGTTACTTATCGAACGAGCAACAAAGAATGTGGCGGCAGAGATGGACTGCCCCTACGCACCCTATCGCTCTGATTCCGCCGCTCAAGGCACAGAATATACACAGGCAAGACCGCATCCTGGTCCCGATATGAGCGAATTTATTCGTAAAGATTCAATCCCTTGTTGGAACTGCTCGTTACCATAAATAACCCTAAGGTAGATAGATGAAGGGATACATTTTCTTAGGAATTGTATTAGTTGTTCTTTTGGTAGCATCCATTGGGCTCTCAAAAGAAACAAAGAAAGAAGGATTTGTCAATCCTGGCTCAGATGAGAGCTTGAAGGCACCCAAGGTCATTGTCCCTACTGTTAACCCCAAACCCGCACCTCTAGAGGGTTCTACTCCGGCTCCTTATTTTAACCCAACTGAAATCGCATATGGCCCTGCCTATGGTCAAATCGCACGTGTGAATACACTCCCTTACAGAGACCCTAGTTTGGAATCTGCTCCCTTCAAACGTCTGTCTGAAATCTTGGAAAGTATGAAGGGGTTCTTTACATTTGAAGCAAAAAGTCTTGAAAAACTCAGTGACCCTTCCGTTCAGCTCCCTCTTACAACTGCTCGCGGTGACCTCCAGCGTTTAACCGATGAGATTTCTGTGTTAAAACGCAATCCTGGCATTGACTCAGCTCTAACACAAGGACAAGCAGACGATATCCAAGCAAACTTGGCCTATTTACAACGCAAATATCGCATGTCTGTGAATGCTGTTTCCGGTTCCTCTTTGGAAGAGGGATTTACAAATGCTGTTGAGTCCAACGATAGATTGAACCTCGACGAAGTCAAAGAATTAAAGACGCGAATTGAAGCGGAGATGGCTCGGTTGAGTAGTTCAGGAACAACTGATCCTATCACAACCTCCCGTGTAGACACGTTGAATGTAATCAAACTCAACGTGGAAGGAATTATCAATGAAGTGGAAACAGGTATGAGACCTGCTGCGGAGATACCTATTATGAAACAGGATCGTGATAGCTTCCTTCCTTTGATGTCAGATGTCAGCAAACCTTTGCCCCAACTCCTCAATTCTGCGAACCTTCCTGTAAGTCTTTCCAACGCATTCCCCGCATATGCGCCTGGTGATGTGACAGGTGCGAAGCAAGCCCAGCTTTTGTTTGAGCAATATGGTGAAAAGATATTTAATGGATTATCTTGGAATCTTGGCTTGAAGTTCACCTCTCCCAATGAAGTGGCTGCGGCAATGGGCGGTCAAAAGGGAGAAGGACCTGTGTTCATGACGGGAAGTGGTCGTGGGCAAGTTCCTGGTTCCTCTGCTGTTGCGTTTCCACGAGGAGAAATGGAGTCAACTACAAGCGGTATGGAAATTGATCGTCTTGAGGAAAGACCCACACTTGACCTTGGAAAGACAGCGAAGTATGATTGGAGAAGCAAGGCGACCCAAATCTGTGATTCTATCCGAAAACAAGGCATGGACCCCAATGATTTTGGCTGTATGGAGGCCTCCAAACAAGTAAGCCCCGATTATTCTTGGAGAGGCAATGCGCGAATGGTTTGCACCCGCTTGCTAACAACACCTGATCCCGGTCTTCCTGAGACATGTGGATGTCCTCCAATGGAATGGCCTGGATGGAGATCGTAAAAATGTCCATATTGTAGAAGAGACCGGATGCGTCTGACAACATTTCATATAGTGGCATTTACTCTGGCCGCAGTATTCGTTGGGTATTTCTTTGGAAGACAATCAGCTCCTGCTCCTAAGGGTGAAGAAGGATTCTTAGGATTTGAGTTGGGGGGCGGCATGCCTGGACCTCGGTGTGGGAAATGCGGTGGCAATTGGCCCTGCGGTGGATGTGCGGGACCGAGTGGCCCTTCCCGTCCTATCTGCCCTCCTTGCCCTCCTTGTCGTGAACCTGACTTGAGCAAGTATGTCTTGAAGGCCAGTGTTCCTCCTTGCCCTGCCATGCCAGACATGTCACAGTATATGTTGAAGTCTGAATGCCCGCCCACACCTGATTTGAGCAAGTATGTCTTG
>Ga0247831_1006544_pt1 | contig 13697 bp, 7 predicted proteins | sample LaCruzMarch2015__9_FD_192406 | JGI IMG/M metagenome (GOLD analysis project Ga0247831, IMG submission 192406) | Freshwater microbial communities from meromictic Lake La Cruz, Castile-La Mancha, Spain - LaCruzMarch2015_1m | ecosystem: Environmental > Aquatic > Freshwater > Lake | place: Spain...
ACCGGGAATTTCACCGGGAGTTCTGCTCTCACCCTCACTGGCGCTGGCACCCTCATCCACGGGTCGCTAAATACCCAATTCGGCACCGGCCCGCTGACCCTGGAAGGAGGAATCCGCATCCGATCCGATGGAGGAACAGGTCGAACCCTCGCAAACGATCTTGTCCTGAACGGCGATGTGGGCATGGGTGGAACCACGGCCTCCGGCGCCATGGCGCTGACCGGCAACATGAGCGTCACAGGACCCGGAACCCGCACGATCAGTCTTCAAAACTCCTCGGGAAACGACTCTGCAAATTCCTTCACGCTTGGCGCTGCATCTAAAAGGATCACCGGCGATGGCACGCTGGCACTGGTCAACGGAAATCCCAGTGGAGCCATTCGGGCCACCTTGACGGGAGCCGGCTTGGTTGATGTCAATTTGCTCATCGGCGCCAATGTCACCACAGGTTTTGGGGTGGCGAATGTCTTTTCTTCCAATGCCTCCGTGCAGGTCGATGGCCGGATGAGGCTCGGCACTAATGGAAGCGCCGCATACAACCAAACGATCCGCTCACTTTCAGGGAATGGCTTTGTGGACTCGGGACAAGGACTTGGCACTGCGGTCGCCACATTGACGATTGATGGTGGCGCCGGAACGGGAAGCTCCAACTTCACCGGCGTGATTGAAAACGGAAGTTTTGGGAGCGTGGCGGTGGTCAAGAGCGGTTCCAACACGCAGGTTTTTAGCGGCACCAACACCTACACCGGCACGACGACAGTGAATGGAGGTGTGCTGCAATTTGCGAAAGCCACCTCGCTCTACGCCGGCACGGAAGCAAACTGGACAGCCGCAAAAATCATCGTCAACAGCGGCGGCACGCTGGCATTCAATGTGGGCAACTCCGCCAGCGGAGAATTCACTTCGGGAAATATCACCACCATCCTCTCGAACCTCACAGGCAGTAGCTCCTCGGCCACGACTGGCATGAAAAGCGGTTCGGCCTTCGGCTTCGACACGACGAACGCCGACGGCGGCAGCTTCACGATCAGCGGGGTGGTGAGGAACGGCAACTCCAACGGCAACCAGACGGTGGGCCTCACCAAGCTGGGCAGCGGCACCCTTGTTCTCTCCGGCACCAACACCTACAACGGCACGACAACGATTTCTGTCGGCACCTTGAGCGTTTCCTCGATCGGCAACAGTGGAGCCAGCAGCAATGTGGGCAATGGCTCGACGATCAATATCGGCTCCGCTGGCTCGAGTGGCACGCTTCTCTACACCGGCGCGGCACAAACCACGAACCGCACCATCAGCCTGTCTGGAACAACTGGCGGCGCGACCCTGGACCAATCGGGAAGCGGCCTGCTCCAATTCACAAGCAACATTTCCTCCACGGCAGCGGGAAACAAAACATTGACCCTGCAGGGTTCCACCGCTGGCACCGGAGAGATCTCCGGCGTCGTGAGTGATTTCGGTGCGAGCAACACCACCGCCCTCGTCAAAGCCGGGTCGGGCACTTGGACCCTCTCCGCCAACAACACCTACTCGGGTGGCACAACTCTCTCGGCGGGCACGCTGAATATCGGCCACGCCAATGCCCTCGGCACAAGCGGCACGATCAGTCTCGGCGGAGGAACCCTGCAATACGGCACGGGCATCACCACCGACCTCTCCAGTCGCTTCAGCACTGCCGCCAACCAAACCTACAATATCGACACCGGCATCAATAATGTGGCCTACGCCTCCGCCCTCACCAGCAGCGGCGGCGCACTCGTAAAAAACGGCAGCGGCATGCTCACGCTCAGCAATGCCGGCAACACCTACTCAGGTGCCACCACGATCAACGCAGGAACAATCCAGCTGACCGGCTCGATCTCCTCCAGCGCCGTGACGATAAATTCCGGCGCAACCCTCGCGGGCAACGGCACGGCAGGCGCTGTGACGATCAATTCCGGCGGCATCATCAGTCCCGGCAACAGCCCGGGCACGATCACCGTGGGCAACTCGCTCTGGGAAGGTGGTGGAAATTACAACTGGCAGCTCTACAATTCCGCAGGCAGCGCGGGCACGGGCTGGGATTTCATTTCCTCGGCGGGAAGCCTGACGCTCAACGCCACATCGGGCAATAAATTCAACATCAACCTCTGGTCCCTCTCCGGCATTAATCCAGACGCCAATGGAAATGCCCTGAATTTCAACGCCTCCACCTCGACATCCTGGAATATCGCCAGCTTCGCAGGCGGGATCAGCGGGTTCAGCACCGACATTTTTCATTTCAACACGGCGGCCACCAGTGGCACCGGAGGATTCACCGCCTCGGGGCAATTGGGCGCCTTCTCGATCACCTCCGGCAATAACACACTCACGCTCGTTTACACGGCTCCTTCGGCCGCCGGCGTGTGGGTGGCAGGCACAGGCAATTGGTCCACGGCAGCCAATTGGCAGGGCAATGCGGTGCCCAGCAATGCGGACCCAATTGAATTCGCCGGAAGTGGCGGCACCAGCACGAACGACAGTGCCCTCATCTCGGTCAATGGGCTCACCTTCACCGCATCCGCCAGTGGAAGCTACACGGTCAATGGATCGGCACTCGAAATCGCCACCGGCGGCATCTTGAACTCATCGTCCCACACGCAAACGGTCGGCCTGGATCTCACCATGAGTGCGGCCTCGACCATCAACGCCGCCACTGCCGATCTCACGATCACAGGCGGGGTGGACAACGACGGATCTGCCCTCACCGCCACAGCAAATGCCAACCGCACAATTTCCATCTCGGGGGTGGTTTCCGACTCCGGAGCCCTGATCAAAAATGGCTCGGGCACGCTCATTCTTACCGGCAACAACTCCTACGGCGGCACGACGACCATCAGCGCCGGCACACTCCAAATCGGCGGGGGCGGAACCAGCGGCTCGCTCGGCACGGGTGAGGTCGTGGCGGATGCCGCACTCGTCTTCAACCGCAGTGACAGCCTCACAGTTTCAAATACCATCTCCGGGTCTGGCTTTCTCGTCCAAAATGGGAGCGGCTTGCTGATGCTCACAGGCAACAACACCTACTCAGGCGGCACAGTGGTCAACTCGGGCACATTGGCCATCAACCACGCCTCCGCCATCGGGAGCGGCACACTCACCCTCCACGGAGGTTCCCTCGACAACACCAGCGGAGCCGCCATCACACTCGCGAGCAACAATTCCCAAGCTTGGAATGGCGATTTCACCTTCACCGGCACCAACGATCTCGATCTCGGCACAGGCGCCGTCTCGATGAATGCCTCGCGCAGCCTCACCGTGACCGCTGGAAATCTCACCGTGGGTGGCGTTGTCTCCGGCAGCGGCTACAGCCTCACCAAAGCTGGAGCTGGCACTCTCGTTCTCTCGGGAAACAACACCTACTCAGGCGGCACAACGATCAGTGCCGGCACGCTTCAAATCGGCTCGGGAGGCACATCGGGAAGCCTTGCCACCTCGATCTCCAACAACGCCACGCTCGTCTTCAATCGCAGCAACAGCCTGACAGTTTCGGATGCCATCTCCGGTTCCGGCGTGCTGGTGCAAAATGGAAGCGGTCTTCTCACCCTGAGCGTGAACAACACCTATACCGGCGGCACGACGCTCAATGCGGGCACACTGAATATCGGTGCGGCCAACGCGCTGGGCTCCAGCGGCAACATCACCTTCGGCGGCGGCACTCTCCAATACGGCATCGCAAACGCGACAGACATTTCGGCACGCGTCAAAAACAGTTCCTCAGCCATCCTCATCGACACGAACGCCAACAATGTGACCTTCGCGGGTTCCATAGACTCAACCAACGTCGGCGGTCTCACCAAAAACGGCACCGGCACGCTCACGCTGAGCGCCTCCAATTCCTATACTGGGACAACGACCATCAATGCCGGAACGCTTAGCGTCGGCAACGCGACAGCGTTCGGCAACGGGAGTTACGCCGGGAATATCGTCAACAGCGGCACGCTTCTTTTCACAGCGGCAAATCAAATCCTTGCCGGCGTGATCAGCGGCGGCGGGTTGATCCAATTGAATGCTGGGGAAATCACCCTTTCGGGAGACAACACTTTTACTGGAAATCTCATCATCGGAGGCCGGCTCTCGATCGCATCCTCCTCGAACTTGGGTGGCAATGGAACACTTCAACTCGGTCGCTTCAGCGCAGCTCCCGGACTCCTGTCCTATACGGGAAATTCCACCACGATCCACAATGCTATCGATCTCGGTGGAACCACAGCCAGCGCCACCCTCGAGCAAAACGGAACCGGATTGTTAATCTTCACGAACAACTTCTCGGCTTCCGGCGCAGGAAGCAAAACCCTCTTTCTGCAAGGAAATGGCACCGCAGAAATCGCGGGATCCCTCATCAATAATAGCGTGTCCAACCTCACCAGCCTGACCAAAAACGGCTCCGGCACTTGGATTCTCTCGGGCGCAAACACCTACACCGGCACCACCACGATCAATGCCGGCACACTCCAAATCGGCGCTGGCGGCGCCACCGGTTCCATCGCCAGCTCCTCAATCGTCAACAACGCCGCCCTGCTCGCGGACCGCACCGGCATGCTCACCCTCTCCGGAAACATAAGTGGCAGCGGCACCCTCACCAAGAACGGCAGCGGCACTCTTGTCCTTTCGGGCTCGAATACCTACTCAGGCGCCACCACCCTGAATCTCGGAACCATTACGCTACAAACATCCAACGCGATCGGCTCAAGCGCTTTAACGCAATCCAGCGCTGCCTCGTTGGTAACCATCGACACCACGGGCACGCTCACAAACACCATGAGCCTCTTCAATGTCGCAGCGACCCAATCCGCCACGCTCAGTGGTGGCATTACAGTCAATAACGCCACCTTCGATGTGGACTCCGGCGACACGCTCACGCTCTCCGGCAGCGTCGGAGGGTCGGGCAGTATCACGAAAAACGGCAGCGGCGCGCTCGTGCTTTCAGGCTCGAATTCCTACTTGGGCGCGACCACCGTCAACGCAGGTCCTCTCCAAGCCAACCATGCCAGTGCTCTCGGATCCAACACCACCGTCACCGTTAACGGAGGATCTTTATTAGTCGGCTCGGACGACGCCATCAACGAAAAGACGATCCACCTGAATAAAACGATAGCAGGTGCAGCGAGTGCGACCCAAGCCGCGCTCACTTTTTCCACCGCGTATTCCAACAACAGCAGTAGTGCGGGCAGCCTCACACTTCACGAGGACTCGATTATCGACCTCGGCACTAGCGGGGTAGTGGTGCATTTCGCCTCGATCGCCAACATCAGTGACTACATTTTGCACATCTTCAACTGGGAAGGGAACACGGTCTGGAGTGGCAACCCCGGCGGTGGCAAGGACCAGTTCTATGTCCACCAAAACCTCGGCACCGACGCACTGAACAATATTCGGTTCTACAGCGGCATCACGGAAAGTAGTTTTCTGTCTACTGGATTCCAGATTATGAGCGGTTCATTCCAAAACGAAATCATCGCGGTGCCCGAACCCGAGACATGGGCCACCGCCATACTTCTTCTGGTTGGTTTTGTTTTTTATGCCCACCGTAAATTCATCCGACGGCGCCCGACTTCCCAACAAACACAAATTCCCAATCGACCCGAGTAACTCGTGGTTTCCTGCCCCCCATAGTCTTTCTTGGGGAGATGTGAAACTCGGCGATTTCAATAACTAAAATTTCATGCAAAATCAGAGTCTTAAGGTTGGGGTCATTGGTTGCGGTAACATTTTTCCGCATTACCTGAAAAACGCCAACAAGTTTGACCGGTTCGAAATTGTCGCCTGTGCGTCCCGGAATTTCGCTGCTGCAGAGGCAAACGCCGCCGAATTTGGCCTTCATGCCATGGGCGTGGATGAGCTTCTTGAGGATCGGGAGCTCGGCTTGATTCTGAATTTGACCTCTCCAAAATCCCACGCCGAGGTCTCGATGCGCGCTTTGAGGGCGGGAAAACATGTTTACTCGGAGAAGCCGCTCGCCCTCGGCTTGGAGGAAGCTCGAAAACTTCTGGACCTTGCAGCCCAAAAAAATCTTCGGATTGGCTGTGCTCCCGACACCATTTTGGGAGACAGCCACCAAGCGTGTCGAAAAATCATCGATGCGGGTGTGATCGGGCGTGTCCTCTCGGGAACCGCCTTTATGATGAGCAGAGGCCCAGAGGCATGGCATCCCAACCCCTTTTTCTTCTACCAACACGGGGGGGGCCCCATGATGGATATCGGCCCCTATTACATCAGTGCCCTTGTCAATTTTTTGGGGCCGATCCGGTCTGTTGTTGCACGGGTTACCCAATCCATTCCCGAGAGGGTGGCTGGAGCGGAACCCCATGTTGGAAAGATAATCCCTGTGGAAGTTCCGACATGCTATGCCGGCGTTCTGGAATTCCACAATGGGCACACCGTCAGCTGCAACCTGAACTGGGAAACATGGAAACACTCCCACTCTCCCATCGAACTTTATGGCACAACGGGCAGCGTGATCATGCCGGATCCGAGCCAGTTTGGTGGCCAAGTGAAAGTGTTCAAATCCGATGGAAAGGATTGGGAGGACACGGTCATTCCCGAGCGCTATCCCTTCAGTTGCAGGCTGCTCGGCGTGGCAGACATGGTCCACTCCCTCGCCAATGGCACACCACACGCCTGCTCTGGCGAACTCGCTTATCATGTTTTGGAAGTCATGCTGGCCTTTGAAACCTCATCAGCACAAAAAAAAGTGGTGTCTATTCAAAGCACCTGCGACAGACCGCACTTGCTGCCAGAGACTTGGAAGTAGTTATCCTTCACTGCAAAGCCCTGACTATAATAGTTATACGAGTAAATCAAATAGTTGATATCTTCATCGTCAATCAATTTTTAAAAGTCAGAATTCTCTTAAATGCCTAAACTCTCATCACCTGCGCGTGTCGTTGTCACTGGAGGCAGCGGTTTCCTTGGTCGCCATCTCGTTCAAAAGCTGCAGCCTTTTTTTTCCGTTCTTTCCTTTGATGTGCAGAAGTCTGGTGACGAGCAGGAATTTTTTGAAGGTTCTGTAACAGACCCCGCCCAGATCGATCAGGCTCTGGCGAGTGCCAACGCGCTGGTGATCGCCCACATGGCTCCACGCGCTCCGGGTGTCTATGACAGCCCGGCTGTTCCTTTCGACATTAATGTGAAGGGCACTGCGCTTCTCTTCGAAGGGGCCGTGCGAAGCGGAATTCGCCGCGTGGTGCTGATTTCCAGCGCAGCGGTGGTGGGCAAACCTCTGCTTGCCGGGGAATTTCTAAGCCAAGACTTGCCCCTGAGCCCGGATTCGATTTACGGCCTGAGCAAGGCTCTTCAGGAGGAGACGGCGCGCTACTACCACGAAAAGCACGGCTTGGAAATCGCCATGCTCCGCCCGCTGTATATCAGCCTTGGAGATACCTTGGAGGATAAATATGGCAACCGGCGGGAGAGTGTGAATTGGCAGTTCATCGACCCGAGGGATATCGGAGAAGCTGTTCTTGGAGCCCTCTTGGCGGATGAGTTGGGGTGTGAGCCTTTTTACTTGGCGGCTGGTCCGGGTGCTGAAGAAAAGGCGGACATCGCTCATGCCATGCGCCGACTCAAATGGAATCCCCGCTACCGGTTTCTTGAATTCAAACAGGATTGAAACTCCCTGCTGAAAACACCCTCTATTTACTGAAACCATCTTGAACACCGATCTTTCCGATACCATCGCTCCCTCATCCTCAAAATCCCTCACCGCACTGTTGGAAAGGATGACTCGCGAGGAAAAAGCCTCCTTGTTGGCTGGTGTCGATGACTGGCATTTTCACGGAGTGCCACGCTTGGGAGTGCCTTCGATCCGGGTTACGGATTGCGGCCATGGCGTGACTCTTTGTGGAGAGGATTCCAGCCCGGCCACCTGCTTTCCGACCGGCATCGGCATGGCCGCAACTTGGAATCGCGAATTGCTGGAGCGCGTTGGTAGCGTGATCGGCCGGGAGTGTCGCGCCCTGGGTTGCTCGCTCTTGCTGGGCCCCAAAATCAATCTTCACCGGCATCCGCTGAACGGTCGCAGTTTTGAGACATTTTCCGAAGATCCTTGGCTGGCTGGTCTTCTGGGGGCAGCGGTGATCAGGGGCATCCAAAGCCAAGGGGTTGGTGCTTGCGTCAAAGCGATGGCAGCCAACAATCAGCAGCAGGATCAGGAGCATGTCAGCTCCGAAGTGGACGAACGCACATTGCGCGAGATTTATCTCCGCGCTTTTGAAATCGCGATTCAAGAGGGAAATCCCTGCGCGATTATGACGGCTTACAATCGGCTCAACGGCACCTATTGCTCCGAGTCGGAGTGGCTCATAAAAAAAATCATCAAATCCGACTGGAATTTTCCTGGTTTTGTCCTCTCGGACTGGCGGGCCGTGCATGGCGAGGCCGTTTATCGTTCCGGCTTGGATTTGGAGATGCCCGGGCCAGGAAAGTTGCTCAACCAAAAAGCCGTCCTTCATGCTCTCGATGAAGGCTTTTTAAGCAATGCGGATCTAAATTACAGTGCGGAGAGAATATTAAAAGCTATTTTATTATACGGCAAAGATGAGTCTGAGACCGAGGGCTTCGAGCTGGATACGCCGGAAAATCGCGCAGTCGCTTTGCAAACAGCCGAAGAGAGTATCGTTCTGCTGAAAAATCACGATCATCTGCTGCCATTGGATAAAAATCAGCTCAAACGAATTCTCGTCACCGGGCCCAACGCGCTAAGGGCGCGTCTCGGTGGAGGCGGAAGCGCTTCGGTGACACCTTTTTATTCTGTGAGCCCACTGGAAGGAATCAAGGAAATCTGCGGGAGCGAAGTGGATGTCCGCTTCCTCGAGGGGTGTAGCCTGGTCGGCACGATGGAAACGATCACCGATCACTTCAGCCATGTTGGAGTAGATCGTCAGCGGGTGGACGGCTTGGAGGCGCAGTTTTTCAACTCCCCGAATCCCGTCGGAGAGGTCGCCTCAAGTCAGGTTTTCCCAAATGTGGATTTCTCTTGGGGATGGGCCTCCCCCGGCCCAGGTGTCTATCGCGGAAGCTTCTCTGTGCAATTTGCAGGAGAACTGACTCCTCCGGTCACAGGGCGCTACCGCCTCGGTGTCTACGCTCAGGAAGGTTGCGTTCGGCTTTCTATTAATGGGTTGCAGGTTATTGATGCCTGGGACGGTGAGGATGACAGCAATTTTGAAAAGAAATATCAAACCCACTACTTAACGACCGAATGCGACTTGGAGGAGGGTAAGCCCGTATCCATCGTTTTGATCTACGGAAAGCGCGCTGCCCGTGCGGCTATTCGTTTTGAGTGGGAGATTCCGGGTGTGGAAGATCGTATGGAAAATCTCCTTCGGGAGGCCGAGGAAGCCGATGCCGTGGTGGTTTGCGCCGGGTTGTCGAACCTTTTTGAAGGCGGGTCATGCGATCGATCCCATATCGATCTTCCCGAATCCCAGCGTTCCTTGATTGAGCGCTTGGCCAGTGTCAATCCTCGCACCATCGTCGCTCTCAACAGTGGCGGCGTGTTGGCCATGCCATGGGAACCCTCTGTTCCCGCAATTCTCCAAGCCTGGTATCCCGGTCAGGAAGGCGGAAGAGCGCTGGCGCGGATTCTCTTCGGAGACACCAACCCCTCCGCGTGCCTCCCTGACACGATTCCCCGCCGACTTGAAGACCATGCCGCAATTCGCAACTATCCGGGTGATGGCAAGATGGTGAAATATGAGGAAGGTCTATTCATTGGATATCGTCACTTTGATCGCGCGGGCATCGAGCCTCACTACCCATTTGGTTTTGGACTCAGCTACACCGAATTTGAATTTTCCCGGCCACGCCTGTCGTCGGCCACGATGACGAGCGATCAAAATATTCTTGTGGAGTTGGATATCAAAAACATCGGACAGCGCCAAGGGCAAGTGGTTGTCCAACTTTATATTCGCCCGATATCGCCTCCCGTCGAGCGTCCGGAAAAGGAACTCCGTGCTTTTCAAAAAGTCGATTTGGCATCTGGAAAGCGATCCAGCATATCCTTCACGATTGGCAGGCGTGAATTGGAGTATTTTGATTCTGCAACCAGTTCCTGGCGAGTGAGCCCGGGGCGCTATGAACTGGTGATCTCGCGACACTCCCGCTCGATGGACTCCGTGAGTGCGGAGATCGAAGTCACAGGTTGACGCTTTGAGTTTTTATCTATGGCCACAAAATCCGATCCCTTCCAAGAAGCCCGCGAACGCGGGTCTGTCACAGAATGCGAATTCCAAGGAGAGAGCATTACCATGCTGCTTCGTCACGGAGATGTCCGTGAGGCGACTCGCGACTGGAAAACCTTCAGCTCCGATGCACCTTTCCGCGTGCCTATTCCATCCGAGGAGTCGGTAAGAAAGGTGCGCCAGTTGCCGATCGAAACCGACCCGCCGGATCACACGGAATATCGCCGCCTGATAGAATCATTCTTTAATCGTCCACGCGAGACTTGGATGAGGGATAATATCCGCACTCTGATCACAGGGATGTTGGATGATGCCTTGGCACGGGAATCTGTAGAGATCGTCGGGGAGTTCGCCTTACCCATGCAATCACGCGCTCTGGCCGTCTTGCTCGGCGTGCCGTCCTCCGAAGCGGAGGAATGGATCAGTTGGGGGGTCAATGTTTTCAAAACTGCCGATGGCGAGGGTCTGAACCAAGAAAAAGGAGCTCGGCTCGACGATTACATCCACCGCCGGTTGGATATGGCTGAAAATGCACCCGGCGATGATTTTTTTAGCGCCCTCACAACAGCGGAGTTCCGGGGCAGGCGGTTGACACGCGAAGAAATGACCGGATTCTGCAATCTCGCCTTTGCTGGTGGTCGCGATACGGTGATTCATTCGATCTCGTCGATTATCGCCCACATCGCCGAGCGCCCTGAAATTTTGCCCATGCTGAGGGATGACACCAAGCTGGTGATGAGCGCGACAGAGGAGTTCATGCGACATATTTCGCCGATCACCCACCTCGGGCGCGTGTGTCCGGCCGGCGCGCATGTCGATGGATCGGACGTCAAACCCGACTCACGGGTTTCACTGTGCTGGGCCTCTGCAAACCGCGATGCTTCGGTATTCGATTCGCCCGAGGAGTTGCGCCTGAACCGCAAACCCAACCCGCATGTCGCTTTTGGCAGCGGCCCTCATACCTGCATCGGTGCGCTGCATGCCCGCGTGCTGTTTCGCACGCTGCTCGAAGAATTTTCAAGTCGTCTCGAAGCGATCCGCATTTTGGAAAAGGAACACCACATCGAGCCAATCGCGCACTTCGATCGCCAGATCGGTTTTGATAAACTCGTGGTCAATTTTGTCTCCCGGCAATGAAACTGCTTTTTATCTGCCCTCGCTGGGGAAGTCATGATTTGCCGCCGGAGGCCTTTGTCGAACGGGTCGCAGATGCTGGCTACGACGGGATTGAGATCGGTTTTGAGGATGGAGATTCGCGCGATGAGGCGATTCCCGAGCTCGCGCGGGCAGCGGGCTTGGAAATCATCACTCAGCATTTTGCAACATTCGCCGTCGATGGGCCCACGCATTTGAGGGAATTCCTCTCGCGGCTGGAAAGAGCGGCTTCCTTCAAACCGGGCGGGACCTTTGGAATCTCAAACAGAATTTGTGCGTCATGGATGCAGCGGCCCGTTTTTCACTCGATACGGGAATCGAAGTGCTTCACGAAACCCATCGTGCCCGCTGCCTTCACACCCCATGGCGGACATTTGAAATCCTCTGCGAGCGTCCCGAAACCAAGCTGGTTTTCGATATGTCCCACTGGTGCAATGTGTGTGAGTCCCTGCTTGACGACCAAGAGGAGACCCTCCTCGGTCTCCTTCCAGCCATTAGGCATATTCATGCAAGGGTCGGCCATTCCCAAGGTCCGCAAGTCTCAGACCCGCCCGAGCCTGCCGAGTCAGTCATCGAGCCCTGGCTCGACGATTCATTCCCCGACTACGACCACGAACCGGTGTTCGCGCAGAACTGAGAGCCCCGGCAGCCCGCCTTCTCCCGCATTTCCACCCCCTCCGGCTGGTGACGCCCGGTTTTCCGGGGTGCGGGGCGCGCCCCGCACCCCGGAAAACCGGACGCTTGAATCCCAGAGCCCCATCTGGCAGCCTTCGACCATGGAAATCATCGCTTCCAGCTTGAAGCTCCGGGCCAACGCCCCGGAGGGCCAGAAAGCGATTTCCTATCAAATTAAAAAAGACGGGCTGCTGATTATTACTATTGATGCACATAACTTTTCACTGTTCAAATATATCTTCCGCCTTTTGCCCGGTGATATTCTCCACCCGCATCAATACGATATTAGCGAATATGAAAAATTCCTTACCGACAGAAGTTGTGAAATCATAAGGCGGGTAAAACTAAAGAAGGAGTTTTTCTTTGACCATTATTTGCTCGTTGCAAGAAAATTAAATAACTAATAATTTATGCCTGAAAATATATTGTCTGTCCGGGAAATTCAGGAGAGAGATATTGAATCTATCACTCAGTATTGGCTGGGTAGCGATGCGGAATTTATGAAAGGAATGGGAGTGGATGTGAGCAAACTTCCCAATAAAGAGGAGTGGAGAAAGATGCTGTTGGAGCAGTTGAGCCAGCCCTTTGAAAAGAAAAATTCTTACTGCATCATCTGGGAAATTGACGGGAAAGCTATCGGTCATTCCAATATCAATAAAATTATTTTCGGGGAAGAAGCGTTCATGCACTTGCATATGTGGTATAGCAATGTTAGAAAAAAAGGAGCAGGAACTGAATTGGTGAAAATGACTCTGCCTTATTTTTTTGAAAAGTATAAATTGAAAAAATTGTATTGCGAGCCATTTGCATTAAATCCTGCCCCGAATAAAATCTTGGAGAAAATCGGGTTTGAATTTGTGAAAGAACATCAATGCATTCCGGGATGGATTTGTTTTGAGCAGAAAGCGAAGTTGTGGATGCTTTCAAAGGAAAAGTTTCTGAAAATAAAATAGAAAAATATTTCACCACAAAGACGCAAAGAGAAAAATGCGCAAACTGGGGGTCAGGCAACATTTCCTTTCATATTGATGCAAAAAAGCTCTTGAGTATGGAATGAAACTGCTTTTCACCCACGTCACGCTCATCCTTCCTGAACGCCTCGTCGAAGATGCTTGGGTGCTTTGTGAGGGTGGCAAGATCGTGTCGATCTCGACGAAGAAGCTGAGGGCAACGTCGGAGATGCAGATCGTGGATGGGCGCGGCGGGTATCTGTCTCCTGGGTTTATCGACATCCATGTGCATGGCGGCAATGGGGCGGATTTCATGGATGGGACGAGCGAGGCGGTGCGTGTGGCGTGCCGAGCGCATGCGCGGCATGGCACGACAACGATCTTTCCGACGACCACCACGGGCTCACCGGAGCAGATTCATGCCATGCTGGAAGCGGTGAAGGCGGTGCAGGCCGAGCGACGCGTCGAAAATGGCGCGCGAATCGCAGGGGCGCATCTTTACGGACCGTTTTTCGCGGAGGACAAGGTGGGCTGCCATTCGGTGGAGGGTCGGAGGGAGCCGACAGCGGCGGAGTATCGCGCTTACTTTGAAAAAAGAATTGTGCACATCGCCACCTGTGCGGCAGAGCTGCCGGGCGCGGTCGAGTTTTATCGCGAGGCGAAGAAACGCCGTTGCCTGATCACCTGCGGGCACTCGAACGCGAGCTGGCCGGAGATG
>Ga0247831_1006546_pt1 | contig 13689 bp, 14 predicted proteins | sample LaCruzMarch2015__9_FD_192406 | JGI IMG/M metagenome (GOLD analysis project Ga0247831, IMG submission 192406) | Freshwater microbial communities from meromictic Lake La Cruz, Castile-La Mancha, Spain - LaCruzMarch2015_1m | ecosystem: Environmental > Aquatic > Freshwater > Lake | place: Spain...
CGAATCTTTTTGAACGTGCAAAAGCTTTCAGAGCAGCAAACACGAAGAAAGTTGATACTTACGATGAGTTCAAAAGTCAAATTGATGGCGGTGGATTTTTCTTAGCACATTGGGACGGAACGAAAGAAACCGAATCAAAAATCAAAGAAGAAACACAAGCTACGATTCGTTGCATTGCTTTAGATCAAGAGCCAGAAGAAGGAGTTTGTATGGTAACAGGAAAACCTTCTGCTGGTAGAGTAATTTTCGCTAAAGCTTATTAATTTGTCTGTTTTTCGTTTCAAGCAATTTGACGTTAAACAAGCCAATAATCCATTAAAAGTTGGAACGGATGCTATGTTGCTCGGTGCTTTTATCGACGCAAACAACAAAAAGCTGGGTTTAGATTTAGGAACTGGAACAGGTGTGCTATCGTTAATGGTAGCTCAAAAAAATATTGAAATCCAACTAGATGCTATTGAAATTAATTCTCTTGCAGCGGCTGAATGTTCCTTTAATTTTGACCAATCTGTTTGGTCCAATCGCTTGAAATGTTTAGAAGGTGATTATTTAATGATCGATTTTCAAAAGCACTACGATTTAATTTTCTCCAATCCACCTTATCATTTAGAATCGATAATCGGAGAAAATTTAGATTACAACCGAGCGAAACACAGTGACAGCAACGAATTAGCGGAGTTATTTCGTTTAGTGAATCGAATCTTAAGTGAAGATGGCGATTTTTGGTTGATTCTTCCTTTTCAACTACAAACAGATATTCAAAAAATTGCTTGTGAAAATCAACTTTTCTGTAAACAATTGATTAAAATTCACGCCAAAGTAAACAAACCAAACACACGCATCATTTTTCAATTTCAAAAAAAGCAATCGAATTTAGCTGTTACCGACTTTTACATTCGAAATGCTGATAATTCCTACACAAATGAATATGTTCAACTAACAAAAGAATTCCATTTTGTTAAGTTGTAACTTTAATTTTTACTTAAATTATATATGTAAATAAAAGTGGTTAGTTATATATAAATCAGTTATTTAAATTAAAAGTTTAAAAGGATTTTAAAAAATCAATCATCTTTTCAAAAGCTCGAGCTCGGTGACTTTGTTGATTTTTTTCTGATAGTGTCATTTCAGCAAAAGTTTTACTTTGCCCTTCTGGAATAAAAATTGGATCGTAACCAAAACCATCTGTTCCTCGTTTTTCTGTACTTATTTCACCTTTAACAACTCCTTCAAATAGAATCGTTTTTTCATTCAAAATCAATGTAATAACAGTTCTAAATTGTGCTTTTCGATTACTTTCATTTTCTAATTCTGAAAGAACAAGATTCATATTCGCTTCAGCATTTTTTTCTTCTCCGGCAAAGCGTGCTGAATAAACACCCGGCCTTCCATTTAATGCATCAATTTCCAAACCTGTATCATCAGCAAAACAATTCAAATTGTAATTATCTGAAACAAATTGAGCCTTTAACAAAGAGTTTCCTTCTAAAGTTTCAGCCGTTTCTGGAATTTCAGCTATACAATTAATCTCAGTTAAAGTCAGAATTTGAAAGTCGTCAGGAAGCAATGATTGTATTTCTTTGGCTTTGTTCGAATTATGAGTAGCGAATACTAATTTCATTTCAATAGATTTAAATATACATCTCGATTAGCCAAAACTGAATATCGATTTATAACTGTTTGTTTTCCAGCTTGTCCAATTTTTTTTCTAAGTTCCTTGTTTGTTAAAAGTTCTTCTAAACAATCTTTCCATTCTTGTGGAGTTTTAACTAGAAAACCATTCACTTTATCTTCAAGAATTTGATTATTTACACCAACAGGAGACATCAAAGCTGGAATTCCTAAAGCCATGTATTGCAAACCTTTAAATCCGCATTTTCCTTCCGACCAAACATCTTGTTCTAAAGGCATAACTCCGATTGAGATTTTAGCTAAATCTTGAATTTCTGTTGCATGAGCCCATTTTATAAATTTCAAGGATTTTAAATGGTAAGTCGGAGCTTCGTTGGAAATAATCAAAAAATCAAACTCAAATTTCTTTTCTAATTCTGAAATTATTGGAACCAAAAAATCCAAATAACGCATCGTTGTATGTGTTCCAGTCCAACCAATAACTGGTTTTGATACCTCATAATCCGTTTCAATATTATGGTGATTAATAGTATCAATTGTAGTTGGAATAATAGTTACCTTTTCATTGTATTTTTTCGCATAATTCGCCAAATATTCATTTCCTGGTGTAACATGATGCGCCCATTTAATGCAGTATCTTACCTTCCAATAAGCTTTTAAGCGATGAAAAGAAGCATTTGTTTCACTGTAATTTGGCAACCAAGTGGCGTCATCGTAATCATAGATGTATTTCTTTCTCAACACTTTAGCTATTAAAAACTCAAAAATTGGAGGACCAATATGTGCTGCTTCTCGATGTATGAAAATTTTATTGTATTTGTAAAGTGTAAAAAGCAAAAGAAATCGCTTTAAAAAACTTCTCATTATTCCCATTCCTTTTTTGGCAACATTTCCTTCAGAATATAGAGTTTTCCAAGTTTTTGCATCTAAAAAAGGTGAAAAACTAATATCGAGTTCATTTTCTTTAAAATAGTCCAAATATTGCTCAAAACGAAAACGTTGTGATGGCGCTTCGTTGTGCGGATAGGGTGCAATAAAAAGTATTTTTTTCTTTGACAAACTTTTAATTTTTAGCGGAAAGATAATTGTAAATTTTAAGATAACGCGAAACACCTGTTTCCAAACCATAGAATTCTTTTGCTCCAAATTTTGTTTTTTCGATATCAAAATTTGAAAGCGTAAAATCGAATTTAGAATAATCCATGACTGGTTCTAATTCTAAAGCATTTCCTGCATGATATTGATTAACAACCCATTCGGTATCCCCTACTCCACTATTACAAAAAATCGGAATCCCCATTGCCATTAGTTCTCCTTGTTTAGTGGGAGAGGAAGCTGTTTTTGAAAATGTTGGAATAATAAAAAAAACGGATGCGTCAAAAATTGAGATGAATTTTGCAACTTCACTATGCAAAACTGACTTAACGTAAATCAAATTTTCATCAATTTCGAAAAATTTGGCTCTTTCAACGATAATCGAACGATTTTCACCAGAAATAAATAAAAACTTGGCTGTTGGACAATTGGATTGATACGTTTTAAAAAACTGCAACATTTCATCTAACATATACCACGTACCAATAGAGCCAACATAACCAAGAATTCGATCATTTTCAGAGAAATTAAATGTTGCTCTTGCCTCCTTTTTTTGTTCTAAAGTAATTTTAGTTGAATCGAATTTATCCAAATCAACACAGCAAGGAATAACCTCCATCCTACTCTCTAAATGTTCATAGCCTTTCCAAGATGTTATTTCTTTTTTTCCCGCATGTGTTAAGGAAACAATATAATCAGCATTTAAAAAATATTCTTTTTCTTTCTTTTTGAAAAAATTATAAACTATTTTAAAAACAGGATTTTTTAAACTCCAAATTTTACCTTCCACTCGTTCATCTGCCCAAAATCCACGCATATCGAAAAGGAATTTAGTTCCGAAGGAACGTTTCATTCCTAATCCAACCATTGCTGAAAGGTAACTTCTACAATGAATTATTTTAAAATTATGTATTTTATGAAGACTTCTCGTTAATGAACGCATGCGGCGAACATCGTAAATTGTTGATAGCAAAGGTGGATTCTTTGTGTAAGTTAGCGGATGCCAAATAATGTTGTTTTCATCACAAATTGCTTGAATATCATTTCTAAATTTTTCAAATCGCTCTGGTTTCTCAAAACTTATAATATGAAATTTATAGCCCTCTTTTGTGAGACCTTTTAAATAAGGCAAAACCTGCGATTGACCTAAAGAATCAGTCATTCCATCGTAGGAAAGATATAGTATATTGGTTGACATTTGGCAAATATAAGTAAAGTTAGAAATTGAAAGTTAAGTTAATTTGAAGTTTGTACAAAGGTTCAAATTCAGTGTTTTTTATCTTCCAAAACAACAGCGACATTTTGAACATCTCCATTTATAGGTGGAGAAATTTTTACAATTCGTACACTATAATTCGCTGTATGAGTAATCTCGGCTTTCAATCGATTTAAAATGCGCAGTCCAACATGTTCGATTAGTTTAGATCGAATGGCCATTTCTTCGGCAACAATTTGATTAACTGCAACATAATCAACCGTTTTAGTCAAATCATCCGATAATGCAGCTTCAGCGAAATCCGTTGAAATTATAACATCAACTTGATAATTTCCGCCAATTCGAGCTTCCTCTTCTAAACAACCATGAAATGCATAAAGCTGAATTCCATTTACTTCTATTTTATGCTTCATTGAAAATAGATTCTATTGTAACTAAACCAATTTCTATTCTTTGAACAACTTCTTCTTTACCTAAAAAAGCTGCAATATCAAACATGCCAGGTCCTGCTCCAACACCCGTTACGCTTAATCGAAAAGGCAAAAGTACAGCGCCAATTCCAACTTCCTTTTTAGCTAAAAAGGATTTAAAAGTTGTTTCAATTTCAGCTGCTACAAAGTTTTCAATTGATTTTAATTCCTCTAACCAATCTTTAACTAAAGAAAAAGTTTCTGATTTCCATTTCTTTTTGATTGTTTCTTTGTCAAAAACTAATGGTCGAGTCAAAAGATAAGCTCCATCTACAAGTATATCTTGAACGAATGTTGCTCTTTCTTTCATTAAGTGACAAACGATTTCTAATTTTTCCAAAGAATGTGAACCATCCGTATGTTTGATTAGCAATTCTGCCAATTCTAAATCAGAATGCGCACGCAAATAGTGTTGTTGAAACCATTTCGTTTTATCAGGATCAAATTTAGCACCTGCTTTTGAAACACGTTCCAAGCTAAATGTTTCAACAAGTTCATCTAAAGCGAATATTTCTTGCGTTGTTCCAGGATTCCAACCTAATAATGCTAACATATTAATGAAAGCATCTTTAAAATAACCTTTTTCTCTATATCCAGAGTAAAGTTCACCTTCAGCTGTGGTCCAATCAATTGGGAAAACTGGAAATCCTAAGCGATCTCCGTCTCTTTTAGAAAGTTTACCATTTCCATCCGGACGCAACAACAAGGGTAAATGAGCAAATTCGGGAGCATCCCAACCGAAAGCTTCATACAACATCACATGTAAAGGAGCAGATGGAAGCCATTCTTCGCCTCTAATAACGTGCGAAATTTTCATTAAATAATCATCAACGATATTTGCCAAGTGATAAGTTGGCATTCCATCACTTTTGAAAAGAACTTTATCATCTAAATTATTTGTGTTCACTACAACCCAGCCACGAATTAAATCATGAAAACGAATATCTCGATTTCGAGGCATTTTCATTCGTATTACATATTGAGCATCTTCAGCTAATAAGCGATCAACTTCAGTTTGAGGTAATGTTAAGGAATTTCTTAGCGAAGAACGAGTTACACTATTGTATTGCCAATTAGGCATTCCCATCTGTTTTGCTTGCTCACGAATGATTTCTAGTTCCTCAGCTGTATCAAAAGCATAATAAGCTTTTTCCTGTTTTACCAACTGTTCTGCGTAAGGTAGATATAAATCTTTTCTTTCAGATTGAATGTAGGGTCCAAAATCTCCACCAATCCCTGGTCCTTCAGTTGGCATAATTCCACACCAAGCTAAAGCTTCCATTATATATTCTTGTGCTCCTGGAACAAATCGAGTTTGATCGGTATCCTCAACACGAATAATAAAAGTTCCATTATTTTTCTTTGCGAATAAATAATTATAAAGAGCTGTTCTAACTCCACCCATGTGTAATGGACCTGTTGGAGATGGGGCAAAACGTACGCGAACGGGTTTATCTGTCATTATTTTTTTTTGCAAAGATAATAGGACTTTGGAAATTTGAATTTTATTCCTTTTTGTTTTGATTTAAGTTTGCTTTTCAAATGGGTAACTTTTCTAACTTATATTTGTAAAAATACGCTCATGCAAAAGATTCTAATTAAAAACATTAAAGGTTTAGTACAAGTAGGAGAAAATTTACCTGCTATTCGAAAAGGTAAAGAAATGCAGGAACTACCTATACTTGAGAATGCTTTTTTGGCATTGGAAGATAATGAAGTAGTTGCTTATGGTTTGATGGAAGATTGGGAAGGAATAACAGATTGGCGCGATTTAGAAGTTGTGGATGCTGACGGCCGCTATGTATTGCCTGCTTTTTGTGATTCACATACCCATACCGTTTTTGCTAAAACCCGAGAAGAAGAATTTGTAGCTAAAATTCAGGGTTTAAGTTATGAGGAAATCGCAGCAAAAGGTGGTGGAATATTAAATTCAGCCAGAAAACTTGCTGAGATGACAGCAGACGAGTTGTTTCAATTAGCTCAGGAAAGAATTGAAAAAATGATAGCTTGTGGTACTGGGGCAATTGAAATTAAATCAGGATATGGTTTGAGTGTCGATTCTGAAATCAAAATGTTGCGAGTGATTAATCGTTTAAAAGAATCAAACAAAGTTGATATCAAAGCTACTTTTTTAGGTGCTCATGCATTTCCACTTAATTATAAAGATAATCACAAAGGATACATTGATTTGATTATCAATGAAATGTTACCAATTATTGAAAGTGAAAATTTAGCTGATTATATTGATGTTTTTTGTGAACGTAACTATTTTTCAGTGGATGAAATGTCAGAAATAATTGAAGCTGGAAAAAAACATGGATTAATTCCAAAAGTACACGTAAATCAATTTTCTGTGCTGGGAGCTGTTACAAAAGCAATCGAATTAGGAGCTTTATCTGTTGATCATTTAGAAGAATTAGGAGAGGAAGATATTATTTCATTACAAAATTCAAACTGTATTCCAACTTTACTACCTGGTTGTTCTTACTTTTTAGGAATACCTTTTGGAGATGCAAGAAGATTGATTAATTCGAATTTACCCGTTGCTTTAGCGAGTGATTTCAATCCAGGTTCTACTCCTAATTATAATTTATTTACCATTTGGTCGCTGGCTTGCATCAAACTAAAAATGACTCCCGAAGAAGCTTTCAACGCGCTGACAATAAACGCAGCATACGCAATGGGACTTTCAGAAACACACGGAAAAATTTGTTTAGGAAGAAAATCGCCTTTAATTTTAACAAAAGAAATTCCTTCATTGGCTTATTTACCTTATTCTTTTGGTGAATTGAATGTGGAACGTGTTTTTATTTAATTTAATATAATCTGAATTAATTACAATTGAGGCATTAAAAAATGCCTGTTGATTTACAATACAGTTTCACATTAATTATTAAATGTGTTACAAATTATTTAAAATAAAAAAACAAAAAAGGGATACATTTCTGTAACCCTTTGATTTTGAGCGTGGTCCCACTTGATACCAAACTAAAATAACTTCCCTTAACCTCTTTCCTAGATAGATTAACGCTTTCAGCCATTTTTATTGCTATATTTCCTATTCCTTGAATTAGTTTAAATTAGATTTAATTTAATAAAATTAACCTAATGTGGGGAAGATGTGGGGAAGATTTTGTATCTTTATGTATCTTCAAAATCGAAAAACAGCAATATGGCAACTATTAATTTCTTCATTAAAGGTATTAAAAATCCAGCTTCAATTTATATCAGACTTCGAAATGGTCGTGCAGCTGATTTTACTATTTCATCAGGTTTTTTTATTGATCCTAAACACTGGAACAGCACTAAAGGAGAAGTAAAACAATCTGCATTATTCAATGATAAAATTAATTTAAGTAGGGATTTGAATAACTTGAAAAACAAAATTATTGAAGAATTGAATTTATCAAGTTCTAAAGGAATCGAAATAAATAAAAAATGGCTTGAAACTATTTTATCAAATGATGAATCTCAAGAGAAAGAAATTGAGCCTCCAAAATACATTCGAGATTTAATCAAAGATTACCAAAATGATTTAAAAGTTAAAATCAATCCTAAAACGAAAAAAGCAATTTCTGAAAATACAATTCGTGGTTTTACTCAGGTAATTGAAAGACTTTAGAATTTTGAAGAGCACGTTGGCAAGAATCATTTAGTAAGTGAGATAGATTTAAACTTCAAATTTGACTTTGTCAATTATATGGTTAATGTTTCAGGTTTTTCTCAAAATACAATCAATAAATCCATCAAGCAGCTAAAAACAGTTTGTCTTGATGCCATTGATAGAGGTTACACAATCAACAATCAAGTAAGATCATCAAAATTCAACCATCCAAGAGAAGAAGCAGATTTTGTAACGATTACGGAAGAAGAGTTAAAAAAAATCAGAAATTTTGTTGGTACCGACTACCACATGAACGCCCGAGATTGGCTTATCATTGGTTGTTGGACAGGATGTAGAGTAAATGATTTAATGCAGCTTTCGATGAACAACATACACGAAACAGCAAAAGGGCAACGATTCATAAGATACACCCAGAGCAAAACTAATAAGCAAGTAGATTTACCAATCCATCCCCACGTTGAAGAAATCATAAAAAGATTGAAAGGATTTCCAAGACCGATATCGGACCAGAGATTTAATGAATGGATTAAAGATGTTTGTCGTGATAGTGGCTTAACACAAGAAGTTTATGGTTCCAGACAGAATCCGAAATCCCATAAAAAAGAAGAAGGAACATTCAAAAAATATCAGCTTATTCGCTCACATACGTGCAGACGCTCATTCGCAACGAACCACTATAACAAACTACCAAATAAAATAATTATGGCTGTAACAGGTCATTCGACAGAGAAAATGTTGCTAAATTACATCGGTGAAACAGAGAATAATCACCTGGAAGATTTCTTAAATGTTTGGAATACTCCAAAAGCTAAAGAAGTTGAAAAACATAAGTGAATAAAAAATTATCTTTAAAATTGCTTTTCTTCAATCTCTATAAATCTGAAAAATGGAAAGAAACAATAGAAATAAAATTCTTGATGGTATTATTGGAATTTTTAAATCCAATAACAACAATTATGAAAAATTTGAATTGGATCCATCTAAACCAACCAAATATTTAGATTTAATGAAAGTCTATTATGAAGGAAGTTATGAAACTTTTACTGAACAGGAACAAAATGTAATTATTAGAAGAACTAAAATTACCATAAACAGGTCTTTCTTTAAGATTATAAACCTTGCTTTTTCTGAAGTTAAAATTCTATTAACTTCCCCTAATTTTGAATTGGTTGCTAACTATTTTCTTAAACTCATAGAAGATTTTATATTACTTTTTAGTAACGAATCATTACCTAATGGGGAAAAGAAAAATGATGAATTAATGAATTTAAACCTAAAGGATCTTTATGGTTTTAATCATTATAAAAGTGCCGTTATTGCATTGTTAGGGAAGGAAATAAAGCAAGAAGTTGAAAGTGTGAAATTGGAAAATTTGCACTTGCCTGATTTAGAACTTAAAACTCAAAAAGACCAAATCAGATTGCTTTATGATTTAGGAGTAATTAGTTTTTTACAAAATAAATATGAAGCAACATTAAAGAATAATAATAACCAAACAGCTCATTTGTTAGCTCAAATTTTGAAATTATCTAAAAGTAGCATTCAGCCTACAGTAAATGCTCTTTTGAATGACGATCCAAGAAGTAAAAATTATCCAAAGGAATCGAATGAAACTAAGGCAATTATCGATAAACTTTACTCGGCTGAACCCAAATAGGGACATTTTTTTTCTCCCTATCAATTCCCTAAATTCTATTTGTGCATGTTTAATCAAAACCCATACACAATGGAACAAATTCAATTTATTCAATTCACTCCGAACGAGCTTTCGGATTTAATCTCAAACAAAATCAAAGCGCAGCTTGTAGAGCATTTCTCAAACTTTACGCCTGCAGCTAAAGTTGAACCGGAACAAGAACTCATTTCTAGAAAAGAAGCAGCTGCGCTTTTAAAAGTGAGCCTCGTCACTATCCACGAATGGTGCAACAATGATATACTCCACTACTATAAAATGGGCAACCGGACCAACTTCAAAAGGTCTGAGATTCTTGAAAAGTTATATGACTCTAATCGTAAAAAGAGTTTATAATGTACTCCGAAACACTTTTGAAGCAAATTCTTGATGAACTTAAACAAACAAATAAGTTACTGCAAGAAAGTAATCCAACTTACGATATTAACCACTGGGTTGACAACGCAGGTTTGGCTAGAAAACTAAAAATAAGCATTCAAACTACTTACAGAATGCGTAAAAATGGTGTTTTGAAATCCACAAAGATTAAAGGTAAAATTTACTTCAACCTCATTGAAGTTGAAAAAACACTTACTGAACTCCAATCTAAATAATTCACTTTTTCAACAATCGTTCAACCAGGGCGAAGCCTTGGTTTCACTCAAATAAAATAGCAAATTTATGAAAGTAAGTCTCTTTCAAGACTTCCACAAATACGTGGAGGACGCAACAATTATTTCCGTAATCGAACGGATAAAATCTGATGAATTTAAATCAGAAATCACGAAAGTACACCAAGCTAATTTGGAAGGTAATGAAGATTTAGTCAAAAAACTGAAAAACAAATTGCTAGCTTTTACACCTTCGGGAGTTTTTAATAATGGTAGAAAATCAGAAGCAATCACTGAATACTCTCAGTTTATAATTCTAGATTTTGACAAGCTAAGTGTATCAGCACTACAGGAGGCAAAAAACTTCGCAATTCTTGCTCCCTTTACTTTTGCTGCATTTATTAGTCCTAGTGGTAATGGGTTGAAGATAATTGTTAAAGTTGATTCCTCGCTTGAGTTTCATAAAACAGCTTACGAACAAGTTGCAAACTATTACGAGCAAGCTCTCAATATAACTATTGATTCATCAGGTAAAGATGTTTCCAGATTGTGTTTTATGTCTTGGGATAATGATTGTTATATAAATGAAAATGCTTTTGTTTTTAATGTAGAATTAGAATCAAACACCGAACCAGTTTACAATTATTCTGACGAGTTAACTCAATGTGTTTTATTCACAGACAATAAAATGACTTACTCAAAAGGCAATCGTAACAACTATGTTCATTTATTTTCTTGTAACGCTAATCGCTCTGGAATTCCAATTGAAGTAACACTTGATTTTGCACTATCAAATTTTGATCTAAGTGAAGATGAAATAAAAAATGTTGTAAAAAGTGAATACAACAACCAAAACGAGTTTGGTAAATTTAAACCAAGCATTCCAGAAAAAGTAGTAGAGAAAGTAACTACCTCAGAAAACGATGGTTTTCACCTAAAAACAATTGATGAATTAATCATTAGACGTAAAACAGAACCTAAAATCCCTTACCTATGGTCAGGTATCAAAGTTGGTTCATTTGGTTTTATTTTTGGTCCATCTAAAGCTGGAAAAACAACCTTATGTGAAAACCTTGCTTTTGCAATTGCTACTGGTCAAGAAGAATTCTTTAACAAACCGCTAACTGAAGGAGCAAAAAAAGTATTCTTTATTTCTTTAGAAGAATTTTGGCAAAACAGAACTGAAAGAAATGAAAAACAAATAGAACATTTAAACTGTCCTTTGAATGATAATTTCTATTCCATTGATGAAAATTTTCCACGTTTAATTGAAAGCAATGAAAACTGGACATTACTAAAAAACCACATCAAAAAAATAAAAGCCGAAGTTGTATTCATTGATAGTTTAAGTAGACTGTACAGTGGTAAAATTGAAGATAGTAGCCTTGCTAAAGAATTACTTTATCAACTTCGAGAATTATCAAATGAATTAAAAATAACATTAATAGTTATCCACCACACCCCTAAACAAGTCGGTCGCCCATTGACAATTGATAGTTTGGCAGGTTCTAGAATGTTAGCCCAAGAAGCGGATTTTATGATTGGTGTTAGCAGAACCCCTGATGGTAGCCGATACGTAAAAGAGGTTGCATTTAGATACGCTCCTGAAAATGATGAAACTGTAACTACCTTTATAATAAATGAAAACGCTTGGTTGATTCCTACCCTTGAAATATCAGAAGCAGCTCTTTTAAAAACTTCTGATGGTCGTTCCGATGATTCAAATGCAGATTTATTATTCGAAGAAATTGAAGAACAAACAAACATAAAAGGATTTGCTACTTCTGGTGAATTACTTGTGAAATTTGAAGAAAGCAAAATTATGTCTAAACCTACTTTATTTGCTCACCTTAATAAAATGATTTCGAAAGGGAAAATTGAAAAATTATCTAAAGGTAATTATCGAGTTAAACCCTAAAAAAGCTTAACTACCTTAACTTAACATACTTCAAGTTAGGATAGTTAAGACAGTTAAGATAATTATTTGCTTAACTTACATAAGTCGCTATCTGAACAGATATTATTTTCCTTTCCGTTCACGATGAAATCATCGTTCGTCAATCCGATCAGGATGAAACTTTCAGCATAATGTCCAGAATCTTATCTCAAGAATTTACGTTTTTTAGAATAAATATCAATAAACATAAATAGATTACGTCCTCTCATTGTTTCCTTTGCATAATTAGTTTTTGATTATATTTAACCACATTCAAATTCAACCAATGTCAGAAGAACAAAAAAAACTATTAGAGCAACAGCTTTGGAACATTGCTAATATATTGAGGGGGAAGATAAGTGCTAACCAATTTCAGGATTACATTCTTGGGTTTATTTTCTACAAGTACCTTTCCGAAAAACTCGAGAAAAAAGCAAATGAGTTCCTTAAACCTGACGGTTTAACATTCTCTCAGATTGACGAAAACTCAAATGAAGGTCAAGAAATTTTGGCAGCACTAAAAGAAGCAACAGTTGATGCTTTAGGCTATTTCTTGAAACCCTCCGAATTATTTGGTTCGTTGGCAAAAAAAGGAAATGCCAAAGTAATCAATGAAGATGATGAAGAACAAATTCAAAGTACCTTCATTCTGGAAGACCTTGCAAACGTTTTAAGTAGTATCGAAAAAAGTACAATGGGTTCTGAAAGTCAAGATGATTTCGACAACCTTTTTTACGACATAGATTTAAACTCAACGAAGATAGGGCGCACAACCAAAGACAGAAACGATGTAATTGTAAAAATCTTAACCTCGCTTAATGAAATTGATTTTGATTTAGATAATACAGATGGTGATGTGTTGGGTGATGCTTACGAATACTTAATAGCCAAATTTGCTGAAGGTGCAGGACAAAAAGCAGGAGAGTTCTACACGCCTCAACAAGTTTCGTCTATCCTTGCTAAAATCGTTACCACTAAAAAAACAAAACTCAAATCAGCCTATGACCCAACTTGCGGTTTCGGTTCTTTGTTATTAAGAGTTTCAAAAGAAACCCAAGAAGTAGGACATTTTTATGGCCAAGAAATGAACCGCACTACCTACAACTTGGCTCGAATGAATATGATTTTGCACAATGTGAATTATCATAAGTTTGACATAAAAAACGAAGATACATTAGAACGTCCGCAACACTTGAATATGAAATTTGAGGCGATTGTTGCCAATCCTCCTTTTTCTGCAAAGTGGACTGCAAACGCTCTTTTTTCAAATGACGACCGTTTTTCTCAATTCGGACGATTAGCTCCAGTGGAAAAAACGGTCAAATTGACCACCCAATTCCAGACTAAATTGACCACCTATTTCGGAGCAAACTGACCACCACTTTCCAGTTCAAACTGACCACCTTGTTTCGGTTCAAATTGACCACCCAAA
>Ga0247831_1006547_pt1 | contig 13689 bp, 15 predicted proteins | sample LaCruzMarch2015__9_FD_192406 | JGI IMG/M metagenome (GOLD analysis project Ga0247831, IMG submission 192406) | Freshwater microbial communities from meromictic Lake La Cruz, Castile-La Mancha, Spain - LaCruzMarch2015_1m | ecosystem: Environmental > Aquatic > Freshwater > Lake | place: Spain...
ACCGATCAAGCCGCCCTGCGCCAAGCACTGGCCCAAAGCTCAGCCGTCGGAGTGTAGCCCCCGCCCGCCAAGTCAATCGCGACACGACGGGGCTTGGCTTGACGGATACCCTCAAACGCGCCGGCCTCCAGTCCAGCCGCCCCGACGTCAGCAGCTCCGCCTTCCGCCGCCCACGCGAGATCGGTGGCCAGATGGACCTGTGGTAAACTCAGCCCGCGTCCTGATACAGATACTTCTGGAAACCTGCGAAGGCCTTGCCCACATCACTGCCGAGATCGGCCACGGCGTCTTGGATCGAGTTGTGATAACGAAGCCTCAACAGCGGCGTCAGCTTGTCTTGATCCAGCTCCTCCACGCCGACGCTGATGTAGTGCGAGAGCACGAAATCGAGGAAGACCTGCTGCTTGCTGCTGAAGTGCGTGCTGATCTCCACTTTGGCTTTCGCGGCGCGTTCCTCGCGGGTCAGTGGCGGCAGCGCGTAGGCCACGTGAGCTAGCACATCAAAGAGGTCGCTTTGCTCGGCGTCGATGATGGTCTGCATCTGGTGGAGTTGATCTTTACCGAAACCTTTCTCCGCGAGGCCTTCGAGCAGCTTCTTGCGTGTCTCCGGCTCGCTCCACAGGGCGCGGAGTTCGTCCTCGTTCTGGAAAAACTCGGGCAGTTTGCCAAAGAGCAGCTCCATGAACTGCTGGGCGCTCATCGGCGTGCCATCTGGATGCCAAAAGCTCGTCATCATCATGTGCTGGATGCTGCGCATCTTGCCATCGGCCAGCTTCACCTTGGCTCTCTTCGTGCACACGCAGGGGCGCTGCCCGCACTTTGGGCAAACACACACACAGGGTGCCTGCCCACAATCTTCACAGTGTTTCGGCGGCTTCACCTCACACGCGCAGGGGAACTGTCCGCAGGTCTTGCAGGTCTCGGGATCGATCGGCTCGCCGTCCCACTCAGGGTCCAGGAAGTGCTGATGCGCCTTCACGAAGTCGTAGATCGTGAAGTAGTCCTTCCCGTCGAAGAGCCGTGTGCCGCGTCCGATGATTTGTTTGAACTCGATCATCGAATTCACCGGCCTCATGAGCACGATGTTGCGGATGTTCCGCGCATCCACCCCGGTGCTCAGCTTCTGCGAGGTCGTCAGGATGGTCGGGATGCTCTTTTCGTTGTCTTGAAAGTCGCGTAGCCACTGCTCGCCGAGCGCGCCGTCGTTCGCGGTCACGCGGTGGCAGTAGTTCGGGTCCTTGCTGGTCTTCACCTGATTGATGATGTCCCGCACCAGCAGCGCGTGCTCCTGGCTGGCACAAAAGACCAGCGTCTTCTGCGTCTGGTCGATCTGGCCCATGAAGATCTCCACGCGCTTTCGTTCACGAGCTTGGATCTCCAGCTTCCGATTGAAGTCGCTTTCGCCGTAGAGCTTTCCGGCTTCGACTTCGCCTTCCATGACCACGTCATCGGGCGTCCAGGTGTATTCATCCAGCGTGGTGCTGATCTGCTTCACGCGGAAGGGCGTCAGGAAGCCGTCGTTGATGCCTTCCTTCAGCGAATAGACAAACACCGGCTCGCCGAAGTAGGCGTAGGTGTCCACGTTGTCCTTCCGTTTGGGCGTCGCCGTGAGTCCGAGCTGCACCGCTGGGCTGAAGTAGTTCAAAATGTCCCGCCAAGTGCTCTCATCATTGGCCCCGCCGCGATGGCATTCATCAATGACAATGAAGTCGAAGAAGTCCGGCGGGTATTCGCCGAAGTAGGCCGTCTCCATCGGCCCGCTGAGGAAGGTCTGGAAGATCGTGAAGAAGAGATTTCCGTTCTTCGGCACCTTGCCCTTCTTCTTGATCTCGCTTGGCTCAATCCGCACCAGCGCATCTTCCGGGAAGGCGGAGAAGGCGTTGTAGGCCTGGTTCGCCAGGATGTTTCGGTCGGCCAGGAAGAGGATGCGCGGCCTGCGAGTCGGGTCGCCACTGCGGTTCCAGCGACTTTGGAAAAGCTTCCACGCGAGCTGAAAGGCGATGAAGGTCTTCCCCGTGCCTGTCGCCAAGGTGAGCAGGATACGGTCACGTCCTGCCGCGATGGCCTCCAGCACTCGCTCGATGGCGATGTCCTGGTAATATCGTCCTTGGAAGAACCCGCCGCGATCTTCAAACGGCACTGCGGCAAAGCGGTCCCGCCACGCGTTGGCTTCCGCGAAGGTCATCTCCCACAGCTCGTCCGGCGTCGGGTAGGCGGAGAGTTTCTTCTCCTCGCCCGTGTGCATGTCGATGGCGTAGATGCCCTGGCCGTTCGTGCAGTAGGCGTGCCGCAGGGAGAGCTTCTCTGCGTAGTTCTTCGCCTGCGCCGCCCCTTCCGTCAGCGGCAGGTCCCAGGCCTTCGCCTCATTCACCGCCAGCTTCGTGTTCCGGTATTCCAGGATGTAGTCCGCCGTCAGTGCCTTGCCCTTCTTGCCATTTCCCTCCAGCCGCCCCGTCGTGATCGGATACTCCCGCCGAACCCGGCTACCCTCCACCACGCCCCAGCCCGCCGCTTTCAGGGCGGGGTCAATGTGCTCGGCGCGGGTCTCGGCTTCGTTCATGGGATTCAGTCAACGGTGAGTCAACTGATGATTCAAGCAAACTGGCCAGATGTAAAGAATAGCCTGACGTCGCTGGGATTGCTTTAACACCTCCAACGCGGCAAGCCTCAGCTCCTCGAGGCTAAGCGCGGAGTGTGGCTGCTGATTTGGAAAGATGACACGCAGCGTTTTGGACTGCGGAACGACGGAGGAAGTTCCGCCGTTCGTCGGAGCGGAGGGACTCTCGAAGGCTCCGGGTTTTGTGAGGGTGTGGGGTGGGACTCTCGAAGGCCCCTGGTTGTTTGACGGCGTGGGGCTTCGGCAAAGCGGAGCGATGGGCACCAACGTGGGTCACAGCTCCCCGGCAAAAGCCCGGTGCAGCAGCGCCTTCTTCAACGCCTCCAGCGCGGCACGCGAGGCGCTGCGCTCATGGCATGAACCCCGGGGCCTCTTGAACAGCCTTCAGGCCCTCATAGATCTCCACCCACCTGCCAGCATGTCAGTCAAAGGCGAGGCACAACGACGCCACCGTATCACGCAACGACGCCCCCGTATCGCGCAACGACACCTCCGTATCGCACAACTACGCCCCCGTATCACGCTACGACGTCCCCGTATCACGCAACGACGCCCACGTATCACGCTACGACGCCCGCGTATCACGCTACGACGCCCGCGTATCAGGTAACGACGCCCCGCGCGCCGAATGGAGGTGGTGGTTTTTGAGCGAAAAGGGCGGATCTTCAGGGAATTGCCCCCCCTCCGGCCAACGGCAGGCAGAGGCTGCCGAGGGCCGGGCTTCGTCTCACAGCTCCCCGGCAAAGGCCTGGTGCCGCAGCGCCTTCTTCAGCGCCTCCAGCGCGCCGAGCTTCCGCTCGTAGAGGCTCGCGAGGCGTTGGGTTTCGGCTTCGATCATGCAGGCAGTGCTTCCAGCGGCACGGCATTCTTTTCATAAAGCACCACGCCCACGCGGCGGATGTGGTCGAGCAGCGCCGGATGCGTGATGGAGGACATCAGCGAGAGATCCATCTCATAGGGCAGCAAAAGATCATCCAAGGCCGTCTCAATCCGCGCCAGCAGACTGAAGGACAGCTCCGGCCCGCACAGCGTCAGGTCGATGTCCGACCCCGGCTTGAAAGTCCCCTTGGCGCGGGAGCCATAGAGCACCGCCTTCTCCACCTCGGGAAAGCCGGCCAGCACCGCCTGGATCTTCTTCATCGTCGCGTCACTCAGGCCGTGGCTCATGGCGTCTCCTCCTTCAGGGCCTCCAGCCGTTGTTCCAGCTTGCCAAATTCCGCCACAAAACCGCTGAGAATGTCCACGGCGATCTGGTCCGCCGTCGCCTGATCGTAGGTATGCACCGACCGGTTGCGGCTCTTGATCATCTCCATCCATGCCTCGCCATTCTCGATCAAGCCACGGGCAAAGGCCGCCCTCGTCGCTTTCACCGAGCCGTAGAGTTCCGTCACGCCGTTCATCTCCAGGAAATCCTTCAGCGTATTCCACGCCAGCTCATGGGTGAACTCAAAGGCCTGGATCAGCCCCTGCTGCTCCAGCTCCGAAAGCTTCCGCTCCCCCGCCAGCACCGCTGCCCTACGGAGCTGCGCATAGGCACGCTTGAAGTTATCAAAACGCTGAATCCAGCGGCTGTCGTTCATGGCAATGGAGAATGGAGAATGGATGATGGACAATGGAGAATCGAAAATGACGTTGTTCATAGTCAATTATCCTCGGTCGACGGTGTTCCGTTTCGTTGACTTGATGATGCTGGTCAGCAGTTTGAGCAATTCAGTGATGTCGTTCAAGATGGATTCACTTTCTTTTACGGTGAGATAACTCGTTTCGCGCAGCAGCAGGATCCAGTATTCCGTCTCATTCGCTTCTTTCAGGGCGATGGCCAGCTTGTGAACGAAGTCGGGTTTGCTCTCTGCCTACTCCGCCTCCCGCATCAGCGCGCCGATGGCGGTGCCTGACCGCAGCAGTTGTTTGGACAGCACGAACTCCTTCTTCTCAGAGGCCAGAAACCGATGCAGGTTCACGATCCGCACCGCAAACGCAAACGACTTGGTCTGAAGTGCTCCGTCTTTCATTGTCCATTCTCCACTGTCAATTCTCCATTAAACGCCTGGTGCAGCAGCGCCTTCTTCAACGCCTCCATCGCGGCGTGGTTCCGCTCGTAGAGGCTCGTGAGGCGTTGGGTTTCGGCGTTGCTCATGTCGTTTTAAACCACTAGCCAATCAGCGGCGTGAAATCTGGTGAAGACATCAACAAATGGCTCTTGGGAGCCTTGCCAGAATACTCTACGAGGATGGACTGATTCAACGGAGCGTGAAGATGATTCACCTTCACCACAGTGGCTTCGATCTCTGGAGCCAGGGGGATGCAGGTCACGAGGTCGTCCACCAAATATCGTGGTGCCCAGCCCACCATCACGTAATCCTCTGAGTGCAGTGTCAAAGCGACGCGCGTCGCCGGATTATTGACCTCAATCATGATGCGTAGCTTTTCGCCGGGCATTAGCTTCCTCGCCCTCTCACGCGAGGCTTCCGTCAGATGGCGCAGCCCGTGGGCAAAGAATCTCAATTGAAAACTTCCGTCCGCCCCCATCTCTACTTTCGGGAAGGTTTGCAGGTTGTCGGTCACCCGCGTGCCGCCGGACACGGACAAAATTGAGATCGGATCCGCTTCATTCCGGCTCAGGCCCAGCCAGTCGATGTATTCTGGGAAATCCGCCCTCTTGTGCGACAGCACCCGGTTGTGAAACAGTGGGAAGAGCTTCTCCGAGCGGTAGTCCTCTGTAAAATCAGGGAAGGCGACCAAAGGCTCAAACCCCACCTCCTGCTGCGCACGCTTGGCACCACCCGTGTAACGGAATCGGCACGAAATCACCTCGGAATCGGCGGATTCAGCATCCAGGCGTCCGATAGGAAACCACGCGCTGCTCCGGCGGCTGTCTTTCGGGGCTTGCCATGCTAGAAAAAGGCTTTTCATAGAATCTTTGTGATCATTTTACGGCTCGCGCTAAGAAACGCCAGAACGAACTCCCGGCTTGCCTCCGTCATGCAACTGGCTGGAACCGACGAAATCATGGGGGCCGCAAAATCTTCTGGCAAGGCCGCCACGCGGTCCTTCCACGGCCTCACCAGTTCGGGATAGGTCGCTGCGATCAACTCCACCAGGGCAATGGGTGACATGCCTTTGCGGGCATGCGCGTTTTGAAAAATTCCACCTGTGGCTTTCCGAATGTAGCGGTTGATGGCTTGCGGGTCAGCCACAAGCTGCCGTGCACGATCCTCCAGCAACTCACGCCCCAGTGATGATCCGTGATCAAAGGTGGGAGCCAGCCCTATTCTGCGCTTGGAGACAGGAACTCCACCTGTATCATTTTGGACGACCGGCTTGATAACGATTCCCCAGTTTTCGTGATGCCGGTCCGTGTTGCCGACCAGGGCATCCAGAACGAGATAGCCGACAAACCTTTTGGAGACGCTCAAGCGAACTTCTGGCGTTCGGAATCGCTTCTCCAGCGCATTCACGATGTTCTGGAAATTGTGATCCGCCTGCCCGCGGTGCTTGCCTTTGTCATAGCCCTCAATGGCACCAGCCAGCACTTCGTTCCCGTGGACCAGCGTGTGGTCCTTCTTCAGGAAGGATCTCACCGCGCAGCCCATGCGCCCTTCGTGTCGGGCGAGGCGGACCTCATGCGTCGGCAGTTTCAACAGCACGGCAATTTCCGAAGCAACCTTCTCCGCCCAGTGCTCCCCGGTGTTTGGCCTCGCTTGTTTGAACAGCCACATCTCGTCCTGGTAACGGAACCAGAACTTCGGCTTGCTTCCCATGTCCTCGATCTCCCGCCTCCACGCGGGGTCGATTTCGAGGATGGCGGCGGGTTCTTCGGTCATGGAATCACAATCCACCGTTGAACGCCTCATGCAGCAGCGACTTCTTCAACGCCTCCAGCGCCGCCCGCTTCCGCTCGTAGAGGCGAGCGAGGCGTTGGGTTTCTTCGCGGAGGGCGTCGAGCTTGGCGACGATTTCCTTTTGTTCCGCAACGGGCGGAAATGGGAATCGCTCGTTCTCGAATGTGCCCATGTTGATGTTGGCTTGGGCGCTTCCTTTTCCCAGCGCTTGGATGCGCGCCTTGAATGACTGGAGCAGGTATTCGATGAAGCCGACTTCAGCCTCTTTGGGATTTGCAACGACGCCGATGATGCTGTCCGGGAAGCAAGCGTCAAAGCCCAAGATGGCGGTCTCTGCGATGTTCGCCGCGATGGTGATGCAGATTGTTCCCTTCGGCCAAAGCTTGCTCTGGGCGAGTCCGAGTTCGCTGTAAGTTTGGGAATACTCCGTGATGAAATGGTCGGCGTTTCGGATGTCGCCCGTTTGGATGAAGGGATATTTCCCGCCGTAAAGTTTCGGCTCGTTGCGCGGGCGATGTTTCGACTTACCCCGGCCAAAGGTCGTGGCGACTTCCTCCAACGTCTTTTGCTTACACCCCGGGCCGCGCTGGGTGAAGACGGATTGGAGGTGGCTTTCGAAGATGGCGCGGGCGTTTTGGAGGTTCTTTTCGGCGTTGGCTCGGGCGGTGGCGAGGCCCTCAAACGCTTCGTCCAGCACGCCGACGATCCGCTGCTGCTCGGCCAGTGGGGGCAGCGGTAACAAGTATGTGAAGAGGTGATCGCGGTTGACCTTGGGCATTCCCGCTCTTGCAGAACCAGAGACGGCAAAATCCGTGAATCTCGGCGATAGCAGATGATGAAAAAGGTATCCGCGATCCAGAACACCAGGGGCTGGGGTAAGCGGGTAGATGTCAGCACTGCACAGTCCTTCGAAATCTGGACGTGCGACCTTCATCAGATAAGGACGAATCTTGCTGTAGAGGACCATTGAATCATCGAAGACGAACTTCCCAGAGATGAGTTCTTCCTCTTTGGCGGTCTTCAAATCCACCAACTCGCCAGTCACGGATTCGATGTTGGCACCGCCAACGTGGAGCATGTCTGCGTATTTGGTCACGCGAGGATCAACCAGAGCAGATGTAATACTGCACACCTCACCCAGCCTCTTTGTCACCCACCCCTTCATGCCAGCAACCCCCTGATGTTCCCCAACACCTCGGCGCTCTTCGCATCCAGCACGGTAAAGGATTGATTCCGACGGGGCAAAGCCCCAGCTTTATCCCAGCCCAGGGCAACGCCCTGGGTCACGGTCCCCCTCATGAACGAGGGCTGAAGGCCCGACCCCATGGCACAAGGATTGGGTCGGGCCTTCAGCCCTGAATCTGATGGGGCATGACGTTCCTGGGGCGCTGCCCCAGGCTGGGATGACGCCGCGCCGTTGGCCCTCCCAAAAGGTGAGGCCACGCCATTGGCCCTTCTGAAAGACGTGGCCGCGCCGTTGGCGCTCCCAAAAGGTGAGGCCACGCCGTTGGCCCTCCTGAAAGACGCGGCCGCGCCGTTGGCGCTTGTGACAGGGACTGCATCCGTCTTCATGCCAGCAACCCCCTGATGTTCCCCAGCACTTCCGCGCTCCCGGCGTCCAGCGCGGCGGGTGAAGGGAGGTTTGACTTGTGGAGCTTCATGTGGATAAATGGCATCACGGACTGGGCTTTCTCGGTCGGAAGGCGGTTTCTGGGATCTCCCGGAGCCGCCTTTTTCTTGTTTCAGGGAAAGACCTTCCATCCGTTCACGCCTGCGCGTTGGTAAAGGTGGGGTTTGATCACATCGTAGGCTTGGTTGGGCTGCTCAGGCTTGAGCACCTTGCGTGCGGCAGGATGGGCACAAAGGTCAGCCACCTGCATGCCCGCGATGTTGTCGGATTTACGGCGGAAAGCCAGCGGACAGATCAGTGCGCGGAATCGCTGGGCAGAGTTGTAGCGGGTGCCCTCGGTCATGATGCGCTGGAAGGCGGCAGACAGCTCGTTATCTTCATTCTTACCACGGGCTTCAGCCGTCACTGGCAGGTGTGTCTCACCCTCTCCTTCGAGAAAATGGAGAACCCGCTCAAACGTATAGGCGAGTGCCACGTCATAGGGATTGGCTGCCTCCTGACCGTGGCGGTCTTTATGCTTTTGTTTACGGATAGCGGTGATGAACAGAGTGAACGGCAGAGATGCCATCATCTCGCTAATCACAGTCATCATGGCCGTGCGCAACGCAGGCACGCGCATGAAGGCGAAATCGCCGTGTTCTTTGCGGATGTCGCGGCTGTGCAGATTCACGCCTTCATGACTCCAGAACTGGAGTTTCAACCGAGACAGCGCCGGGATGACCTGCTCAACGTAGGCCCTGCGCTCAATCACCACCGTGGAAAGGACAAACAAGGGGAAGTCCGGGTCGATCTTTTCCAGCGAGTGGTCGCCGCACTCATCAAAGAAGGCGATGTAGCGCGATGTGGGCAAGGTCTTCATAGCAGCGCCTTGATGTTCCCCAACACCTCCGCGCTCTCGGCGTCCAGCGCGGCGATTTCGTCCATGATCTCCTGCGGGCTGCGGTGCGTGACTTCCTCGCCGCCGTTGGGGTTTTTCACGGACAGATCAAAGGTCTTCGGGTCGATGGTCGCCACGTCCACGCTCCAGCTTTTGGGCGAGTCGGCTTTGGTCTTCTGCAGCGCAATGAACTCGGCGAGGTCGGCGTCGTTGAGCGGGTTGGTCTTGCCCATGTTGCGGCCGGGGTCGAGCTGGTAGAACCACACCTTCCGCGTGCGGGTGCCTTTCTCAAAGAAGAGCACCACGGTCTTCACGCCCGCGCCGATGAACGTGCCGCCGGGGCAGTCGAGCACGGTGTGGAGATTGCATTCTTCGAGGAGCTTTTGCCGCAGGCTGACGGAGGCGTTGTCGGTGTTGGAGAGGAAGGTGTTCTTGATGACGATGCCGGCGCGGCCACCGGCCTTGAGGATCTTGATGAAGTGCTGGAGGAAGAGGAACGCGGTCTCGCCGGTGCGGATGGGGAAGTTTTGCTGCACCTCCTTGCGCTCCTTGCCGCCGAAGGGCGGATTGGCGAAGACGATGTCGTGCCGGTCCTTTTCCTGAATGTCGGCAAGGTTTTCTGTGAGGGTGTTGGTGTGGATGATGTTCGGCGCCTCGATCCCGTGCAGGATCATGTTCATGATCGCGATGACGTAGGCGAGGGACTTCTTCTCCTTCCCGTAGAAGGTGCTCTCCTGGAGGAAACGGTCCTGGGCGGTGGTGCGCTTGGGGTTGGTCTCTTTCAAGTAAACAAACGCCTCGCAGTGGAATCCCGCAGAACCGATGGCTCCGTCGTAGATGCTTTCGCCGATCCGCGGAGCGACGACCCTAACGGCAGCGCGAATGAGCGGGCGCGGGGTGTAATACTCGCCGCCGTTGCGCCCGGCATTGCCCATGTTTTTGATCTTGGCCTCGTAGAGGTGCGAGAGCTCGTGCTTCTCGGTCTGGGAGGCGAAGCGGAGTTCGTCGATGTGATCAATGATCTCGCGCAGGTTGTAGCCGCTCTGGATGCGGTTTTTGATCTCGCCGAAGATTTCACCGATCTTGTATTCGAGGGTGTTCGGGCCGGTGGCCTTGGCCTTGAAGCCGTGCAGGTAGGGGAAGAGCTTGGCGTTGACGAACTGGATCAGGTCATCACCGGAAAGGGCCGTGTTGTGGTCAATCTTGCCATCTTTGCCTTTCGGCGCTGCCCAGGCTTCCCAGCGGTAAGGCGCATCCAAGATGGAGGTGTATTTCTTGCCTTCGAGCGCGGCTTCGGTGGCCTTGTCCTGCTCCAGGGCGTCCAGGTATTTCAGGAACAGGAGCCAGGAGGTCTGCTCGGTGTAGTCCAGCTCGCTGGTGCAGCCAGCGTCCTTCCAAAGGACGTCGTCGATGTTTTTGAAAGCCTGTTCGAACATGGACGCGCAGTCAGGCAGAAAGCCAGCGCTACGCCACCGGCAATATCTGCGGTGTGACCACGCCTAGCGACTCCACCGGCTATTCAAGAGTTTCGGCCACGCTGCTGAGCGGACCACAGCGTGGCGGATCTGGTCATGGCTGAAGCCTGATTTCATTGATCTCCTGATGACGCACGGCCCCCTGCTGAAGCGTCTGCTGCTTGATTGCGCTGAAGTCGATCTTCTTTAAGTCGAGCTTTTGAATCTGTCGGTTGTCCATCGTGTGGAAATAGAGCACGCGGTTCTTCAAGTCAGATGCCGTCGTGATCTGCGTAGCTCCCGCGATGTCGCGTGCGATCTTGTCGCGCCCAGCGGTCACCCCCACCGGAATGTTGAAGTTGTCGAGAATACGGAAAGCCTCAAATACGGCATCGTCCGCCTTCGGCAAAGGCCGGGCTGAAGCCGTGAACGCCAGTGCGCGCACAAAGCGCGATGGAGGGGTAAAATCACCCGGCAACCCCATCAACCCGGTCCCGCCGCCAAGAGGGGCGAGGGTGCGCCCGTTCAAGGTCACCGGCACTTTGGACTCTCCCGACAGGCCAAGATAGTTCCGGAGATTCGTCAGGTGCCAGCCATAATCCGGTGCGTTGCTGATCACGCCCAGCAGCGCATCGTAAACCTTGATCTTCCCGCCTTCGACGATCTCGATAATGATGCAATCACCAGATTCGTCAGCAATCTTCCAGTGGAAAGGCAGGGGGGCTCCGCCAAACCTCGGGTCCTCGACGTTGACCACCCGCACCTTGTCGAGGTTGGCTCTCACCTCAGCGACGCTTTTGAACGAAGACAACATCCAGCGCATGAAATCGCCCACACTCAGAGTCTGTGCAGCAAGTGCGGCGTCATACGGTGCGAACTCAGCGAAGCCTGGGAAATAATACATGCCCACGTATAGCCCGGCCTCATTCAAACCGTCCGGTCCATACGCCTGGCCGTAGGCGGTCAGTGAGACAAAGCCGTGAGTTCCCCGCCATTGCAGGCCGTTTTCACCGCCAGGCGTAAGACCGGTGAAGGACTGGTTGCGAGGGAAGAGCACCAACGTGTCATGGTGCGCATCGCCGAGCGCCCATTCCACCGTGCGTGCGGCGATGACCGCCCCATCCTCGGATTTCAACGATAACCCTGTGCAGGCAAACCCTGGCGAGGCAAGGCCTAGGCATAGGGCAGACATAACCAAGAGGATGGACGGATGCGGCTTCATTCTGTTAATCATAGACGGTCGTATCTTAGCTCACATTTCTTTGATGGAGGCTGCGAGCCTTTGGTTTTGCCTTCAAATGGCAGCAGACATCGAACACGGTGCTTGAAGAGGCATAGTTGAAGCTTGGACAAAGCACGGTGTTGTCACAAATTCAGAATACAATTTTCGCACGCATACCGGCGACGACTGCGGTGTCCCGGTCGCTGAGCGTCGGGCGAACCACTTGGAGATCGGCGGTAACATGCAGCCATGGAGTGAAAGCCATTGTGTAAAAAACCTCAGCCCCGGCCTCATCGCGCGTCGGCAGACCAGCAAGGTGCAGACCCTCTTTCAGACCGTCCGCATAACCCACGTAAAACGCGGCCACCCCCAACCGGTCACGGCCACGCCCCGGGATCGGACTGTTGCCGCTAAAACCGCCCATCAACGACCACTCAACGGGGTTGGGATTCCCATCAGAAATCGAAATCTGGCCAAAGAAGCCTGCCGCTTTGGTCGGATCGCCAGCATCACGCCAGAGTGTCTGCTCGAAGGCATAGGCAAAATACCATCGATCCTCCGTTCTCGCTGGCGGCGGCGTCGTCGGCAGAAGCAGGTAGGGATCGGAAAGACTCGTGCCATCCTGCGTGCCATAGGCGCCTGAAAAAACATGTTTGCCTGATCTGTCAAAGAAGTTGCTCTCGATTTCCACCGATGCATTGACCGTCACTCCTTGCGCGAAGGGATCACAGAATCCGCTATGCATCGTGGCGGTGACCGGATCGTAGATCATCAGCGTGAGTTTTGCAGGCTCTGTCTTTACTGAAACGATGCCGCCAAAAAACATTGGCGGAGTAATGCCTGAAATGGGAGCGGTAAACTCTAGGTGCTGGAACAGATCAACGCCGCGCCCGCCGCTGAATTCACGGCCTGCCGCGTAAAGATCCACGGCATTGATTTTTCCGAACATCACTGTCACCGAATCACCGAACCGCTGGGACCCGTAAAGCGAGAGATCTAGCAATGTTTCATTCGCGCCGGGAAAGGTCAGCCCAATGTTGTTGGGCAAGCTAACCCCGCCCGCCGGAAAGAGCGATTGGCCGAAATTCAACTCCAAATGTGAATGAATGCCAAAGCCCGTCCACAGCCCCAGCTTGGCACCGTCCGCCCGGAGAAAAAGATCACCCTTCGCGCCATATTGCCAAGAATGCGTTCCCTCCCCCGACGCTAGGCCTTGATAGAAATTTGTGAGCGATCCCGTGAGGCTGATGCCACGATCACGCATCACCGAACCCATACCGAACCAGTCGCCCGTCAATGTTTCGCCTTCGACCATCGAACGCGCGCTGGCAGGCGCGAACGGGTCGGCAGTGCCTGCAAGCGCGCCAGAGGCAGCAAGGCAAAGAATCGAGTTTAGAAGATGTTTCATCGATGATGGCATTTGGAATAGCTTGGTGAATTTGGCTCCTCCCTATCCTGCACGTCAGCGGGATTTTCATCGGCACGCAAGATCATTTTAGAAATGAATTGCCTGGCGTCACTCCAAGACCGCCCTTCACAAACCCTAGGCTTGTTCGAACATCGGTGCGCATTCGGGCAGAGAACCAGCGCTACGCCACTGGCAAAATCTGCGGCTTCAGCACAGCGTAGCCTTTGGGCTCCAGCGCGGCTTTCAGATCGGCGAACATGGACTCGCCTTCATAGGTGCCGACGATGGCTCCGCCGCTGCCGGTGAACTTGGCACTGGCACCGACGCTGCGGGCGGTCTCGACCATGTCAATGTTCCCGGCGCTGAGCTTATACAGGCGGCGGCGCAGGTCGAAGTTCTCATTGAGCAGGGGGCCGATCTTCATGCCCTCGCCAGCGATCAGCATGTCGCGTACGCGCTGGGCGAGATTTGCCCACTGATACATGGCGCTGACGATCTCCCGCTCGCCACGGTTCCAGCGGCCGCGGATGTCATTGTGGAAGACCTCCGTGCCCTCGCTGAGCTGCGTGGTGTAGGCGACGTAAACGGGCGGCAGCAAGGCGGGGTCCAGCTCCTCATACATGCCGTAGCCTTGGCGCT
>Ga0247831_1006548_pt1 | contig 13684 bp, 8 predicted proteins | sample LaCruzMarch2015__9_FD_192406 | JGI IMG/M metagenome (GOLD analysis project Ga0247831, IMG submission 192406) | Freshwater microbial communities from meromictic Lake La Cruz, Castile-La Mancha, Spain - LaCruzMarch2015_1m | ecosystem: Environmental > Aquatic > Freshwater > Lake | place: Spain...
AGGGCTTTGATTATTCTCTGGTTTGACCCCCCCTTTTTCAAAGAAATACAAATTTTGTAACATACTCCACTTTTTTCCATAGGACGAGGTCAATAAATGATAGGCGTGACAAACCAAAAAACATAGGGGATATATTAATGGATAAGTAATATAGGTTTCTTTCAAAAACGCCCCCATCAAACGAAACCCAACCCGGTCGTAGTAATGCCGGGGGTAAATAGTGATGGTATTACACCATTTCACGTCGGGGGGTATTTTGGTCGGGATTTCATAGACCCTATTTTTTATACCATCGTATATTTTTCTATATAAATGTTGAACGGCGGAATAATACGGGTTTCTTTGAAACCATAGTTGTAAATTCGTTTGTATATTAAAATACCAATATATTATTTTGTAAATCATTGTGAAATATAATAGGTTTCAATACCGACCGGGGGTGAAAGATAAAAGTTAATATATAAATATTTTTATATCGAAAAATCAACCATAAATGCCGCCGCAAAAACCTTGTATAGGAAGTTTGTATATATAAAATTATATATAAATGCCAATAACCCCGTTATTTATGGTTCCGGTTGGATTAGATATATTATTTGAACTATTGGATAAAATAAGCCTTTTCAAAAATAAACAATATATGATTGACCCCACGAGTTTCAATAAAATGGTGTATATGGGATTATATAATCCATTTATCGAAATATTAAAGAAACATTATTCCCCTTCCAAAAACGAGATTCTCTTTAGAGAAGCAAATTACCATAACTTTATGATGATTATTAAACAAATATGTAAATATCATCATTTGAAAGTAACGCCAAAAACACAAAGTGCCAATTCTACCAAACACATTGTATATTTTATAAACTTTGAAAAAGAGGTTTCCCTACTAAAAAAACCTATAACGGAGGGAGGGGAATTGAAAGAAGGCGGGGCGGAGGCGGGGGCGGGTGTGTTACAAATATAAATATATAATATTTGATTTATTAACAAATACTAATGGAACCGCAAAATACAGATAAAGGTATTGACCACATTCCTCCTATCAGCCCTATTAAACTAGGCAACCTAACCTATGTGACTTCTTTCATAAAAATTTACAAAGATACCCTTTATTGTGGCCGTGAAAATGAATACTATTTTTCCAAGTTTAAGGAATTAGCCGATACTGGTATTCAACTCTGTGTTTATACAGACGATTGTGGTATTGAACTTCTTCGCCAACTACCCCATCCAAATATTCAAATTATGGGTATTGTAAAACTAGAGGAGTTACGGGCATATAAGGATTACCAACGGGTATGCAAAGAAACGGAAGAAGGCGGGGGCGGGGGCGAAGGTGGTGATGGAAGTGGTAGTGGTGATGGAAATGGTCACGGCGGTAGAGACGACTTTTTACCAACCCACCGCAACAATGAGAAGGATATTATTGAATATATGTGTATTATCAATTCCAAAATCGATTTTGTCAAAGACACGATGGATAAAAACCCCTACCAAAGCTCCCATTTTGCCTGGATAGATTTCAGTATTACCTATGTATTTAAGAATTTAGCAAGTTGTCAAAGACTATTACAATTCTATAACACAGTTGAGTTGGAAGAAACGTTTCTTTGCATCACCGGTTGTTTAGGAAAAACCCCGATTGAAGATATTAATAGCTATATAAACCGTGTAAACTGGCGGTTTTGTGGCGGGTTTTTCATTGGAGATAAGGCATCGTTGAACGAGTTTTATAATTTAAATATCAACTATTTTTACGAATTTTTAAGTAAATACAAAAAAATAGTATGGGAAGTGAATTTCTGGGCGTGGATAGAGACAACCAACCCCAACTGGAAACCGATTTGGACAAAGGCCGACCATAATGATACAGTGATAGATATACCTGCAATACTGTATTCTACTAATTTGAAAAAGAAGTGCTTACCTGCCCCCTCGTACTTTTCCCCTTTTCCCCCGGGGGAAGATTACTATAGAATGATTCAATATGATTATCCGGCATTAGAAGGGTATTATGCATCTTCCGCTTCGCATTATTGTTTGAAAGTGGGCGAAACCAAAAAACATTTTTTGAATACAAGGTATGTAAACTATCGAATAATACACGACGGGTGGTATCAATATAGCAATTCGAATAAAAGAATTATTAGCCGTAATATGTTTTGTATGTTGGATGAAAAAACGTTTTTGCCCCTGTTTTTCTGCGAAGTGGATGAAAAGGAGATGGGGATTGTTTCCAAAGAACATAGTTGGAGTGTGGGGGTTGAAGATATACGGCTATTTACCAACCGGGTGGAGGGGGGAGGGGGTACGGAGGCGGAAAAGGGGGAAAACGGGGTAGAGGGAGCGACTGTGACGAACGGAACAAATACAACTACTTTAGACTTTATTGCAACAAGTATCAACTATTCCAACCGTGACTACAATCGAATGATTTTAGGAAAATATACTATTGATGAAAATGAAAAACGTGTTTCATTAAACCATTGCAAAGTATTAGATTCCCCCCTAGAAAACCCCGAGCTTAAAAATATCGTTTGTGAAAAGAATTGGATCCCTATCGAAAATGAAAAATATATCTATAAATGGTCGCCGTTTGAAATAATCCAGTATAGTGAGGGTATTATTAAAGAAGATAACAACAATAATCCCAACACCCCCCCTCAAAATGTCGACGTTCCTCAAAATGACAAACATAACGGGGTATCAACCGCAGTGACTTCTCCAACCCTATCATCTATTGCACGAAAGTTTAGGGGGTCTACGGTATTTGTGGATGGCGGGGTGGAAGACGAGCTTTTAGGAATCGTGCATTTTACAGAGGGGGAAGGACACGAGAAGTGTTATTTTCATTCTTTGGTGGCGATGGATAAGGCAACGATGAAACCAAAACGCTATAGTCAACCCTTTTATTTTGTAAAGAAAGGGATTGAATATTGTATAGGGTTTTATATAGAAAATAACAAGTATTATTATTGGATATCGCAAATGGATAGGGAACCGTTGTTAATTGTGACAGACCCACCGAACCTTGTATGGTTGCCGTTTTAAAAAATCAATAATATATATAATTAATTTACACCATATAAAGATTTAAATATTTTATAATTTGTAAAATATTTATGTTATACACCCCCACCAAAAAAACGATTAAAAATAAAATAATAAATAAATTAAATAATAATATATAAAATGAGTGTTTTTTTAAAAAAAAATTTAATTATGTTATTAAATTATAATAAGGCAACAAATAACGACCCGTTTGAAGTACCACAAGAATCAGGTAAAAGTAATCCAAAAATTGTTAAAAATTCAGACCTTGAACATTTAAATGGTAAACAAGCTATTTCATGTTATACATTTAATAATAATGATTATAAATATTACTATCCAAAATATATTATAATTAATAGTGATAATAGTGAACAAGATATTGAAATTAGGAATATTGATAGTAGTGATGATAATAGCTTAATAATACCAAAAGATATTAAAACAAACAAACCAATAAAAGGGGTTGGTTTTTATATTGAAAATAAAAAAGAAGATAAAATATTTGGATTTGATATATCTTTTGATTCAATTACAAATAAATATATTATAGGTGGTTTAATAAAATTAAAAGAAAATTTAATGGGATCGTATAATTTATACCTTGAAGACGGTAAATATGTTAAGTTTATTGAACTTAAACTAGGAGGAGGAAATAAAACTATTAAAAAAAAGGTGTTCTTAAATAATAAAACAAAACATAAAAAACATTTCAACCCTTAACCGGTTATACAGAGATATATAACGACTGTAAACTATAATATAATTCAACAATCGTTGTAAATACTTTCAATCAATTATGGTTTTAAATATTTTATAAAGGTAAAATATTTAAACTTTGAAAAATTCCCCGAAAACAATTATTATAAAAAATAAAAAAAGGTTGTTTTTTTATTTTTTTCATTCAATTCATACCTATTTACATATATACAATTTCAACCACAACAACACAACATACTTACTTGGGAGCGGCGACAACCTTCTTGACAATCTTCTTCTTAATTCCTTCTACCACCGGGGTTTCTTCGACTGGTTGTACCACTTCAACTGGTGCTGGTGCCGGTGCCGCTACCACCGTCTTTTTAATGACCTTTTTAACAGGAACTGCTGCTGCCACCGGTGGAGGGGGAGGGGAAACCACTACCTCTTCCACAGTTTCCTGATTATTTACAACCACTGGAGGGGTCTCGACCACCGGGGCAGCTACTTCCTCTTCCGCTTCATCATCGGTATCTTCAGCTTGAGTTGCCGCAACCACTGGTGTTGGTGTTGGTGCTGGTGCCGCTACCGCCACAGCCACCGTATTGCTACGATTAACTACCATCGGCTCTAGGATGGCAGGAGGCTGCTCTTGTTGAATAGCAGACACAACAACGGGGGATTCTTCCTTCGGCAAGTCTATCAAACACCTTCCTGTAATACTAATAATCTCCTTTGGTTTGATTGCACACTGCAAAAGCTTCCAAGTAATTCCCCACCCCTTTCCACCAATCCAAATACCACCACTTTGAAGAACACACGCCACGTGGCTCAATCGAGTGATAATAGACTCCGGGGTTTCGGTCGTATTTTCAAGTGGAAACACCAACTCCCCTCGTGTGTTGTAAATCTCAACCTTCCAAGTTCCTTCATACACCGGCACCTTTGCCCTCATCGAAGGCGGTTTTGTGAGGTCAATCTTGTTTGTTTCCTTATTTTTACTGTATTTGAGCATAGGGAAGAAAGTAAACTCACAAATTTCACGACTCATTGACTTACCCCACCAAGTGTCAGAATTTTTTACCGCATCGTCCAAAATTTGATTTTCGAAATTCTTCATTTTCTGTAAAAACATATTGGTTTGTTCCGTCGCTTCATTGTCATTTGGAAAATTCAACGAAATATTAAACTTCCCGTCACTGTCCCCGTTTGCATCCGTAAAATCCGTACATCCCCAGGTCATCATAAAAGGAGTGGATATTGCGAGTGCACGGTTGGTTTGCTTACTAATGATACTGATGGTCTTTGAACCACTCTTTGTTACATAAGGTTTCATATATTTGATTGCGGATGTGTCCAAATCGCTTGGTGACAATACAACTTGCTTTGATTGAGACGACATTTTGGTAATTGCTTTTAGAGTTTGAATTGATAAGATTGTAAGTGTGGTGATTGTTTTGATACTGTAATATACCCTTATTCTTTATATTGATTATGACAATCAATTTTCTGCTTGAGGGGTTAAAGAAATCGATGGTTTTCACTATATTTTGAAAAATAGCAATTACCTCGAGTGTAAATTAAAAATATTATTTATTAAACGACAATAATAATATATACAACAACAACAACAACAACAAAAACAAGAACAATCAATAATAATATTTACAGTTATAATAACATCAAAGAACAACAACTATAACAACAACAAGTTCAATCAATAATAATATTTACAATTATAATAACATCAAAGAACAACAACATAACAACAACAAGTTCAATCAATAATAATATGTATAACTATAATATCAAAGAAGAAGAACTATAGTTCAATATCAATTATATATACTATTTTATTTTCATCTCTTTCTTTGAAAGAACCATATATATAATTTCATAACAACAACTATTTTCTTTCCATCCTTTTCAAAGAAAGAACCATATATATAATTTCATAACAACAACTATTTTCTTTCCATCCTTTTTCAAAGAAAGAACAATATATATAATTTCATAACAACAACTATTTTATTTTCGTTCATTTTCAAAGAAAGAAAAAATATATAATTCAATAACAACAACTATTTCCTTTCCATCCTTTTTCTGTTTCTTTGAATAATAATAGTATCAATAAGTAAAATATTCTATTTCACTTTATAACTCCATCCTTTTTCAAAGAACTAACGTAAATATAAAAACATTTTCGGGTCTGTTTGAAAACTCCCCCATTTGGTGGCAACAATCGCTTCTTTAAAATCGGGCTGGTTGATTTTTTTCACCCACTCCTCCCCCTCTTTCTTTGAATGAATAGGAATACCAAATGTCAACTGCGACATACCATATTCCCCTTTCCAATCATTATAAGGATATTGCTTTTCATTGCGATTCAATAAAACCTTTGGTTGTCCAAAATGTTCCTTTTTCTTTAAACTCCAACGAACCCCCAACCCTTTTCGAGTAATGGTATGTACGACCGGAAATTTCGCCTTTACAGTTTTATGTTTAAAAAGGCTTTTCGAATTATATGCATTTGAATGATACAGCAGTTTTGAGGTGGAGGTTTTCTTTCTCTTTTCCAAATTGAAAAACCGTTTTACTTTATCATAAGAATGACTAGGTAAAAATACCCATTCAATAGGTTGTATGTCACGATGTTTTACGCCCTTTTCATCCACTATTAACGGGGAATGTTTTTTACTATCGATTACTTTCTTGGAAGATAATATATATAAATCAAAACGGGTTTGTGCTCCAAATAGCCGTATTCCGTCCTTTTTACTATATATATGCAAATAAGAAAGCCGGGAAGCAATTGTATCATATAACGGGTTGCCTGGACTACGCCAGTTGGAAGGAGTGATTGCCCCTAACCAACCGTTTTCTTGAACCAACCATTTTACCGATTTTTCTATAAAATGGTTCCAAAGAGTATGATTATTCCCCCTTCCTCCCTTGTATACTTGCTTCTTTGAAACTTGATAAGGCGGGTTTTCTAAAATAACATTGTATTTATGTAGTCGCCAATCCGCTTTGGAGGGGGGAGGGGGGGCGGTTTCGGGGGTGGTTTTGTGAGTGGTTTCGGGGCTTGTTTCTGGCTTGGTTTCTTTCAAAAAATCACTATAGTAAATATTGGCCATTTTTCCAAAGACCGATTTCAAATACTTTACATTGGTTATATTAAATTCATTCATATACAACATATTTTGCAATATATGTTCTTTTCTTTCACGAGGATTGGAAATAACAGACGCCAGTCCATCCATAAGACGACCATATACAAGTAAAAAAAAGTTTCCACGTCCAGCACACGGGTCTAACCATTTATATTCGGGTATTTTCCATATTTGGTCGGGCAAGTTATCCAATATTTCATTTATTAACACGACAGGGGTAAAGACCTCGCCGAATTTATTTTTATTGGTTTGTGTAGTATTTCTTTGAAAATCATCAATATATTTAATGACTGCTTCTTTGTCATCAATGTTAAACAATGACATTATAATATATAATTATATTTTGTAGGGAACCTACGACTCCTCCCTATTTCAACCCGCTTTACAAAAGGGAGGGGGTGTAGGGGAAAATACGGAAAGCGACTGTAAGGAGCTTGTAGTATTTTATTATTTACCGGAAAGCGAGTGTAAGGAGCTTGTAGGTAAATGGGAACCGTAGGAAGCTTGTAGGAAAATTGCTTTTCAAAGAAATATGTATTTATAAAAATATATAAAAACATCATCACAAAAAATACCATAATATGAACACGGTTTGTTGTATTTATTGCTACTTTGAGAAAAACGAACTATACAAAAGTAACTTTATTTATTTTTTATCGAATGCAATATTGGATAACGTCGATTATTATATATGTATTAGTGGAGATTGTAGTGTTAATTTAAATGATTACAATGATAAACAAAATATAAATTTTATATTCAAAGAAAATAAAGGCTATGATTTTGGAGGATACTCTTATTTATTTATGAACAATATGATTAAATCGTATGAATACTACTTTTTTATAAATACTTCTGTAAAAGGTCCATTATTGAAAGAAGGTGCAAATAAAGACTGGACAATACCATTTATTAACCTATTTAACAAAGATAACGTAAAGCTGGTTGGAACTTCAATAAATACTGCTATACCGTATCAACATTGTAAAGAAGAATTACGTCAATTACACGGAAACAAAAATGTTTTTTCCCACGTACAAAGTATGTTTTTTTGTTTGAAACACGACTATTTGACATTCTTATTAGAAAACGATTTTTTCAATTATGACCGAATTTGTAGTGTAAGTTTCGACAAAATTATTAATATATATGAATTAGGGTTGTCACAAATTGCTTTGAATAACAATTGGAATATAAATAGCATTCTTTCAAAATATAAGGATTTAGATTATTCAAGTATTAATACAAATATTAACCCTTCGGCTGATTGTTATCACGGTGACCCATATTTTAATAACTCATATTTTTATGGTACAATTGACCCGTATGAGGTAATATTTTTTAAAAATTCCCGTTTTTAGTCTTGTAAAATACGGACGAGTCTAGTGAGCTTGTAGGGAGTGTAGTAAGAAGATTGGAATAAATATTTTAGTTTGTGTAAAATATTTATCATATAAAAAATGATACAAACATTACTACTTTTCTACCCCCCCGACTACTTTCCATATTCATCCTATATTATACTTAACCTTGTCTGTATTTACTTACCCCATCCCGCCTGTTTTGTATTTATTTACCTCCCACTCGTATATTTTTTTTACTAGACGGTTTACCCCCGGTAGCGGCTGCCGTTGACGGCGTTTTACTACTTTCTTTGCTTCCTTTGCTTACTTTGCTTCCTGTACCCCCCGTTTCTTCCACCCCTCCACTTTGTCCACGTCGTACTTTGTATGTGCGGTATTCCTTTTCAAAGTTTTCCAACTCCTTCCACCAAATTTGTTGAACACTCGTTTTTTCCAACTCCGCCAGTTCGAGTTCTATATTACTCTTTTCTTTCATTAATTTTTCAATGTTTTCTTTGCTTACAGTATTGAACGGCAACCGGATAAGGTAGTCAAATGTCTCGTCCAGTTTATCAAACCGGAACGATTCCAATAATTGATATATGGTTTGGTCGTCCTTTCTTCTTAAATCAATCGTGTCGTCTAATATACAATGAATAAACCGTGCCTTGTTCGACAGCTTGCATAATATTTTCTTCATTTCTTTGATTAAATAGGCTTTTCGTGAAATATAAGTATTTAATCGCACCTCGAAATAGTCGTCTATAATTTGACCCACCGTATCGTATTTCTTTAACTTACAATCCTTGTTAAATAAATGCATATTGGTTGTGCTAACGGTTGTTGTAAGTTTCAATAATTTATGGACACCATTCACACCCCCGTCCAGCCCCCCGTCCAGCCCCCCCTCCACTCCCCCGTCTACCCCTCCGTTTTCGGCCTCGGCTTCCAGTTCCGCCAACTTACCTTTGGGAAACACCACCCGAATATCCACCACTTTTTCCGTGGAATTGGAGGTAAAATCCCGTATGGACGGCAACAGTTTCTTTCCTTTCTTATCCACCCCGCCATCCATAAGTGTTTCCAAAAAGGTGATATATGGCATTGTCCACGTTCCAACAGGTAGTTCAGTAATTCGTATTTGATCCTCGCCTGTTTTGGAATAGACCCCTTTAATAAGGTATTTATTTTCCGCCATTTTTGCCACGGTTCCTTTGAACCCCTCGTAATAAGGAACAAACTCCCGGGGCGGGGCGGAAAAAGAAGCACCTGTTGACCCGGGGGTGTTGGTGGCGGCGGAGGCGGTATTTGTCCTCCCCTCGCCCCCGTCAATACTAATATGTATTTTTTCTTTCAAATATGCCACCAATTCCACCGGATTATACGACGGTATACTGGTGGAAAATCCCGTTCCAATCCCGGTTTGTCCATTCACCAAGACGAACGGAAGGATAGGTATATAATACTCCGGTTCAATCGCCATACCATCATCTTCCAAATAGGACAGTATTTTATCATCCGTCTCTGGGAAAATAAAACGGGTCAATGGATTCAAATGAGTAAATATATATCTTTCACTCGCCGAATCCTGCCCCCCCGCCAACATACTTCCAAACTGCCCCTTTGGTTCCAATATATTAATATTATTACTTCCTACAAAGTTTTGAGCCATCCCTACAATGGCGTTATTCAACGACGTTTCCCCGTGATGATACGACGAGTTTTCACTCACATATCCACTAAACTGGGCGACTTTCACCTCCGTCGTCAAGTTGCGTTTGAATGCACAAAACAGGATTTTACGCAAAGAAGTTTTTAATCCATCCACCAAATTAGGGATAGAACGCTGACAATCATAGACACTGAAATGGATGAGTTCATTATTGACAAAATCCTCGTATTTCACCGTCTGGATAGATGTATTTAAGTAGGCGTTTTTATCGTAATTTTCCAACCACGTTTTTCTTTCATCTGCCCGTTTCTTATTAAATACCTTGTCTATAATGTCGTCGCTGGTGGTTGGGTCATATACAAAATCCACCACTTTTTTATTGGCAAAATATTCTTTGAATTCTTTCGGGGTGGAGGTTCCCAGACCTTTGAAATATTTAATATTCCATTTACCAGTGGACGATTCGGGGGTTTGTTTCCATAAATTGTATTCCCCTTCATTGTAAAATACCCGGGTGGTGGATGTCCCTTTGGATGCCTTCAATATTGGCGTATTCATAAACGAAAGAAACCCCGAAATACGAAACAGGGTTTCCCATTCACTATGAATGACATTTACACAGAGGCCTTTAATATGACTGCCGTCGGTATCGGAGTCGACTAAAAACATTATTTTGCCATATCGCAGTTTGGTTTGAACATCCTGTATGGTAGCGTATTTTTTACCCGTTTCTAACCCGAGTATTTTCTTTAAATCCGTGATTTCTTTATTATCCGCAATTTTTTTGATATTTTCCCCCCGGACATTCAAGAGTTTTCCACGAAGGGGATATATACCATAAATATCTCGGTCGGTACTAGACAATCCACTTACCACTCCCGTCATTGCCGATAATCCCTCGCATAGAATTAGGGTACAGTCTTTGGATTTAGACCCCCCTGCGTGGTTGGCGTCGATAAAGTTGGAAATTCCACGGATGTTCTTCACCTTGGAACCGTCGGTTTTCTTTGCCAATTTATTGTCTTTAATGTCCGTCAATGCACAGAGTGTTTCCACAATTCCTATTTTATACAACTTTTCAATAAAACTGTCGCATACTACACAAGTGGAACCGAATTTATTGGGAGGACTATTCATACATTCTTTTGTTTGACTGTCGAAACTCGGGTTTTCAATATCAGACCGGACAAATAGAATAAGTTGTTCTTTGATGGTATTGGCAGAAACAACGACCTTTTTCTTCTTTTCAATGAGGGCGGATAACTTGCGGGTAATTTGACCTAGAATAAATTCGACGTGTTTGCCCCCCTTGGTCGTGGAAATACCGTTGACAAAACTGACCTGTTCGAATGTTCCTGTGGGTGTAATGGCCACCGCATACTCCCATCGTTCACCGTTTTCTTCATAGACCTTTTTGATTTTTTCGTCGTCCGTTTTGGCGGGGGGTGCGGTGGTGGAACTGACACGTTCGTCGTCGTCGGTTTTGGCAGGAGGTGTGGGTGCTGCCGCCGCCGGCGTCCCTAAATAAATATCTATATAATTTTTGAATCCTTTCACGGGTAAAACGACGTCATTATAATATACTTTGATTTTTTTGGTAGGATTGTCGGTAATTCCTGCAATATCAAATGTGCGTTTTTTGAAGAGGGCAATCAATTCGGGGGTTAGTCCGGTGGAAATCCCTAGACGTGTATAGTCGGGTCGAAACGTGATTTTTGTATAGGGTTTTCCACTGTATGAAACGATTTTAGGAGGAGATATGGTATTTAAATTATCGTGGAATTCTTGGGTATATTTCAACTTGCGGCGATAATCCACCGTTTCTATTTTGGCATAAGTAGACCATATAAATACTAGCTTTACTCCTAGCCCGTTGACCCCTCCTACGGTGCGTTTTTCGTCCTTGTTGTAATTGGTAGAAGTGCGTAAATTGGCGAAAACGAGTTCTGGTATATAAACGCCATATTCCGTATGTTTAATAATATCTATCCCGTCGCCGTCGTTGGTAATTGTTATTGTTCCCCCGGTTGTTTCCACGTCGGTAACATTTACTTTAATATAACTGACATAATGCTTTTCCCCTTCGGGGGCTTCCGTCGGTACAGGGGCGGCGGCGGGAGTTTTAGCCGAAACAGCAGCAACAGGAGGGGTATATGTTTGTATCATTCTTACTACGTGATCCCGTGAATTTACGAGGACTTCATCAAATAGTTTATATAATGCTGGAATATATTCGATTGTTTTTAGGGTCATTTTCTTATTTTCTTCATCATATATCCACATTGAAGAGTCTATTTTTTCAGTAGAACCAATATACATATTTGGATTGTCCAATATATGCTGCTTGTCCGTTTTTTTTTGATATTTAGAAGAAATAACAGTTTCCTCGGCAGAAGGTTCATTTGAAATCGCCGTTTTCTTGGATGATTTCTTTACTGAAATAGTAGTAGTCATTTTGTTGAATTTGTTGAGTGATTGGATTCGTTATATGCGTTGAATATATGAATAACTTAAACTAGGATATTTAACTTCAATTTTTTATATTGTTGTAGGGTAGGGAACCGACGGTTCCCATTTACCTACAAACTCCCTTCGGTCGTTTTCCGGTAAATAATAAAATACTACAAGCTCCTTACAGTCGCTTTCCGTATTTTCCCCTACGACCCTTCCCTTTTAAAGTGGGGTTTGATGATTTAGTTTGATGATTTAGTTTGATGATTTAGTTTGATGATTTAGTTTGATACCTTTTTTCTTCAAAGAAAGGGTGTATTATCTTTCTTTGAAATACCATTTATTTAATACATCGTTTATTCAAAGAAAGGGTCTATTATATTTATTTTAAATACCATTTAGTTTGATACCTTGTTTATTCAAAGAAATATATATTTCACCTTCTTTGAAATACCATTTATTTAATACCTCGTTTATTCAAAGAAATATGTATTTCGCCTTCTTTGAAATATCATTTATTTAATCCCTCGTTTATTGAAAGAAATATGTATTTCACCTTCTTTGAAATACCATTTATTTAATACCTCGTTTATTGAAAGAAGGGGGGTATTATCTTTCTTTGAGATGTAAAATAATTTATATGATATTTATATAATCAATAAAATGACTAACCATACCAAAACAACTAGACATACCGATGGACACTACCATATCAGTGGAAATAAATATCGTTTATTAATTGGTTCAAGAGTACAAGTATTGAATGGAACCGCCTATAAAACAAATGGTGGACTTACAAAATCCGGTCTTAAACTAAACAAGTGGGGCAGAATTGTTTCCGCAAAGAAACATTTAACCGCAAAGAAGGAAAATAGACTTGAAAAGAGTGGGTATTTTGCAAAGAAGGGTTCCTTCGGGTTTGTAAAAAAGGATGGCAAAAGAAGAACCGCCAGAAGAACTGCCAAAAGAACTAAAAACGATGATTAAAAAATACGGAGCAGCGTAGAAAGATAGAAATTCTTTTATTTCCAAAAAATTGAATGATAAAAATGATTATATAGTATTTATTATAAAACCATTTAAAAGTTATTATATATTAAGTCAAAGAATGATTATTCCAATTAAGTGTTTTACTTGTGGTAATGTTTTAGCAGATAAATATCGTTATTATTTAGAAAAAGTGAAAGAACAAAAGTTGGCGGAATCGACGGACATACATAAAGTATTCTATTTAACCAAAGAAAATATGAATAAAACAGTCGAAGGTCAGGTATTGGATACGTTAGGAA
>Ga0247831_1006551_pt1 | contig 13681 bp, 9 predicted proteins | sample LaCruzMarch2015__9_FD_192406 | JGI IMG/M metagenome (GOLD analysis project Ga0247831, IMG submission 192406) | Freshwater microbial communities from meromictic Lake La Cruz, Castile-La Mancha, Spain - LaCruzMarch2015_1m | ecosystem: Environmental > Aquatic > Freshwater > Lake | place: Spain...
GAGCTCGCGAATTTGAAAAAAAAAAAAAAAAAAAAAAAAAAAGGAAAAAAAAAGCGGGGTTCGTTAGCTTCTTTTCAGCACGAGGGGCCTTTTGCGCGCGGAGAAAAACAAAAAGGCTTCCCTAAAAATGCAGCTTGCGACGCACCAGCATAGCGCCATAGCGACGATGCGTACCACCGAGGCGGCGTACCACATGCTCGACGCGAGCGGCGCGATCGTCCACTCGCGAATCGGGTGGTTCACAGACCCACCTGGCGCGGGGAAAACGCGCGTCATCATCGAGGTGACCTCGGGGCCCGCGCCCGTCCCGCGAGGGGTCTCGTACAGCACAAGCGCCGGCGACCTGGTCAGCGCCACGATCCACCGGCCGCCGCCGGAAGGGACGACCCTCGACACCACCATCGTCGTCGTTCCGCCTAGCATCGTCGCGCAGTGGGAGTCGGAGCTGTCCGCCGCGCAAGTCGGGTACTTCCCGATCCGGCTCGTCGCGCACGTCGCCGCGTTCGCCCAGCGCATCGTCGCCAACGACCTCCCCCGCGTGACGCTCGTGTGCTCCACTCGGTACCCGGAGGTGTGCGAGGCCCTCGCCGGGTACGTCCCCGTCCGTCTCGTCCTCGACGAGGCGCCGCGCCTGAAGCTCACGGCGCACTCGATCACCGCCCGGTTCACGTGGCTCGTCTCCGCCGCGCCCGAGGTGGTCTCCGTGCACGACCTCATCCCGCGTGGGACGCGCACGTACTGGGCCCTCCTCCGATTGTTGCCGATCGCGACGCTCCGGCAGCTCGTGGTGCGCAACGCCGACCAGGCGATCGTCTACCCGTGCTCCGTCGTCGAGCGGCGCCACGTGTGCGCCGGCGACGCCGCCGTGCTCCTCGCGATGCGCAGCTACGTCGGCGCGTCGGTCCGCGCGCGGCTCGACGCGAACGACGTCCAAGGCGCACTCTTGGAGCTCGGCGCCGGCTCGGGCGACGACCTAATGACCGTCGTTCGCCGCAGGATCGACTCCGACGCAGAGGAGACGGGGCTCCTCATCCGGCAAGTCGGGATCCAGCTCCTGCGGCTGGCCGGACCCGCGCACGAGCGTTCGACCGCGTACCTCGCGCGCCTCCGCGAGCGCCTCGAGCGCCTCCACCGCGACGCACACAGCGCCGACGCGCGGTTCGCCGACGCGCTCCACTCCGACTGCGTCATCTGCCACTCCACGCTCGAGCACCCAGTCCTCGTGCAATGCTGCCAGAACCTTTTCTGCGCGGTCTGCATCCTCTCGTGGACGCAGCGAAACGTCGCCGCCGTATCCACGTGCCCGGCGTGCAGGGCGCCCAACGTCCAGATGGTCCGAATCTCCGTCCCCGGCTCAGAAGCCGACGCAGCCGCGGATGCAGAGACTCCGGCAGGCACACTGGCTCCCGCCACGCGCCAGGTCAAGAGCAAGACGGAGACGATACTCGAGATCATCGCCGCCGCCGTCTCCGGCGTGCTCCTCTACTCGGACAACGTGAGCGGCATGTACGCCATCCGCAACAAGCTCGAGGAGGCGGGCATCGTGCACGGCGAGCTCCGCGGCAGGTCGACCACACGCGACAAGGCGCTCCGCGTCTTCCGCGACGGCGGCGTCAAGGTGCTTTTCCTCAACGCGGGCGAAAATTGCGCGGGCATCGACCTGCCCGGCGTCTCCGACATCATCCTGTACCACGCAATGAGCCCGTCCACGTACACGCAGATCGTCGGCCGCGGGAAGCGCATATGCCGCACAGAGCCCCTCGCCGTACACAGCCTCGTGCTCGCCGACGACGAGGAGCGGCCCATTTGAAACATTTTGGGACGAAATTTTAAATTTTAGGGGGCGTTAAAAGCAGAGGAGCCTCTCGGCCTCCAACGGCAGACCGTTCGTGTTTTTTTTCGAAAATGTTTGTTTTAAAAAAAAAAAGGAGGGGCCGCGCGCCAAAAACACGAATGTGCGTGTGCGGCCACGCGACGCGCGCGCGATGCGCCGAGTGCGCACCCGGCGCGGCCGGAGGGCGTAGACGCGAGTGCGAGCTGGCCGTCCGAGACGTCCTCACGGCCCACGAGAGCACAAACGGGTTCGTGTGGAACGCGAAACTTCGCGGGACTCGGTACCGACCGGACTTCTTGTGGACGTTCCCTGACGCGTGCGTGCTGCTCGAGGTCGACGAGGACGGGCACCGGGGGTACGACGCCGACGCCGAGCGTGTGCGCGAGCGCGAGATTTGCGCGCGGCTCGGCCGGCCCGTCCGCATCATCCGCATGCAACTTCCGCGCGGCGCGACATACGAGACCGTCACGCGCGCAGCCGAGCTTCTCGTCCCGACGCTTGCGACCCGCATCGCAGACGCGCAGGAATACGCGGCCCGAATAAAAATCCGGTCCTAGTACGAGCAAACCAAGAAAAGCCACAGAAAAGCCCCCCCCAAAAGCACCAGAAGGACCCTACCAAAAAATGAGCTGCGCACTACGCGAGCAGCTTAACGTCCCCATAGTGCCCCTCTCCCCGAACGCGCCCGTCGTAGGGTACGGCGTGCGCGTCTTGCCGAACCCGCTCGGCTCGCCCGCAACTGCCGAGGTCATCGACCCGATGCTCGGCCATAGCACGTCCCGCCACGAGAAATCGTGCGCGCGGTTCGGGATGCCGCCCAGACTCGACGAGATGCTCATAGGCTCGTGCAATGCGAGCCCCTACGCCGACCGACTCATTCCGGTGCAAACGCGCCGGGTGCAGTCCGAGTGCGACGAGAAGAGCGCGCTCGAGAACATCGCGCGCACGAGGAGCCAGCTCGATTGGGCGGCGTACGAGCCCGAACCGGCCTCGCCGTTCCCGTTCTAAGGAATTCATTTGAAAACAAAAATAAAAAATTCACTGGTTTTTTTTTAAATTTTTTACCCCGTTCGGGTGTTTTCGGGGCTTCGTTTTTTTTAGAACAGTTCTGTGACCGAGACCACACGATCGCTCCGGAACACCGTGAGCGCGCCAAGCTTCTTGTTGTGCGCGACGAAGTCGGCGACGAACCCGTTCGTCGCGCTGACGTTGTTATCCTGGACGCCCGCGACGACGTCGAAGAGCGGCAGATGGTCGCCCGACGCCGGGTCGGTGTGCGCTCGCTGCAGCCAGTGGCCAGGGAACGCACAATAGTTCCACGCGGCGAAACAGTTCACGAGCGACGGGAACTTCTGGTACGCCTCCGTCTCCGTCCCGCCCGGGCGGCTCAAGTGGCCAGAGTAGAGCACGTCGCCCGGCTCAAGGCACCACACGCTCGCAAGGTCGTCGTTCACTAGCACGAACCCGAACGGTTCGTTTCTCTCGCCAAGGTCTTTGAATTTGCCCGTCGCGTGTACTTTCTGCGGCGTCCACGACCCCACACGGCACTGCTCCACGTGCACCAGCGGCCTATCCCGCCGGTCCCCGCCCTCCCCCGGCGCGCTCTTCATCGCCTGGAGACCGTGGTGGCACGTCCGCTGGCTCGCGTGGTACCCGTGGTAGTGGGGCGTCACGTACACCGCGAACCCGGGCGCGACCGTCACGCCAATGAGCTCCGTGTTGAACAGCTCCGTGGCATCGTTGCCATCTTTCGTCTTCGTCTTGAACGGGTTCCACGTCCATGCCGAAGTGCCAGTAGTGGCCCCCTCATTAGGCCACTTAGGCCCGAGCGCCTCCTCGTTGTACTTCTCGTACGCCGCCCACATGAAATTGCTCTGCCCGCTCGGCGACCGGCCCACCTGATCGGGCGTCCACGTGCCCGTAAACCCGTCGATGGCGTAGGCCGCGGCTGCGTCAGGCTCGCACACGGGCACCCTATCGCGCCGCTGGACGACGCCCGAGGGGCTCGCGTAGTTCGTGAGCGCGTCGTCGAGCCGCGCGTAGTGCACGAAGAACTCGTCCGGTCCGTCCTCGTAGTACGTCCCGTCGCCCTCGCCCGATGCGGGTCGGTGGCCAAAATACTTACCCTCGTTATTCGGTAACCAACCCGGATGGGTCTCACTCGCGTCGCACGCCTGCCACGGCGGGCCGTTAGGCGCCAAGTTGGAGCGAGAGGCCCAGCTATCCCCCCCGTCGTACCGTTTGGCGATTAGCCAGAGAGGGTCCGCCCCGTTGTACGCCTCCTTGAGCTTACACGACACACGCTCCTCCTCGACGGGCACCTTCGTAACGGCCCCGGGCGCCGTACTCGCACACCGGACGCACTTGTACTTCCCCGTAGAGTCCCTCGTAGTCATCGCGTCGCGCGTCGCCTTATCGCTCGGCCAGAACCCGTACCGGAACCGCGTGAAGTGCGACTGCTTGGCACCAAGAAGGGGCGCGCCGCACCCTCGCGGCATCTGCAGCGTACGCGCAGAGGGGCCCGTTGCGAACCGGAACAAACTTCCGTCGTTCCACATCGCCAGAAGCACGATCTTTTGCCTCGGCGACAACGACGCCCACTCCGTCGGCTGCTTCCTATCAAAGACACCCGAGAGCGGCGAAAGCGCGGACTTCACGATTCTCATCTCGTCTTCCCGAAGCCCAAACATCGCCTTTACCCCCTCCCACCCCACCTCGCGGTAGTCGCCCGTGTAGAACGCCCTCACTCGCTTGCGGCCCTCCGCGCCAACCCCGAGAGCCGTGAGGCGATCCTCGAGCCACTTACCCCGCCCCGCGCCGTATTCGTCCGTCTTGTATTGGTAGTCTCCGATCACGAAGCCGACGCCCCTTCGTCGGAGCGTGGTGCCCTGCGCCGCGGTCATCCCCACGTCCGGTTCGCCGGCCAGCGCACTCGCGCCATCGACCCACGCGTCAAGCAAGATCCCCGGATCCGCGTCGCACTCGCCGATCATCCGCGCGAAGCTCAGGTACCGGTCGCCATCACCGGCATGATCCCCACTCGAGATCAGGTGGCTCTTGCACAGGTCCTCCTTAAGCGCGCTGGTCGCCGTGTTTGTTTTCCACAATCCTGCGTCGAAAGGCCCGCGCGCCGGTGGCCTGCCCCCGCCACCCGACGGCTTCCACTCGAGCTGCGACCAGCTACCGACTTGGGCTTGCCACAGGACGTTCGGGCCCCACCCGCCGTGTACCTTCTCCGACCACCCCGACCCACCCCCGCCATACGGCATGCGCCGCATCGTCATCGCGCGGAGAACCGACCATAGGTACGCTCGCGACGAGCCAGAGAGCTTCGCCGCCGCGCCCGTCGCGACGGCGGCGTCCGTCGGCGGGCTCAACCACCGCTTCGAGCGGATCGCCTGCGCCAGCGTGGCGATATCGGGGTTGGGTATATTCGGCCTCTCCAGCGTCTCGTCCTTGTACATCGGGAGCCGCGCGACGAACGTCGGCCGCTCCGTTTTGGTGTTCTTCGCCCGCGCGTAGAGCACCTGCCCCGCGAACTCGCCGCCATTGATCGCGCACTGCACCGGGCACACGTCCTTGTACGCCGAGCACGCGCCGTACAGCGCCGCCAACGAGCACATACTATTGGGGATCGAGTCGCAGAACACGCACTTATCCGGGCCGCCCGCGAGCAGCGTGGGGTCTTCGCAGCTCCGGCCCGACTTCACGCTCCCTTCGGTGTCGCACTTCGCGGTGCACAGCGTCGTCCCCATCCCGCCCTCTCCCGGAATGCCGCCCGGCTGCTTGCTATCGTCCGAGCCCACGACGGCGAACTTCGGGACGCCGACGAGGAGATCTCGCGTCGCGTCGAACACGCCGCCCGTCGCGTCGCCGAGGATCACCCAATAGTGCGCGTCCGTTGTCGCCTCGTCCGTGAACGAGCACGTCCTCGCGCCCCGGTCGACCCGCACGTACCCCGCCCCCGTCCGAACGACCACCACGTACGCGGGTACGAGCACGCCGCGGTGCACCACCGGGGCCGTCATCGCGTGGCGCACCAGGACCGAGCCCGCGCCGCCGCGTCCGAGCACGAAGAGGCACGTCGGGTCGGGGTCCACGCACACCGATAACACCCCGCCGCGCATCGTCGGGAAGAGCGGCGCATTCACCACGCGCACCGTGTGTGCGCCCGCGCCGCTTGTCGTGCACCCCGCGACGCTCATGAGCATCACACTTCGCCCCGACTCCGTCACCGCGTCAACAAGCGGCCCCAGCGCCGTTTCGCCCTTCGGCGTTTCGCCCTTCGCGTCCGTAGGAGCCGCGCCGAGCAGAACTACACAGAGCACGATCGCAATGGCGATCGCGACGAGCACCCCTAGAAGCGGGACGAACCGCTTCCACCGGTCCATTTATTATTACCGCCTCAAATTTTTCTTTCTCTTCGTTTTTATCTCCGTTCCTCGCTTTATCCCTCGCTTTTCTCTGTCGATGGATCGAGCCGTTTTTTTTGCGGTCGCGCCTTAATTTTGCGGCTCTCGCTTTTGCGTCGGCCTCTTTTCGGCACCGGACATAAGCGAAATGAGGTAAAGAAAAGGCAAAACAAGAAAACGCGGAAAAAAAAGGAGCATGCTCGTTGCGTTTACGCTCACGACGGAGCGCGGTATCGAGACGCGATCGGGACTCGTGCCGCTCTCGGACGCCGCGCGCGGGATACGCGTCCCGACGCGAGCCGCCGTCGCCGTTTTCGCGGCGCGCGTCGTGCTCTCGTGGGCGTGCGTCGTCCACCTCCGCCCGTGCAGCGCCGGATCGACGGCGCACGCGCGTTTCGGTGCGTATACCCTCGTCGCCTCCTTCCGGCGCGGGCGCGCTTATCTCGCCGTGCTCGCGCCGCCCATTCCGTCCCGCGGCTTGGCGTGCGAGCTCGCGCGGTGTCCGCGGCTCCGCGCGCGAGCGCTAGAGTCGATCGGCGTGCTCGCGGCGAGGGTCCGTCCCCTCCCCAATCACATCTGGCGCCGCATCGCGCACTTCGTGACGTTCGTGACCTTCCGTGACGTTCGTGACCCTTTCGTCAACCCATCACGATAAAATCTAAACCCCCACCCCCAGCCACGGCCCTTTAAAGCCCGATCTTGGCCTTCGCGAGGGCGCAGAGTCGATTCACAGCCCCCGCGCCCGTCTCGGCTACACCCAACGCAGCGATGAACTGCTGCTCAATGGGCTTGCTACACGTGCACACGTGCCCGTTGCAGTGATCGCGCTTCGTCGGGCACTGCGCCGGGAAGTTGCATACCGCCGACACGTTTCCGGCCATAAAACCGGGCACTAGCCCGGTAATGTACTGGGCCGTCAGGAACTTCAGCACGGCTTCCTCGCCAGACTGACACACGACGCTCCCGTCCTCCGGCTCGGGGTGCATCGCGTACTCCTCGCAGTAGGCAGTGTTCGGCGTACACCTCCCCGTGGCCCAGTTGACTATGTGCGTCTTGCGATCGCCGTCGTCCTCGTACGTGCGCGGGTCATCGGCCGTGTTCGTCGCCTCCCCCGATTTGATGTACCGGCACGCGTGCGTGTGCGCGTACTGCGCGAAGTGAGGAACGCACTGCCCCGCATCCAGACCCGGAATTGCCTTATCGCACGCTTCGTCGAGCGACATTCCAAGCCCGCCCTCCTTGTCTGGGATCCACCGCACCGAGAGAAGCATCAGCTCCGGCTCGTTGTGCAGCCACGCCCGGTCCCCGTCCTTGTGCGTCGGCCAATCCCCGAAAAACGCCGCGTCGGGCATGTACCGCTTAATGTCCGCGTCCTCGACCGTCTCGTCCGGGTATACGAGCTTGGCACCCTCCACGATGTACCTGCCGAAGAGCGCAACCGCCTCCTTGGCCGAAGAGACCACCACCGAGCCTCCGAGCAGATCCACGATCCCGATCGTACACGCTACACGCAGGAGCTGCGCGTCGTACATCCTCCTCGTGCCATCTATGACGATCGGGATCGCATTCAAGTACGCAAGCATCCCGCCGGTGCCTTTTTGGTTCCTCCACGCCGTCCACGTCGCCGGCTTGGCGCGATTCTCCGCCGTCACGTCGAGCGCCTCGAGCGCCTCGAACAGGTCCACCACCATCCCAGGGTCGTGCTGGAGATACACCGCGAGCTTGAACGCCGCGCACGCGCCCGTCGCGTTCGACTTCGCGCCGTTTGCGCCCGCAGCGTGCGCGACGCCCATCGCCGCGTGGACCGCCCTCGCGCGCGCACAGCACCGGCCCCGCGTCGCTCGGCACGAGGGCGCGGGCCAAGTGGCCGCGTGATCGAACCGGTACGCGGGAGACTCCTTGTTGCACAGGGCGTTGTCGACCGTAATGTCGAGCGCCAATTCCGCGTCTTTGGAGAGGGTTTGCATCACGCCATAGATCTGGAGGAACTGCATCTTTTTGTCAGTCACGCCCTCCAGGTGCGCGACCCACTCGGCTACGGTCTCGTAGCCCGTGTAACTGTACGTGTCTCGTAACAGCGCGTCCCGGTACGCATTCCCGCGCATCGCGATGCGCCAAAGCTCGATCCGCTCCCTCTCCAGCGAGCGGGGCTGCATCTCCGCCACACTGCGAGCACCATCGACGCGTTTCCGCTCGCCGCCCTCCGTGATGGTCCCGTACCGGTACGCCATTACCTGCTCGAAAAAGTCCCGGAGCCCCCCGCTCGGCCCCGTGAGCCGGTCGAGCGTCTCCTTCGTCGCGTGGCAGTGAGACGCAAAGTCCCCGACGCAATGAGCGTCGGCGACCGTCATCCCGATGCCGACGGTGAGCTGGATCACCATCACCGCAACGGCGACCGGCCCGCCGAAAAATGAAACCGCCCTCGTGGCGAGACTTCCCGCGATGCTCGCGCCGACCCTCGAGCCGGCCGTCACGGCCTGCACGCCGACCCGCGCGGCGATTTGCCGCGCGACAAGCGGTGCCGCTTTCGCCGCCACGTTCCCCGCCGCTTGGATGGCCCCACCCGACTTCGGAACCATCGACGCCGCGATCTTCGCAGAGGCCGCCGCCACGCGCAACGCGAGTGCCGCGGCCGCCTCCTTCGCCGCCGCGTCCTTGGCGACGCTCGCCACAAGGCGCACCCAACGGTACTCACGAACGAGCTGCCCCAAAGCGCGTCCGAGCCCCGCCGGGTTGGGCTTGACGGTTACTCCCCTCGCGGCCTGGTACCCGTTGGAGAACGCCTCCGTGAACCACTTCGCCGCGCCCGACGCCTTCCCCTGCCACCTCATCCCGACCTGCACCGCGAGGAACACCGAGGACGAGGCGCACCCCGATTGGTCGTTGCCACCGAGATCGCTGCACTGGTACGTCATCTCGAGGATCGCGAGCGGCGCGAGCAAGGCCCCCACTTTCCCGGGGAAGGACGTAAACGCCGTGAGCGCTGCGTCGTGCACGAGCCCATGCACGATATTGGCCCCGATGCCCCTCGTATCGCCCTTCTCCAGTGAGACGATCCCCGCCCAGATCGAGATCGCCTCGACGCCCGAAGCGGCGTTGACCTCCTCGTCGATGGGCTCCGCGACCAGCGCCGTCAGCTTCTCCGCCTCCACCGGGTCGATTTTGGGTGTGGCCTCGGCGCCCGTCGCGCCCGCCGCGCCCGCATCGTCTCCGCTCGTGAGGAGCCATGCGGCGACCGCGACCGCAACAACCACCACGAGCGCCAAGAGCAACGCGAGCGCCGTCCTCGTGCGCATTTTCCGCGAAAAAGGAAATGCGGGTGGGCGATTTGTAAGCTAAAGGGCACACAAAAAAAAATAAAAAAATAAAAAATAAAAAATAAAAAAAAATCCCCCAAAAAATGGCGACGGTCGTCGGGCCGCTCACGGCCGCCGAGCGCCGCTCGCTCCACTTCGCGCCGCGCACCCTCGCGCCGTCGGCGCCCGTGGTGTGCTACGCGCCGTGCGGCGGCGAGTTCGTCTACCCGATGCACGTGCCGGTCCGGCCGGCCCAACCGGCCCAGCCGGAGTCTCCGCGCGCTGTGCCTGCGCTCGCGTTCCGCTTCGCCGGCGAGCTCACCGCGCCGCAGCTCGAGACGACCGACGCGCTCGAGCGCTCTCTGCGCGCGCGCCGCGCGGCGCTGTGCGAGCTCCCGACGGGGGCGGGAAAGACGGTCGTTGCACTCGCCCTCGCCTCGCGCCTCGGCGTGCGCGTGCTCGTCGTGGTGCACACGCGCATCCTCCTCGACCAGTGGCTCGCGCGCGTCCGCACGTTCCTCGGGGAGACGGCGGCGGTGGTGTGCGGCGACGCGCGCGACGGGCCCGCCACCAGGATCACCGTCGGCATGCTCCAGACCCTCCGCCTCCGGCCGACGCCCCACGACGCCGACTACGGTCTCGTCGTGTACGACGAGGTCCACCACATGTGCGCGCGCGCGTTCTCGCGCGTGATGCTCCGCATCCGACCGCGGTACGCCCTCGGGCTGTCCGCCACCGTGGCCCGCACCGACGGGCTCGAGACCGTCCTCCACGCCTTCTTCGGCGAGCCCGCTGCGCTCGGCCCGCTCGGCGCCGCGCGCAGACAATCACGCGCGGCGCGCGTCGAGCCGCTCGCCCTCGGCGACTTCGGCGTCGTGCCGCACACGTCGTACAACCCCGCGCTGGGGCGCGCGTGTGTCGTCGTCTCGCGCCTCGTCTCGGACCTCGCCGCGAGCGCCGCGCGCACGAGGGTCATCGTCGACAAGTGCGCGTCGATGTGCGCCGCGGGGAGGCGCGTGCTCGTGCTCTCGCACCGGCGCGCACACTGCGCCGAGATGCACGCGGCCCTGCGCGCGCGGGAAATCGACGCGGCCCTCGTGCTCGGCGGAGGCGCGGCGCAGCGCCTCGAGGGCCACGCGGCCGTGGTCGGCACGGTCGCCGCGGTCTCCGAGGGGTTCGACGAGCCGTGGCTCGACACGCTCCTCCTCGCGACGCCGATGGTCTCCGTCGTCCAGGCCGTCGGCCGGATCCTCCGGCGCGACCACGACGCGCTCGTCGTCGACGCCGTCGACGTCGCGATCCCGACGTGCCGCTCGCAGCACCGCCGGCGCTGCGCCGCGTACCGCGCCGCGGGCCACTCCGTCGCGGCGATGGCGCCTATGGCGCCTACGGCGCCCATCGCGGCGCTACCGGACGGGGCGCTCGCCGACGAGGCAGTACGCGCGCCCCGTCGCGACCTCGAAGGCGACGACGGAGCACGGACGCTCGCGCAGGTCGAACGCGAGCGAACCCATGCAGTCGATCCGGAACACCGACCCGCCGAAGCCGGAGTCTTCTCGTGCGCTGCACGAGACGACGACGCCGCCGTACCCGGAGCCACGCGGGACGAGCTCGCGGGGGCCGCTCGCCGTGTACACGGCGCAGCCACGCGGCGTACACCCCGATGCCCCCGCGAGCCGCGCGCCCGCTCCGTCGACCAGGTTCCTGGCCCCGAACGCGAGACCGCCTAGTTGCGGCTGCTCGACGCGCTCGACGCGGTTCGGGCAGTGCCCGCGGACGAGCGTCACGCCGGGGAGCATGAGCCGGTACGTGCCGCACGCCTCGGGCCGCTTCGCGAGCTCACTCCCCAAGCTCCTCCCCCACAAGGCGAGCCCGACAAGTGGGTCCGCCAGGTCCCGCGCCCGATCGTTTATCGACCGCGTGAACTTCTCGGCTAGCGCCTGATTCCCTTGATGCCCCCGATGCCTGCGGCGCGCACGGCCGCTGGGTCCGTCGCTACTACCACTGCCTCCGAACCCGAACTCTGCACGCGCCTCGTCGTGCGTGCCGTCCGCGCCGAAGATCGGCGGCTCGGCGTGCATCAGCAGCAGGCTCCCCGCGCATACCGCCACGAGCGGCGTCTCGCCGAGCAGATCGCGCATCCCCCCCCCCCCCCCCCCCCCCCCCCCCCCCCCCCCCCCCCCCCCCCCCCCCCCCCCCCCCCCCCCCCCCCCCCCCCCCCCGCCACGCATCGTCTCGACCCTCTTGGTCACGTCGCGCTTGTACTCCCACGACTCGTCGCGGATGCTCATCAGCTCGTGGTTGCCGAGCACCACCACGATCCTAGCGCCGCGCCGAGCCACGAGGTAGTTTATGAACGCGAGCACGTTCCACGACCCCGACCCGGGCGACGCGTCCTTGAACCCCTCGAAGTTCCGATTCAGGAGCTCCGTGTCCCTGTCCGGCCCGTCGTAGCCACCTCGGTGGTCGTCGACCGCGTCCCCGCACACCACTAGCGCCGCACGCGGGTCGACCCACTCGTAGTCGCTCTGGCCGTCGCGCGTGACGCGCCGGACCAGCCCGGCGGACTCGAGCCAGAACACAAAGAGGCCCGCGTCGCCGTGCAGGTCCGAGATCGCGTATACCACCTCGATCTCCCTGCTCAGAACGCCCTCCACACACCACCCTAGCCGCATGCTCTCCGCGTCCGCGGCCAAGGTCCGCTCGCACCTACGCGCCTTCGAGTTGGGTTCCCCAAAGCACCTCCGCAGCTCACTCGGAAGGTACATTCTCAGTTTTGCTTTGCGCGCTTTCGCCGGTTTCGCCGCTTTCGCCACTTTCGCCGTTCGGATTTGGCGGCTTCAAAGGCTTCAAAGGCTTCAAAGACTTTGGAAGTTTCGGAGGCTTCAGAGGCTTTGGAAGCTTCGGAAGCTTCGGGGCTTTGGGAAGCTTCGGAAGTTTCGGAGGCTTGGCCTCTAGCGCGGGGGGCTCTAGCGGCGCAGCGGGCTCTGCGGTCTCTATCACGTCTATGGGGTCTATGGGAGTCAGCGGATTTCCCGGCTCTAGAGGCGGCGGGACGCCCGGTTCTTCGTGTGCCTCCACCACACCGCCCTTTTTTTCGGGCTGCTCGGTCACGTCGAGGCCCCGGAGTGCCAGCGGCGCATGCGACGCCGGGAGCGACGCCGGGCCGGAAACGCCAAAGAGGTCGTGGAGCTCCTCGAGTGTCACGGCCTCGCGGATGTTGAGGAGCGTCTGCTGCACCACGAAGTCCGAGTTGGCGACGCTCTTGTCCCGCCGCTCGCGCAGAGGGACCCACTCGCCCCCACGGTACCCGAACTCCCAGACCGCGGGAAGCGCGCCGACGCTCTCGAGCGCGACCTCCGCTAGGACCGTCCGCGTGTCCGCCGCCCGAGCCGCCGCGCGGCGCGTCCAGTGCGCGCCGCACTTGCGCCGCTCGAGAACGAGGTCCACCGTGCACGCCTCGGCCGGCTTCCACTTCAGCACGGCCGGCTCGCTCCCGAACGTCACGGGCGCGTCGCTCTTTGCGAATATCAGGCCGTCGGCGTTCGCGGTCCTCGCGACCTCGCCGATCCGCTCGAGCGCGACGAAAGGCTTGACGCTCACGCCGTCGAACTCGCGCACCGCCGTGCGGAGGATCGCCTGCCGCACCGCGTGCGCTCGGCCGTGCACCGCCACGCCGCCGCACACGAGCGCGTCGTGCGCGATGTACTCGTCGCACACGAGCTCCGTGTCGAGCACCGTCCGCACGCCCGTCTCCGCATCGCACTCCCTCGAGGCGAGCACGCGCACCAAAAAGCGCCGGTCGACCGCGGCCACGTACTCTCGGCGCATGAGAACGCACTGCACGAGCAGCACGCGGACGCCGTCGCTCTTCGCCGCCACCGTCCACTCGCCCTTCTCCGCCACGATCGCCGCCAGCGCCGCGCGCGAGAGACTCCGCGGGTGCGGAAGCGGCACGTCGAACGTCGCGCTACGGAACACGCCGCGCGTGAGCCGGCTCAGCTCGAGATGGAGCCACGCACGCAGAAGCGGGTCCATTTTTTTTTGCAAAAAGGCCGAGGCGCCTTTTTTACAGTACGCGCCCGCGAAAACCTAAAGCGTGTAAACGAGCAACGGAACCACGTGGCGTTCCAAAAAAA
>Ga0247831_1006553_pt1 | contig 13673 bp, 9 predicted proteins | sample LaCruzMarch2015__9_FD_192406 | JGI IMG/M metagenome (GOLD analysis project Ga0247831, IMG submission 192406) | Freshwater microbial communities from meromictic Lake La Cruz, Castile-La Mancha, Spain - LaCruzMarch2015_1m | ecosystem: Environmental > Aquatic > Freshwater > Lake | place: Spain...
CAATATTGACGAGTATGATAAGAATTTAGTGAACTTTCATCAATACATATAATATCGTCTAACTTATATTTTTTAACTTCTTTATAAAAATTATCAATTAATTCTTTTATATTTACATTTTTACCATGGTGCTGTTACATAATTCGTTTATCAATATTTTGAAGTATTAAAAATATATAAATTTTATATAATTTAGTCTTTAATAACAAAATATTAATAACTAAAAAATTATTTTTTACTACCACATATAGTACGCATATTACATTTTTCATTTACTCTTTCATTTACTCTTTCATTTACTCTTTCATTTACTCTTTCATTTACTCTTTCATTTACTCTTTCGTTTACTCTTTCGTTTACTCTTTCATTTACTCTTTTATTTACTCTTTCATTTACTCTTTTATTTACTCTTTTATTTACTCTTTTATTTACTCTTTCATTTACTCTTTTATTTACTCTTTTATTTACTCTTTCATTTACTTTTTCATTTATTTTTATAGATGGTGTTTTTTCAATTAATTTATTATTAAAATTTTTATTACTTAATGTTTTAAGATTAAATAAATCTGTATAAATTTGTATTAATCTAGGTAATTTTAATGTATTTAAATAATATATTTCATTATAATCTATTAAAGGTACATAAACAGTGAAATTTAAATTATAAATATAATTTTTATTTATGATTCTACACTGTTTATTATTTGTATAAAAACGATTTTCAATATTATTAAGTATAGTACTGTTAATTTTTTCAAAAAGATAATTATCAATATTTAAATTTATTTTTTGAGATTTAAATACATTATATATCATATATTTTAATAAATATAATGCTTTAACATTAATATCATCAATATATTCATTTACATAAAATATATTATTTAATGAATCTAATATATTTAGTGGATTCAAATATTGTTTTAATCCAAATATTTTTACAAAAACTGGATCTATATCTAATATCAATTTATTTGGTATTAAATTATTTCGTAATATTGGATTTAATATATGTCCATTTTCAAATAAATATATTGGTAATTTATTTATATAATATAAATATCCAATCATATTTCTTTCTATTAAAATAATGTCATCAAATTCTATAAAAACAGCTAATGATTTATTTATATTATTAAAAATATTATTATAATTTAAATTATATATAAAATTAGATATAAAATTATAACTTATATAAATTTGTTTTCCATTAATTTTAATATTATCATTATTAAATAATTTGACAGAACATAAATTTATACACTCTAAACAACTTAAATGTTTAATTACATTTATTTTATCAATATATTCTAAATCTTGATTACATCTATCATGTAAATTTTTTATTTTATCTTTATTTTTATTTTTACTTTTATTTTTATTTTTATCTGATGATTTTACATGATCAATTATTTTTTCACTTCCATCCCCCATAATTAATTTTTTTAATTTTTTTTTATCAGTTGATAAATCATCATATAAATTATTAACTATTTCTTTTTCAAATTCATCTATTATTTTATTATCAATATAATTTTTAATATATGTATTATTTAAATTATTTGAATTATTTAAATTATTTGAATTAAAGATATTATTTATCATTATTTTTGTTATATTGATTCTTCTATCTCTAATAAATTCAGGTTTTAAATCAATTTCTTCATAATTTTTAGAATTTTTTCTTACAATTGTCTTTAAAATTTGTAATTTTATACCATCATTTTGATTATTTGTAAATTTTTTTTGATTATCATTTAACATTTTATATACATCATTTACTTCTGTTATATTATTTTTATCATCTTCATTTATAACCAATATTGATAAATAAGTTCCTTTATTCAATTTTCTAAATCTAAAAATAGCCTGTGCAAAATCACTTATTTTAGTATTCATATCAATTATTATTAATACATGTCCATCTTGTGGCTGTTCAATATCAGTACCTATTGTATGACATTGATCAAAATAATAAAAATTATCTTTATTAGCACCTTTGAAATTTTTAATTACATTATCCTTTAATTGAAGTTTATTATGATTTTCATCTAAAAATACTATATTAGAACTAGGTAATTTTATTGACAATTCTCTAGCAATATCTTCATTTTTATAATTCAAAAATAATCCATGTAAATCTATAAATCCTCTTGGATTATTTTTTATAATATGTAAAATAATATCTATATATGCTTTATTTGTCTTATTTGTCTTATTTGTCTTATTTATATTATAAACTATATTTTTATCCAGTTCTATTGGTTTACCATAACCATATATAGCATATAATATATCTATTTTTTCTTCTATATCATATATAATATCTTTACTAAAAACATAGTCCTTTATATTACCATAATCGAATAAGTCTAAATAAGCAGTTCCAGTATATCCTACTTGCCATTGTTCATTATTGTTATAAATTATATCTTGAAATGATATATTTAATTGTTTTTTAACATAATTAAGATTTTCATTATTTACATAATATAAATATTTTAATAATATATTTATTTTCTTATCTTCATTATCTTCAGAAACATATATATATTCAATTATTTCTTTAATTTTATCATTAAATTTTTTATCAGTAATTATAGAAGAATTTATTAAAAAATCTGTTATTTTATCATCTATATTATTCATTTTTGTTTTAATTTTACTTAAATCATCAAAATTAAATAAATCATCTGTTAATTTACAATCATATTCTTTAATATAAACTTTAAATGTTAAAATTAATGTATATAATATTGAAGAAAATTTTGATTTTTTTATAGGTGTATCTTTTCTAGAAAACGGAGTACATAATTTAGAAGTATTGTCTTGATCTTTATATAAAAAAGAAAATCCATAATCTGATTTATAAATACTATTTAATGAATTTTCATAAAAATAATTAATATTATCAAATAAAAATGGATATTGTGATAGAATATTAGAATTATTTTTTATTTCATTTATATCTAAACCTTTAATTTTATAATATGTAAACTTAAAAATAAATTTAAATATTTCTAAAGAAATATTATCATCATTTTCTATTACTAAATTAAACATAGATGTTAAATAATTATAATGAGAGTCAAATTCATCAATTATATTCATTTCACTTTTTAATTCATTTGAATTTACTTTTTCAATCCATCTTAATTTAGCATTGTAATCTGATAAAATATCTATTTTAATATTTGTTAAATATTCTGATAAACCTAAATATATTTTAGTATCATCTACTAAATGATCTAATGTTATAATTTTTGCTTTTTTCTCTTTTATAAATGTTATACACAATGATAATAAAGGTGTAAAAATAGATGTTTTACCTTTACCCATCATAAATTGATGTAATTTTAATTCTTTATTTTCATGTATTAAATCATTTCTAATTTCAATATATTTTTTTAACTGTGTTTTTTTATAAAAATAAGGAAGTTGAATTAAATATAATATTTCAAATCCATAAAAAAAATTCTCTTTTATTTTTTTATTAAAGTATAATATTGATTCTAAAATATCAATATAATTATTTAATTCCCAACTAGATTCATTTATCAATATTTTATTTATCAATTCAATTAAAACATTATTTTGCATTATATCTAAAAAAATATCAATATTTTTTATAAAATATTTATTTAAATTTTTATATAAAGTAACATTTTTAATGAGATCATCCACATTTTTTTTTAAATTATTTTTAATTATTTTTAATATATTAATATCTAATTTATTTTGTTTATTTTTTGATTTTAATTCTGTAAATTTATGTTTATCAATATATTTTATAATAGAATTATTATCTAAATTTATAAATTCATTTATTTTAGGAAGTATTTCTGAATTATGGTCTATATTAATTATATTTTTTTTACAAAATTTAATAATATTTTCTATATTAGTATAATAATCATTATTAGGATAATTATTTGGTATTTTATTATAATTTATTTTTTTAAGTCCTATATTTTTTCTTGTAAAATAATTAATAAAAAAATAATTAATTTTATTTAATTTCTTAGGTATAAATGAATATATATCACAAATATCTTTATATGTATTTATATCAAAATTATTTATTGGACAAAAATAACTAGGAGATATTTTTAATTGAATATTAATTTCTTTATCATAATTATCATCATATTCTTTTTTATTTAAAGTCTTAGAATATTTAATAAAATTATATTGAAAAAATCCTGGATCATGAATTAGATTTATTATATAATTATTATTTAATTCATTTTTTACACAAAAATATGGGACTGATTCTGGAATAAATTTTAAAAAGATGTATTTATCAATTGTTAAATTAAAAAATAATTTTTGTTTTTTATTATTTTCATCTATTATATAAATTTCATCTGTATTTACAAAATTATTATTAAAGTTTATGATTATTAATTTAGAAGGTAATATATAATTTTCAGAAGTTAGAATTAAAAAATATCCTTCAGTAATATTTTCTTTTATTTGATTAAGACCATATGCAATATTCATTATATCATTTTTATTAAAAAGTAATTTAATATTATTAAAATTATTATTATTAATTAAAAATCTGCTTAATATATTATTTAAATTAAAATTTTCAAAATTATATTCTAATTCTATAAATAAATTATTATTATAACTATAAAATATATTATTTGATTCATTTGATTCAATCTTAATATTAATATTTTCACACCATACAAACTTTGAAATATCTTCTAATAAATTTTTTGATAAATTTTTAATTAATGAATCCTCAATAAATTCTATATCATTAAATTTTAATATATCTTTATTTAATATTGGTAATATATTATTAAAATTATTATAGAAAATATTTAAGAAAGATTTATCAAAATTATATATTTTAGTTAAATCCTTAAAATCTAATATACTTAATAATTTAAATATACTAAAATGATTAAAAGTAATATAATTTTCAAAACTATTTATGGTAAATTTTGAATCTACTGAAATTGTAATTAATTCACATAATATATTTTTAAAATTATATTTTAAATAATATTTATTATTAATATTTGTCATAATTATTTTAATATTTTCAACTATTTTATTTTTTATAAAATCATAATAATTTAATATATTATCATCATTAATTATTTTGGTTTCTTCATAAGTATTTATATCAAAATATAAATTATCTAAAATATTATTATATAATGAATAATAATACACTAAAATATTTATAATATCTTCTGGGTTTTTTGATTTATCAAAATCTATTATATCATATAAAATTTCATTTATATTATAATTTTTAAAATAAAAAAAAGTTAACATATAATCATTGTTAATATTATATATAATATTATTATTAATTATTATTATATTTAATTTATCATAAATATCTTTCATATCTCTAAATTTTGAAGTAAACCTTAATATATTATGTATTTCAATATAACTTAATAAAAAAAATAAAGGATCATATGTTAAGTATATAGATGCGTATCCATAGTCTGATGAATTAGGATTAACCATATTAGATGTATCATTTCTATTATGATAATAAAAATAATAATAATTTTCTGGTATCAAGTAATTTATCTCATCTGGGTTTATCATGATATATTTTAAAATAACTAAATATACATAATATATATCTAATAGAGTTTTTATAATTTCTCTAAATTTATCATTATTAGATGAATTTAAATTTATACGTGGTTCAATATATTTATAAAATTCAATAAAATCTTCTCTTAAAAAGAATAATTTAAAATTTTCAAAAGTTCCTTCAAATAATTTTACATCATAAATTTTTTTCTTTAAAAATCTTTGTAAAATTATATAAAATGAATAATCAAAAACTTTATTAGTATATCCGTTATTATAAAAATCTCCAGTAATTTTATTATTAAATAAATTATCAATTAGTGGTTTTTTTTTATTTAATATTAAAGTTTTGCTATTATAAAAATTTATTATTTCATCATATAAATTATATTTTATAATTAAACTATATATAAAAGAATAATTATAAAAATTATTTATATTTTTATGTTTATAGTTATTATTAAAGATATATTTAGTATCATTTGAATAACAAAATAGATTTATCATATAATAATGAAAAGTTTTTATAGTTTCAATAAATATATTTACCTTATTAATATTTGTATCATCTGATATATATAAACTTAATAATAAATTATTTATAGCTAAATTAAAATAACTATAAAAAGTACATGATCCAGATGATTGCATAATATTATAGATTCCAAGTATATCAAATTTAATTTTATAATACTTTTTAACATGAATTAATGTAGATGTATTAAAATTTTCATCAATACTATTATTGATTAATTCAATAAATGATTTGAAATTATTTATATTACCTTCGTAAGTTAAATTTTGTAAATTTTGTATATTTTGATAAATTTCATCAGAAACTAATTTATTTTCTTTAAAACAATTATCATATAATATTTTAATATCTTTATTTAGATATTCATTATAATTAATAGAACCAATTAATGTATCATCAATTATATAAGAAAATGAAATTTCTTTAAAATATTTTTCATATTTTGAAGCTAAATAATATAATAAAGTATAACATAAATTAATTTCTTTACTAGTTTTACTTTTATTACCTGTGCCTATTTTATATATATCATCATATATATATTTTATATCTTCTTTAGGTATATCTTTAAAAATTGTATTTTCTATTATATTTTTATATATTACATCAAATTTTTGTTCATCACTAAATATATGTAATTTAGCAAATTTAGAATCATCTCTTGATTTTATTATTTCAATAAAATAATTTATATCTTCTATATTATCATACAAATCTTTATGCATTTGAAATATTTTTGGTAAAACATAATTGTTATTTATAATATTATTATGTATTCCAAGTCCTGAGTTAGAATAATATATATAATATTTTTTTTTTATAATAAATTTATATAAAATTGTTGAATGCCTCGGAACATGTACATCTATTAAATTATCACTATTTAATCTAAATATATTATCTAAATTAAAATATTCTCTAATTTTAGTTCGACATTTTATATAACATCCTATACTATGATTTATATCTTTATCAAATAGATAATATATTGGATAAATTATTGTAGATAGATCTTGTAAAATATCTACAGTACTTTCATTTAATAAATTTATTATTTGTGTGGTATTAGAACTCATATATTATTGCTTTATATAAAAAATAAGTAAAATCTGAGTATTTTTTATATAAATTATTTAAAAATTGGTAAGATTTTTATCTGATTAGAATATGAATAAAATAAATAAAATTTATTCTACAACTCCATTATTTAAATATAAATTAACAATAAAATTTTTTATCAGTATTTATAAAAAATTTTATAATTTAATAAAAATTGAAAAATAATTAATATATTATTTTATTAATAAATAATTAATAAAATAAAATGAATAATTTAAATAAAATTTTTTTGTTTACAATGTTAAAGGTAGTATTATGTACTAAAATTCATACAATAACAAATTTAGGACTACCTATTTGTTTGAATTGTAAACATTTTATTGAATATAAAAATAATTATCCATATGATTCTGTACCGGACAATAGTTTTGCTAGATGTAAAAAATTTGGTATAATGGATATTGTTACAGGAGAGATTACATACAATTATGCAAATTTATGTCGAGAAAGTGAAAAAAAATGTGGAATTAATGGTATATTTTATGAAGAAAATAAAAAATTAAAGTAATTTAAATTTTATAAAGAATTAAGATATTGCATAAATTGTTCTGCAGTTCTTTCACCTTCATATTCTTGATAATCACTTGATAATCCGGATGGATAGTATCTTATTGTAGGAAATCCTCTAATATTTTGTGATTTTATTAATTCAGCATTTTCTGCTGCTTCTGAATCAACCATTTGTATTTTAATATTACCTTGATAAGCTTCCATTAAACTACTAAATTCAGGCATTGTTCTTTTACAATGTCCACACCATTCAGCATAATACATTATAAATATTGCTTCAGAATTATTATTAAAGGCTTCAATTTCAAATGATCCTTTTAGATCTCCTATTCTGGCATTGATTCCAAAACCGAGTGTTAAAAATGGTGAAGCTGTTCTAAAAACAGATAATACAATTATTAAACCTAATAAAAGCATAATTATTATAAATAAAGGATTTGAAATTACATTATTTTTCATTTTATTTGAATTCATCTTTTATATATTTAATATATATTTTTTTTATAAAAAATTGATTTTATTATATAATAAATTAACTATTTATTATATAATAAAATAATTAAAATGTTAGATAAAAATAATTTATTTACAGGAATGATCATTAGAAAAACTAATACTGGAAATGAAATTCTAGATTATTTAATTAGTATTATATCAATATCTATGATAACAATCATATATCAAAATAATTTAAGATTACGTAATTATATAATTTATTATATTAATTATTTTTTTTATTCAAATAACTATTCAGAAATAATTATAGATGCTCAAACTATTCTATATGATAGAAATGGAATGAAAACAAATAAATTGTTATATTCAAAAATTTTTCAAGCAATAACTTTTTATATTAAAAAAATAAAGCCAGATAATGTTTTTTCTAAAAGAGAAGCAGATAAATCTGATAAAGATAGTAATCCAATGTTTGATATTTTTATTCCAGATCAAGATAAATCTTTTATTTTAGATAAAGATAAAAATATAGAATGTATTATGAGACTTATAGAAGATTCTAATACAAATAATGATAAAAATGAACCTAAAAAAAATCATATTATCAAAGTTTTTAGTAAAAATAAAAATATAAAAATTTATGATCTTGAAAATTTTATAGAAGGATGTTTAAAAGAATATAATAATTATCTTAATAGTAAAACAAATAAAAATCAATATTATTTTTCTTTTATAGATAGTGAAAATAATGGTTCTATAATTAATTATAGTGAAAGATTATTTAACAGTACTCGAACATTTGATACTATTTTTTTTGAAGATAAAGATAAATTTTTATATAATTTAAATTTTTTCTTAAATGGTAAAGAATGGTATTTAAAAAAAGGTATTCCATATCATTTTGGTATATTATTGCATGGGTTTCCAGGTTGTGGTAAGACTAGTCTTATTAAAGCTATTTTAACTCATACAAAAAGACATGCTTTTGTAATTCCTTTAAATCGTATTAAAACATGTGGAGAACTGGAAAATATTTTTTATGAACCTGAAGTAAATGGTAGAGAAATATCTATGAATGATAGGATATATATTTTTGAAGATATTGATTGTCTAACTGATATAGTAAATGATCGTTCATCTAAAGATATAAAAAATGATATTAATATAAATAATGAATTTGAATTAATATATAAATTAAACGATAATTTTAAAAAAACAGTTGATCCAGATGATAAATTAAATTTATCATGTTTATTAAATATTTTTGATGGAATACTTGAAATACCAGGTAGAATAATAATTTTAACATCAAACTATCCTGATAGAATTGATAAAGCTTTATTAAGACCTGGAAGAATAGATATTAATATAGAATTAAAAAAAGCATCAAATAAAATAATTAAAGATATACTTAAATCTTTTTATGATATTGATGATTCTTATATAAATGAAAATAAAGAATTATTTGAAAATATACCAGAATATATTTTAAGTCATGCAGAAATTATTAATATATGTCAAAAAAATATTGATAATTTAAATAATGCAATTAAAGATATAATTGATATTTCTAAAAAAAATGATTAATTTTTTAATTATATTAATTATATTTTAACTTTATAAAAAATGGAACAAATTCAACCATATTTATTCATGATGTTATCGGCTTCTAAAAATGATTCAGATAGTTTAGCAAAATATTTACCGATAGTTATTATTACATCTACAATTATTTCAAAAATGATACCTTTTAATGAAATTAAAGATAATATAATTAAGTTTTTTAATAAATCAAAATATATGGTAATCAATATTCCGTCACATGAAGTTCCAGTTATTAAAGGTTTTTCAAATACAACTAATACAAAAATAGTTTATAGTAAAAACTTTTTATCAATTATTCATTATATTACTGTAAATAAAATATCAAATTTAGAATCATTAACAGAGGTTATGTCAAAAAATACTGAATTAAACATTAGATATGATGATGAATCAAAACCTAATAATGATAATGAATTTATATTTATTCCTATTCAAAATAATAAAATATTAATAGATGAAGAAAATAAAATTTTTTGCGAATTAATTAATATTGATAATAAAAATTCTGAAGATGATGATAAAAAAAAAAATAATTCAATAAAAAATAAAAAATTTATCATTAAATTATCTATTAAAAAAATAGATAATGGAATGGATATTTTAAAAAATTTTATTAATAATTGTAATAAAAATTATGATCTCTATATTAATAGACATAAAAAGGATAATGATATCTTTATTTATGAATATAAAAATAGTGATAAATATGATTCATCAATTGATCTAAAATTTGATGAATATATAATGACTCATAATAAAGATTTAAATATGAATATTTTTTTTGAAGGTAAAGAAAAATTAATAAATTATATTAATCCTTTTGTTTACAATTTAAATGAACTAACAAATGAAGGAGAAGAAAAATATAAAAGATCTGGCTTTACATTTAAAGCAGGATTATTATTTTATGGTTATCCTGGATGTGGTAAAACAAGTACTATTAAAGCTATTTTAAAATATACAAATAGACATGGTATAATTATTAATTTATCAAAAGTTAATACTTGTGAAGAATTACAACTTATTTTTAGAAGAAGAAAATTTAATGATACTTTATTAGATGGTAAACAATTATGTTATATTTTAGAAGATTGTGATGCATTTGATAATAATATAATCCAAAATAGAAATAATGTTAAAAATGAAGAAAATAAAGAAAATGAAGAGTCAAATGAATTATTACAATTTAAAAAATTAATGAATTTTTCTAATCAAAATGAATCTAAAATTAAACATACTGATAATATTAATTTATCATGTTTTTTAAACATTCTTGATGGAATTATTGAACTTCATGGTATAATGATCATTATGACAACTAATCATCCTGAAAAAATAGATACTGCATTAATACGTCCTGGAAGATTTGATTTTAAATATGAATTTAAGAAAGCATCTAAAAATATAATAAAGGAAATGTTAAAATTTAAATTTATGGCTTCTGATGAAGAAATTAATTTATTAACAGACAATTTAGATATCAAAGATGAAATATTATCTCCTGCTGAGATTCAATCAATATGTTTTAAAAATAATAATATATCAGAATGTATTAATGAAATTTTGGAATTAATGAAATGAATAGGTTTTCATTAAAACTTGATATTATTCAAGACTTATAAAAAATAAAGATTATAATAATTAGGACTATGTATTTTTATAATAATTCATTTATTGTTCCGTTTATTGTTCCGTTTTTTGTTTCGTTTATTGTTCCATTTTTTATGGAGAGGATTTTTTTGAGGAGTCTTTGATTTTTTGGAGACATATTGGAGATGTGTTTGACTATTAAAAAAAGGACTTATAGTATTTGGTGAATTTATTTGTTTGTTTCTTAATTTAGTTAAAAGTTCTATACTAGCTTTTCTTTCTCCTAATAATAATAAGTGACCATCAATATCACTACGTATTGCTGTAGATCGTTTTTCTGCATATTTTAATGGAGTATTTCCAATACTATTCACTATAGTATTATTAGCTTTTTTTTGGTATAATATTTCTATTATTTCTTTTTTATAATATTTAATTGCATAAAATAATGCAGTCCTTCCATTACTATTTTGTAAATTAACATTAGCTCCTTTGTTACATAAAATTTCGACCACTTTTGTATCATTACTAAAACTTTTAATTTCAATCATTAATGCTGTCTCTCCGTTATTATTTTGTAAATTAATATCAGCTCCTTTTTCACATAAAAATTCTATTACTTCTTTTTTATAATGTCTACAATATTTAGTTGCAAACATTAATGCTGTCGCTCCTTTTTTATTTTGTAAATTAATATCAGCTCCTTTATTGCATAAAATTTCTAAAATTTCTAAAATTTTTACAGCTCCTATATAATTTATACCATATTCTTTAATTGCATACATTAATGCTGTCTCTCCGTCTTTAGTCTGTAAATTAATATCAGCACCATATTTACATAATAAATTTATCATATTTATCATATTTATTTTATTGACCTTAATTGCATATTTTAATGGTGTTAAACTATAATTATTTTTTTCATTATAATTAGCACCATAATTACTTTTTTTATTAAAATCAGCACCATAATGACTTAAAATAGGTATGATAGTTTCTCTATCATAGAAAATTGCATCTAATAATGGAAAATTTCTATCAAAATCTTAATTGTTAACATCAGCACCATGAAAACATAAAATTTCTGCAATTTCTGCTGGACATCCTTTTTTACACGCAATCTTTAATGGTAATTCATAATTTCTATTTTTAAAATTAACATCAGCATTATTATTACATAAAATTTGTACAATTTCTATATTTTTTTTTCACACGCAATTATTAATGGTGAATCACCATTTATATTATTAAAATTAACATCAGCATTATTATTACATAAAATTTGTACAATTTCTATATTATTTTTTTTGCACGCAATTATTAATGGTGTATTACCTTTTCTATCTTTTGAATTAATTTTCTTTTCAAGATTATGTGGTGTACTATTTTGTATAATTTTAGTTACACTTTCTTTATTATTAGACTTACATGAATTTAGTAAATCACTATCTGGAAATAAAAACCACCTATACATTATATTATATACAAATATAATTTTAATTTTTATTAATTATTTTACATCCAAATTTAGTTACAACTAGACTCCTGATTAAATTTTAATTTATTATTAAGAAAAATAGAATTAATATAGTAACCGGATAAAAAAATCCGACTAAAATATTAAAAAATTATTTTTTAATTTTTTAATTTTTTAATTTTCTTAAATATTTATATGTTTGATATAAATATCAAAAAAGCAGCTATTAAATTATATAATAATATTTAAAAACAATTTAATATTAATAGTAAAGATATAATAAATTTAATAGAAGAAACTTTTAATTGTAATATTAAAAGTTTATATGTTTGGAAAAATGATGATAATCATAAAAATACTTATAAAAATATAAATATTACACCAGATATTATAGAAGAAATTTTTAACTGTGTTAATATATTAAAATTAACGTCTATTGATAAAATTAAAAAATATATAAACAATAAATATAATGGAGCTGTAGAATATATAAAATTTATAAAATCAAAAATTTCCTTATATTTTGATTTTTTATTTTTTTAAAATTATTTTTCTTAAAAATTCCTTAAATATTAATTTTTATATTTAAACGCACTTATTTTATTAAAAAATAAGAAGTGTACTAGCTTTTTTTATCAATAACTAATATTTTAACAAATATGTTTATTTTTATTGTATATTATATCAATATTATTTTTTTATTAAAAAACTTAAAAATAATTTATGAATAAAAAATAATTTTAAACTCATAATCAATAAATGAAAAATTTTTAAATTTATTTAAAATTATATTATTTATTGATAAAA
>Ga0247831_1006555_pt1 | contig 13672 bp, 10 predicted proteins | sample LaCruzMarch2015__9_FD_192406 | JGI IMG/M metagenome (GOLD analysis project Ga0247831, IMG submission 192406) | Freshwater microbial communities from meromictic Lake La Cruz, Castile-La Mancha, Spain - LaCruzMarch2015_1m | ecosystem: Environmental > Aquatic > Freshwater > Lake | place: Spain...
CAGTAGTTTTTCTTGGCGTGATCATTATATCTCTCATACTCCTTTCTGGTCCCTCCATTGAAAGTTTTTTAGGTTATTTTAATATTCAGCCTTTATTTCCAAGTTTTAATGGTATGTGATTATGTATAACCTTTATTTTATTTCACTTTTTAGTGAAATTATTAATATTTCAAAATAAAAATTGATGATCATTCATTAGAATTTCATTTATTTTTTAGTCAACGTATTTAGAACTTCGATAATTTATTATACTAACTATTTTTAATTTATGTATTATGGCTCGTAAAGACACTAGAATGTTTACTGGGTGTTTATTTGTTTTCTTTGGCATCTCATTCGTTGCAACATCAATTGGTGTTGTACTTGCATTAGTTTTTGGTCAAAGCCTTACCCTATTTTTTACGGATGAAGACGGTGATAATCACTTTGGATGGTATAAAACGCAATTTTGGATTGTTGCTATTTCCTTTATTGTATTTCTATTTGCAGGCGGTAAAATTAGAAATCTCAGAATATTTGAAGATTTTCCTTATAAAGAGGATGAGAAATAAAATAACAAGAAATAAATAAAACTTGTAACCTTAAAAAAATGGAAATATGAAAGTGAATTTTATAAAAACAATTATTTTGATGGTGTTTTTCCTAAACGCGTGCGGTCAACCTATAGAAAAAAGCGGAAAAACAGACTTAGAAAAGAAAGTTGAATCTTATGTTATTGAAAAAACAAATCCTAAATACTATCATTCAATTGAATTTGGTCAAAAGAAGGTATTTGATTTAAATCAATTAATTAAAGATTATGAAATTCCTGATATTTTTTATGACGAACCAAAAGCAATTATTCAAAATAAGGAAGCTTTTGAATGGTTAAAGGCTTTCAATAATGAAGCAAATATTTCCTATTCTATGTCTTTTACATTTGGATTGAAAGAAAAACAATCGGATTCCTGGGATTCAATTTGGATCGTTTTGCTATTTGACGCTGAAACAAACATTATAGGACATTTTTACTATGCACCTTAAAAATTAGGTGTAGTAGCAGAAAACTAGCCTAATAAAAGGCACCGTCAGCGTTATGGGGTGACTTGGTTTAATTAATTATTTTAAAATTATCAAATCATAGTGATTAATATAAAAAATGAAAATGAAAAAGAAAATGGCGCTTAAAGTAAAATTAACCATTCTGGCGTTTATGTTAACCTTAATTTCATTTGCACAGACTAAAAACAATAAAGCACCTAAAATAATTCCTATAAATGAAGCTGTAGAAAGTAATATGCTGGAATTGAAAATTTCAGGAGCCTCTGACCCCAGCATATTTTATGAAGTAGTTGACCATGATGGTGTTCATTTTGGAAAGTGCATGTCAATAGTTCTAAAGAGTAACATTGATTCTTTTGTTTTAATCAAAATTGATTGTGGCACAGAATTAATTCCGTTTGACACATCTTTTCAAACTATGATTGTAACAAAGTCTGTTGAATTGCCATTATATCCAGGTGAAGCCTATGCTACTAGATTTTATGCTATGTGTGGGCAATTGCACTATGACCCTCCTTATATCGAATCTACATATAAAATAGGGGAATTATCTGATACCAATACCGTAAAGCTCGCTCTATATTTTGAAAAAAAATTTATTCAAAACATGATTGGACAACACGCATTATGGGCTTACACAGATAAGGCTGATTTTAAGGAATTAGAAAAGTATGGGGCTGACAGTATATCAATAGCTTTAACAGCAGATATTCTTAATGAACTTAAAATAGAGACTGCACTGAATACTAAAAAATTAACCTCAGATTTATTACCGGATGAAGAAATTCAAGTTAGTAAACTTATATTTTATGGAACTGCGGTACTTATATTTCTCTTATTGACCACCACAATATATTTGATTTTCATAAAGCTAAGAAGTGCTGAATTAAATGATTTATAACTAATGCTGAATAAAGAAATACTAAATTTTCGTTTCGTAAGCAGAGTATTTCATAAAAGTGGTGTTTAGGGAAAATGTTTTCTGGCTTCTTGGTTTAGCCACTTATTAGCTGACTTTTGATTATGGTAGGTACAAAATTTAAATAAAACGCAGACTATGTTTGACAGATTATTAAATAGAAAAAAAGCAGAAAATAAACCATCAGAAGTTGGAGACACACCTACAGACACAAGAAAACTTACGTTTGAGATGTTGATTCATACTTATCTTGAAAATTATGGTATTGATTTATATGGAAATAAATCATTGAATGTTAAGGCTATAAATGAGGAAGACGAAAAATTAATAGGACAAGCGCTTGAGGTTACAGGTTTTATTAAGAATATTGAAGAAATCATTATTTCAGATTGGGAAAAAATGAAATTGAAAAATATCTCACTGAAACGCAAAGAGTTTGTGTCCATTTTTATAGCTGAATTTCACAATTCGAAAATAGAGGCTGTGGCACCTGAATTTGTTAAAGAAAGAAATAAAAGGCTATTTAGCGCATATCAGTCTATTATAAATACCATTGAGAGAATGCAAGGTTGGTTTGACGATGAGAGACTGAGAATAAGGATTGAGAGTGATTTTCGAAAAAAGCTCGGCATACAAGCAACAATGCTTCAATGCACAACACCTTTTTGTAAGGTTTCACTTGGATGTGATCAAATGGGTAGATATAATTTAGTTTACAGTGTTGATTATAGATTTCAAGAAATGATTTCCGAAGAGTTTGCAAGTCGTTTAATAAGGAGGATATACGAATTTACACCAGGAGAAATGGAACCTTTCGTTAAAATTGGTTCCTTATACACAGATTGTGTGGAAACCTTTAATAGATTGTTAGAAGAATCAAAAGTTGAACCATTTCATATAATAACTACACAAGAAAAGCACAAAAATGATTAATAATTCAGCTCCTATCCAAAAGACTGGTTTTCGTGTTCAAAATATAGGTTTGTATTAAAAGTACCGCCCATCGGGTACCTACAAATTGTCAGGTTGTGAAAAAAACCAACTTTAAATTTATCTTCTAAAAAACAATACTAAGCTTTCCTAGAATTCAATAGCGCTTGTTTAGTGGAGTCTGTTTTTCAAACAGCCATCTTTTGCTGAAAAAAAACAAAACAACCATCCTTCATTTAAAAATGGTTAAATTTTTTTAGTTTTTCAATCAGATTGGGTACACCAAGAAAATTCGTCTACCTTTTGATGTTGAATACTAGCAGAATCAAAGCGAGTACGCCTCTTACTTTTTCCAGTCCATTGAGGTTGGTTTAGTTTTAGCCCCACTGCCGCTTGATGATACCAATAATACGCTCGTTAATTTCCTTTCGTTTTCGTTACGGTGCTACATTTTCTTAGCAGAGCAAATTATTGGCTGTTAATGCCACTGTAAACTCACTTCTGTCTATTTCTCGTCCGGCTTGTGTGCGCCCTGTGATTTGTTTTTCATTGGACATTGTTTTGTATTTAGGCGTAGTTTTTTTTAAATGATGGCTATCGCGCGATCTGGTTTTTTATGCCACCAAGTGCCTGTGGTGGTGTAGCGTTTCTCTCTGAGTGAGCACAAGTATGAGTATCCGCCTCTTTATTGTAAATAAATTCGTTAACCATATACGCTATAGTCGTTCATTATTCGTTTGAATTGACCATCGCTTACGATGCTACAATGGTGGTGATTATTGGCATCCGTAAATTCTTGAATTTACCAGCCATTGTGAGAGCCTTTGTCCACTAAAGCTGTGTAATTTTCAATATCCAAATTTTCTTGTACTTCCGCAGCGAGGAATATGTCTAAAACATTGCAGTCATTGCGATAGACAGCATGGTTGGTTACCACCAAATTGTGTTTGTCATCTTCTGCCGGTTGAATATTATATCTCACTTCAACGACCTGACATTGAACTAGCAAAGCTCTGGAATCTGGAACTGTGTTACTGCTTCAGGGTTCGCCACTTTCTTGGAAGCGTTTTTCGAGTAGTTTGTAATTAATTTTTTGTTCCTTCAAAGTAGCGATTTTGTACAGGACTTTGGGCACTTTCTATTATTCAAACTGCACTATACCTCGAATTCGATCTTCGAAAGAGCTAAAACTGAACTGATCCCTTGCTTTACCTTGTTCATGTTTCATTTTTGAAGGTATAAAGTTGTGAGTTTGTTTGCAAGGTATTTTTTGTATTTTTATGAAAAAAGGTTAGGGTTGCTTTTTAACAGACTGACGTTAGAGGTCATTTTAAAACAAGACACCACGCAACGACATAAAAAGAAAATATGGAAAAAATATTGGCTTTTATAGACCTACTCGGATTTAGTCAAATGGTAAACACTGACGAAAATAAAGCCCGAGTAATTTTGAATGATTTTTACAACATTGCTTTTAGTGAAATCAAAGGTAAGCCAACTGTTAATGGACATCTTTTTTCTGACTCGCTTTTGGCTTATTCGGAATCTAGGGAAGACTTAATAAATTGTCTTGCTTCTATTTATCAAAAATGTCTATTAAAAAATGCCTCTTACAACGAATTATCAAAATTCTTTCTATTGCCTCGTGGTGCAATGAGTGTAGGTATTGTAAATGTTGAAGATAGGCAAACTGCACCAAATCTTACGAAAGATTTTATTGTAAGTCCAGCATTAGTTCACTCAGCAAAATTGGAAGCACAAATAAAGGGCAGTCGTTTACTTGTTGCGGTAAAAAATGAACTACAACAGCAAATGCAACTTGATTGGAATAAAAATATAAGATATGGTTTGTTTCAGGACGATACTCTTTCTTTTCTTGAAAGTTATAAATACAAAGACGTTCTTTGGTTTTCTTCATTTGACGATGGAAATACCCAACCAGATAATTTAATAAATCTTATAGATATAGCGATAAAATTAGTTAAAGATAATTCAAGACATGAAAAAGTTCTGCTACAACATATATGGACTTTAAGAATAGGACTGTTATCTTATTCAAAATATTTAGGAAAAGAGAATGATCCTGTATTGAACAAAATATTAAGAGAATTTAGGGATGATAAATATTGGCTACTCTGGATGACTCTAATAGAAATCATAGTTATTAGTACAACTGAATGGAAATATGCAGCATGTAAGAAAATAGTAGCTTTCTATAAAAAGACAAGTTTGAAAAAAGGTTGGAGTAATTTAATTGAAGAGTTAAACAAGCCAGGTGAACAAAACGCTCTCAAATGTTTTGAAAAATTCATAGATGAGTTGTCAATCAGAACAGGATAAACAGAAAATAAAAATATTGAGTATGAAATAAACAAAACTAAGACTTGCCACAACTCATTTAGACAAACAAGGTGAACGGAAAATATAAAAAAACAACGAAATGATAAATTATTACAACCAAATAAAGCACATAGAATTTTTAAAATAGAATTTACTGGTTTAGCCTCCTAATTATTCATACATTTAGGTAATTATTGCCCAGAAATATTTTTCAAGAAATTAAAAGGGAATGACAAAGAAAGAATCGTTTGGAGAACACATCAGAACATTGAGGAAAAATCAAAAACTAACACTTAAAAAAGTCGCAGCAGCACTTGACATTGACTTATCCACACTCAGAATTGATAGTGAAGAAAGTCCGGCTAACAAAAAAAATCCACCGCTTTTAGACAGCTTATTCAACGAAAGTGAAGCACAATTAGAATTTATCCTGCTGAGCGAAAGGGTTGCTAATGATTTGAAGCAAAAAGAAAATCCAAACCAGATTCTGAAGACCGCCGAAGAAAAAATCAAATACTTAAAAAAACAAGGATCTTCCATAAGGTTCGCTTGATTAATAACCATGACGATTAACGACCTTGTTCGAAAATATAGTGCTAACAGAAGTGCTTATCTGAAAGTTGACTACAACGAAACGCAGTTGCGTACGGATTTCTTAGACCCATTTTTTGAAATGTTGGGATGGGATATCAAGAACAACCAGGGAAAACCAACCAATGAAAGAGAAGTATTGGTTGAAGAAGCTCTTCGTGTAGATGCTTACAACAACACGAAAAAGCCCGACTATACTTTCCGACTTTTTTCAGAACGAAAATTCTTTTTAGAAGCTAAGAAACCGAATGTAAAAATTGATTGTGATGCCGAACCTGCAAAACAGGTTCGTAGGTATGGTTTTACAGCCAAACTCAAAATATCCGTTCTCTCCAATTTTGAGTATTTAGCCATTTATGACTGCTCTCAAAAAGTGGATAAAGACGATTCTGCAACGAAAGCACGAGTCAATCTTTACCATTTTACAGAATACGAAGCAGCATTTGAAGAAATTCAGAAGCAGCTTAGCCATGAGGCTGTTTACACTGGTGAATTTGATGTAACCTGGAAGGAAATTGAGAGCCAACTCAAACTATCCAGCGTTGATGATTTATTTCTGAAACAAATCAACGAATGGCGATTAATTCTTGGGAAAGAGATTTACTCACACCAAAATCAGTTGGCAGAATCGCAATTAAACGATATTGTTCAAAGCTACATCAATAGTATTATATTCCTTAGAGTGTGCGAAGATAGGGATATTGAAGTTTATAAAACTCTCTTGAATTTTGCATACAATGAAGATTTTAATGCACTGAAACAAAAATTCAGGGAAGCCGATAGAAAATACAATGCAGGACTTTTCAATCATCCGTTGACCGAAGAAATTATTACCAACAATATTTCAGCCTTTTGGACAATCATCGAGCAACTTTATTTCCCTGAAAGTAACTTTTCCTTTGTCGTTTTCGCATCTGATATTCTCGGGAACATATATGAAATTTTCCTTGGTGAACAACTTAAAATAGTCAACGAGGAAATATCACTTGAAAAGAAGCCTGAACACATTGACAGGGACATTGTAACTACTCCAACATTTATTATTCATGACATTCTAAGGGAAACCGTAGTAAAACATTGTGAGGGCAAAACCGACATAGAGATACTAAATTCGTCATTTGCTGATATTGCTTGTGGATCGGGAGCTTTTCTGCTTGAAACGTACCAATTATTGCACGACACACTCGTCGATTATTACTTGAGAAATAATCCTGCTGAACTGATACAGACGGCAATCAGCACGTATAAACTTAAATTTGAAACGAAACGGCAACTTTTGACCAGTTGTATTTTCGGGGTTGACAAAGATTACAATGCAGTTGAGGCTTGTAAATTCGGATTACTGTTGAAATTGTTGGAGAACGAAAACTACAATACTATTCAAATTCCCGCTCTTCCAAATATAGATGCGAACATTTGTTTTGGAAATAGCCTTTTAGATTTTGAAAAAACGTCTGCAGAAAATCAGCGGGACATCAATCCTTATAATTTTGGTACGACCAAATTTGACGTAATTTTAGGCAATCCGCCTTATTTGGCCACCAAACACATGAAGCAATTAACACCTTTGGAATTGTCATTGTACAAAACATATTACCAATCTGCTCATAAGCAATTTGACAAATATTTCTTGTTCATTGAAAGAGGTTTGGATTTGCTCAAACCAACTGGACGTTTCGGATATATTGTTCCAAATAAATTCACTAAAGTTGGCGCGGGAAAAAAATTGCGAGAGTTCTTAGCTTCTAAAAAGGTAGTAGAACAGATTATCTCCTTTGGGGCAAATCAAATCTTCCAGGATAAAACAACCTACACTTGCTTATTAATCCTAAAAAAGACAGGTTTGGAACACTTGAGTTATTTGGAAGTTCAATCATTAAAGGATTGGAAAACAAGAAATATAGCTTCACACAATTACGATTCCATAGAATTTGAAAAATTAGACGATGACGGTTGGATTTTGGTTCCGGGAGACTTAAAACTAATTTTTGAAGCCATTGAAAACCAATCTGAAACTTTAGAATCATTAATTGGTTCGGAAAACATTTACAATGGCATACAAACTAGTGCCAACAATGTTTATATCCACACAGCAACAAGTGAGGAAGAACAATTATATTATTTTCAAAAGGACGGTAGGGTTTGGAAAATAGAGAAAGAGTTAACCCGACCTTACTTCAAAACTTCCGGTGGATCGGATAATTTAAACACTTATCGTCCCTTTTCACCCAATACTTTTGTCATCTATCCTTATCAGAAAACAGAGGAAGGTATTCAATTTGTCGAAATAAAACAATTAGAGTTGGATTACCCAAATGCTTTTGCTTACCTGACCCATTACAAAAAAGTGCTAAATAATCCTAATAGGGATATAAAGCCTACACCTGAAACAGAAAATGAATGGTATAGATATGGGCGACACCAGGGTCTGGAAAAATGTGATGTTCCTGCTAAAATTATAGTTGGCGTCTTATCGCAGGGAAACAAGTACGCTATTGATTATCACGGAACTTTGATTTCATCAGGTGGTACAGCAGGTTATTGTATGATAACCTTGCCCGAAGGTTTTTACTATTCAATTTATTACATTCAGGCTATATTGAACTCAAAATATTTGGAATGGTTTTCTGCTCTTAATGGAGAGGTTTTCAGAGGTGGTTATATCGCTCGTGGAACAAAAATTTTAAAAAAACTCCCTATTCGGCTAATTGATTTTGAAAATGAAACGGAAAATGTATTACACGATAAAATAGCTTCACTTCAAGAAGCATTAATCTTTTTGCAGGGGCAAATAGACCAAAATGTAGTAAACCAAAGAGAGTTAATCCTGCTTAAACGGCAGTTTGACAATAAGAAAATCCAATTAGAAGAATCTCTAATATCATTGTATAACCTGGGAGAAGATGATAATCTAATCCCTTTAATCTCAGAATTGTATGCAGCTCATTAATATCGCAACCGAGGAGAAATTAAGGGGTGGATTTTATACTCCTAGTCCCATAGCTGCCTTTATTTTAAAATGGGCTTTCAATGGCAATAAAGAAATGGATATACTGGAGCCAAGTTGCGGAAATGGTGTGTTTTTGAAAGAAGTTCAAAAAGGTGGCTATAAATACAATTTCTTAACAGCCATTGAATTGGATGAGATGGAAGCCGAGAAATCAAAAAATATAGGGTTAGTAAATTCGGAAGTGATCCATAAAGATTTCCACAATTTCTGCATGAACACAAAAAAATGTTTTGACCTGATTATTGGCAATCCTCCTTTTATCCGTTATCAGTATTTCGATAAGCAACAACAAAAGTTTGCTGCTGAAATTTTTAATAAAGCCAATTTGAAATATTCTAAACTGACTAATGCGTGGGTTTCATTTGTGGTCGGTTCGTCACTTCTATTAAAAGAACAGGGAAAAATTGGTTTTGTTCTTCCTGCTGAGATTTTACAGGTTACTTATGCCCAGACGCTTCGTGAGTTTTTGGCTCACTTTTATAACAAAATTAATATTGTTTCTTTTGAAAAACTTGTTTTTCCCGACATTCAACAAGAAGTAGTTTTATTGCTTTGCGAAAAGAACAACTCTGAAATACACTTAATTGAGCATTTGGAATTGCGTGATGCTGACGAACTTCAAAAACTAGATGTTTCTCGATTGGAAAGCCCGAAAAAGAAGATTGATTTTAAATCCAACAAATGGACCTTCTATTTTCTTGACCAAAAAGAAATAGACTTTTTGGAACGAATTCAAGAAAACCAACAAATTCCTAAACTTGGTAAATATGCAAAAGTTGAAGTGGGTATTACAACAGGTTCAAACCCGTTTTTTACCGTTCCTCTTTCAATCGTTCAATTTTACGATTTAAATAAATACGCTAAGCCTTTAGTAGGCAGAAGTGTACAAGTTCCGAGTGCCATTTTCACACAAAAAGATTGGCAAAAAAATCGTACAATGGAAACCCGCACCCATTTGTTAACTTTTCCTAAAATGGCAGACTTAAACGGCGCAACTGGCGCTAGAGATTATATCGCATGGGGCGAAGAACAAAAGATTAATGAAGGTTACAAATGCCGAATTCGTGATGAATGGCAAATCTTACCTTCTTTGAGAATTTCGGATGCACTTTTCATTCGCAGAAATAATCTTTATCCCAAATTGATTATAAACGAAGCAGAAGCCTACACTACTGACACTATGCATCGTGTAACAGTGAAACCGAATGTAGAAATCAAAGCTCTGACTGCAAGTTATTACAACTCTTTATCTTTGGCATTTTCAGAAATATGCGGTAGAAGTCATGGGGGAGGCGTGTTGGAATTGATGCCCAACGAAGTAGAAGAAGTATTGCTTCCTTACAATTCAAATAATGCTGACTTATTATCTGAAATCGACAAAATGATTCGAGCTAAAAAAAATATTTCCGAAATCCTAAAAATCACGAATCAAAAAATTCTTAAAGATAATTTTGGTTTTACTTCTTGCGAAATTGAATTAGCAGATGGTATTTGGAGGAAATTATCAAAACGAAGATTAAACAGAAATAAAAATTAAATAACATGGAAAAACATAAAGTTAGTTCATCCAACTTAATTTCTATAGGTTATGAAGCTCAATCTAAAATTTTAGAAATAGAGTTTAATCATGGCGGAGTTTACCATTATTACGATGTACCCAATTCGATTTATAAAGGATTAATGAATGCTTCTTCGCACGGACAGTATTTTGACAGAAACATCAAAAAATCTGGTTACAGATATGTAAAAGTTTGAAAAATGAAAATCCATAAAATCGAAATATATAATTGGCGTTCAATAATCTATAATTCTATTTATTTTAGGGACTTAATGATATTTATTGGTCAGAATAATCATGGAAAATCAAACATTTTAAGTTCATTGCTTTTTTTCTTTGGAGAAATTGGATTACAAGATTTAGATTTTTATGGATCATCCAATGAGCTATGGGTAGAAATAGAATTTAACGACCTCAAAGGAGGTGAAAAAGTTACTTTCCAAAAGTATGTAACAGCATCTAACACTATAAAAGTTAGGAAAAGTGCAAAAAAAGGTGAAGGCTTTACATATAATGGATATTTGCAAAAACCAAATGAAGATTGGCTAAAAGAGGAAAATATTTCAAATTATACTAACCGAGCTTCTGTTGAAAATTTACCCCTTTACCAATATTTACCTGATTCAGGAAGAATCACAAAGGATGCGTTTAAACAAGCTCAAATTGAATACATTAATAATCACCTCAATTATATTTCTTTTGAGTATAATTTGGAGACAAATAACTTTTTAGGAGCAAAGAATGTAGCTAAAGGCATGTTTGGGGATCTCTTTTTTATTCCATCAATCAAAAAAGCTTCGGAAGAACTAACGGCTAAAGGAAATTCTGTTTTTGGACAACTCTATTCAAGGGTTATTAATAAAATGTCGGAATCGGACCCTAAATTTATAGAGGCAAAAAAAAGGATTGCCGAGTTTTCAAAAATTCTTAATAAAACCACAGACGATGGTCAACCTAATAATAATAGACCATCAGATTTAACATCTTTGGAAACACTCCTTGATGAAGAATTGAAATCATGGAAAGCAAAAATTGATATAGAAATCACTCCACCCAATGTTGATGATATATTTAGAGTTGGCACAAATGTTTGGATTGACGATGGAATTAAAACAGATATTGAAAGAAAAGGACATGGTTTACAACGAGCACTAATTTTCGCTCTTTTTAAAGCCTGGTCCAAAATTTTAAAGCAGGACAGAGAAGTATCGACAGAAAGTGAAGAATACGAAAATGCTTCGGATGTAAGGGTACAAAAGCGCGGAGCATCAAAATCAACCTACTTTATTTTTGAAGAGCCTGAATTATTCCTTCATCCACAAGCTCAAAAGGAACTTTTTTCTTCTTTGGTAGCACTTTCGGTAGCCGAAAGCCAAGTTATACTATGCACACATTCTAGTTCATTTATAGGACTTGAACACCACAAATCCATTTGTATTGTTATAAAAGAATCTTTTGATGAGGGTACTAAAATACTACAATGTAAAGAAGATCTTTTTTCTAAATTGGAAGAAAAAAAGAGATTCAATTTAAGTTACTGGATAAATCCTGATCGGAGTGAATTGTTTTTTGCTAAAAAAGTAGTCCTTGTAGAAGGGCAGACAGATAAAGCTGTAATTCCCTTAATTGCTGAAAAACTGGGTGTTTTTCGTTACGATTTCACATTAATTGATTGCGGAAGTAAAGATACAATTCCTCAATACATCCATCTTCTAAATAAATTTAAAATTAAATACGTCGTTGTTTATGATAAAGATCATCAACAAAACAAAAATGAGGATGCAATTGCCTCTGCGGATAGAAGTTCAAAGATAATAGAAGCCTGTATTGACTCTAACTTGGGGAGTTCATTGGTTTTTGAAAATGATATTGAGGAAGAAATAGGGATGGTTGAAAAAGTTAGTAGTAACAAAGCATACATAGCAATCAATCATGTAGCGGATGAAACATTCCAAATTAGTTATTCACTAGAAGCTAAGATTAACAAAATATTTGAATAGTTTTGTAGTTTAGCGCCTTATTTAAAAGGACAGATTACGAAAAAAATTCGTAACTATGAGTATGAAAACGACATATAATGGCATCGGTTTAGACTCTTAATTATCATACTTTTAAGGGGCGTTTTGATTTAATTTACAGTTTATAGATAAAAAATAAAACTTAGGCAAAATTTAAACTCAAAGATGGAACGAGTATAAATTTTGAATATAATTACTCCATATTTAAGATAATTGAGATTTAATGTCAAATTTCATAATACCAAAAAAGCTATAGCAGGTACATAATTCTCCGGAAAGTAACAGTGGCAATCTGCAAGCCGACCTTTCCCATTCCTGAACGTATATTTTTTTCAAGCCTACACCCAAGATTAATTTTTATTCCGGAAATTAGCCATTGTCCGAATTAATAAATAAAACGAGTAACTGGCAGCGGATCATACTAAACTGAAATAATAAGCGAAATAAACCTAAATCGATAAATGAAGCAAGAAATACCTTGTTTTCAAAATTAGAAAAGTTTATGCCTTTTTCATTGGATGTTTCAGGTTATTATCTTAAATGCCACAAATCTGTATCCGTCCGTCCAAGTACATATTTTATAATTTCTGGAAATTACTAGGGAGTAACTCGGAGATTTTATTGATAGGATGATTTCCAATCCGGTTTAGGGTATCTGTCATCCACGCGTAGGGATTGACATCTGCCTCCTTACAGGAAGCAAAAAAGGAATACATCATAGCGATCCTCTTTGCTCCCTCGTGGGAACCTGCAAATAAGAAGTTTTTCCTCCCCAGTGCCAGAGGTCGTATCTTGTTCTCAATGGCATTATTGTCCAGATGGATCCTGCCATCTTCAAAGAAGGGTTCTATCAGGGGAAGTTGGTTGACGGCATAGTGCAATGCTCTGCCAATGGCTTCCTTGGTCAATATGTTCTTGTGCTGGGTTTCCACCCACTCCTTGAAAGCATCGAAGCCTGGTTTTATATCCACTTGGCGACGCAACAGTTTCTCCTGTGGACTTAGTCCGTTTTCCTTGTATTTCCGCTCATGGGCATACCAATTCGCTATCTCCCCCAAGGCATATTCTGCCGCCTGAGGATGATTATTCTTGGCTTCAAAAAATTTACGTCGGATATGCGCCATACAACCCATCAGTCGGATTCCATTGGAGGATTTGGCTACCGTTTTATACACAGCATAGCCATCACACTGGATAGTCCCTTTAAAGGAACTAAGTCGTTCCATGGGTCCACTCTGGCCCCTACCTTTGCGATAATCGAATAA
>Ga0247831_1006558_pt1 | contig 13668 bp, 11 predicted proteins | sample LaCruzMarch2015__9_FD_192406 | JGI IMG/M metagenome (GOLD analysis project Ga0247831, IMG submission 192406) | Freshwater microbial communities from meromictic Lake La Cruz, Castile-La Mancha, Spain - LaCruzMarch2015_1m | ecosystem: Environmental > Aquatic > Freshwater > Lake | place: Spain...
AAAATACGGCCACGATGCTGTCAACCCACCCAAGCGCGGCTGGGACTCTGTCACGGTTCCAGGCGCAGTGGGCGCATGGGCTGCCATGAGTGAAAAATTTGGCAAACTGCCTTTTGCCGATCTGATGGAGCCTGCCATTGAAATTGCCGAGCACGGTTATCTGATTCCTGTGGTGGTACAACAAAAATGGGATGCGGCTACGCCATTGCTGCAGTCCTTGCCTGGCTTTACCGAAAGCTTTTTGCCATGGGGCCGTGCGCCGAATGTTGGTGAGTTGTTCCAATTCAAAGCGGCAGCCAGAGGCTTGCGTGCCATTGCCGAAACCAAGGGACGGGCTTTTTATGAAGGCGAAATTGCAGAAGCGCTGGTGCGCTTTTCTACGCAGCATGGTGGTGCCTTGTCGCTGCAAGATTTAGCGGCCTATCGACCTGAATGGGTTGAGCCCATTGCGCAAAACTACCGCGGCTACACCTTGCACGAAATTCCGCCCAATGGCCAAGGCATTGCGGCTCTCATTGCTTTGGGTATTTTGGAAAACTTCGACATTGCCAGCATGAAAGTTGATGGCATCGATTCTCAACATTTGCAAATTGAAGCCATGAAGTTGGCCTTTGCTGACGTGTACCGCTATGTGGCCGATCCACGCTTCATGGAAGTCACACCGGCTCAAATGCTTGACCCTGCTTACTTGAAGAGCCGCGCCAAACTCATTGACATGAAGAAGGCGCAAGATTTCAAAGCGGGCAATCCTGTGAAGGGCGGCACCATTTACCTCACGGCCGCTGATGAAAACGGCATGATGGTGAGCTTCATTCAAAGCAATTACATGGGCTTTGGATCGGGTGTGGTTGAACCTACTTTTGGGGTCAGCTTGCAAAACAGAGGCTTTGGCTTCAGCACCGATTTGAAGGGTGCCAACGCTGCCAACTTGGTTGCGCCTGGCAAGAAACCTTTCCAAACCATCATTCCTGCCTTCCTAACTCAAAATGGCCAACCCGTCATGAGTTATGGCGTGATGGGGGGCAACATGCAGCCTCAAGGCCATATGCAGACCTTGGTGCGCATGCTTGATTACGGTCAAAACCCGCAAACAGCTTGTGATGCACCGCGCTGGCGCTACAACGCGGGCATGTCCATCAATGCCGAATCCAACATGGATCGCAACACGGTTCAAGGTCTGAACGATTTGGGACACGAACTTGAAGTGATCAATGACTCTTACCAAGACTTTGGTGCGGGTCAATTCATTTGGCGCATGGGTGATCCCAAAGTGCAGGGCTACATTGCGGCCTCCGATCCAAGGCGGGATGGCCAGGCGGTTGGCTTTTGACGCCGACGCAAGCAACTCAATTTACGTCGTGTTTGTGAATTAATTTTGACCCGAGTGGTCTTAGATTTTTGAAGGAGTCATCATGGATTTAGGAATTACAGGCAAGTGGGCTTTGGTGGGCGGCGCAAGCAAAGGCCTGGGCTGGGGCTGTGCTCGTGCGCTGGCCTTGGAAGGTGTGAACGTCGTCATGGTGGCGCGTGGTGCCGATGTTTTAAACCAAGCTGTAGCAGATCTGCAAAAAGAAGCGCCCGGCGTGAAGTTGCTGCCCGTGGCGGCTGACATCACCACGGAAGCTGGCCGAGCCGCTTTATTTGCAGTGCCTGGTGGCCCTGGCAAAGACTTTGACATTGTGGTCACCAATGCGGGTGGCCCACCCCCCGGCGATTTTCGCAGTTGGGACCGCGAGGCTTGGATCAAAGCCTTAGACGCCAACATGCTGACGCCCATTGAGCTGATCAAGGCCACTGTGGATGGCATGGCGGCAAGGGGCTTTGGCCGCATTGTGAACATCACCTCCAGCTCCGTCAAATCGCCCATTGACATTCTGGGCTTGTCAAATGGTGCACGAAGTGGCTTGACGGGTTTTGTAGCCGGTGTTGCACGCACCAAAATTGCAGCGCAAGGCGTCACCATCAACAACATCTTGCCTGGTAAATTTGACACGGATCGAATTCGCGCCAATGTCGAAGTCACTGCACAAAAAATGGGCAAGTCGGTGGCGGAAGTTCGTGCCCTGCAACAATCTCAGGTGCCGGCAGGCCGTTACGGCACACCGCAAGAATTTGGATCGCTGTGTGCGTACATTTGCAGTCAACAAGCCTCTTACATCACAGGCCAAAACTTCTTGACCGACGGTGGTGCCTACCCAGGTACTTATTGACGCTTCGCAAGCTGCATGCGCCTCGCGCGCTGGCCTCAATTGGGAGTCAATTGGCGCGCCGTGAGGACACCAGAATGCCACTCACAATGAGGCCAAAAGCCGCAAGGTGATAGATCTGGGGCAGGTCGCCTAAGAACACAGAAGACATGATGGCGGCAAACAGCGGTGTGAGGTTAGCAAAGAAGCCTGCCACCGCTGGTCCAGCAGTTTGCACACCCAAACCCCAGCATCTGTAGGCTAACACCGCAGGGCCGATGGCTACAAAAGCAAGCGCTGCGTAAAGGGGCAGGCCCCAAGTGATGTGTGCATCTGTTAAGGCCCATTCCGCCCCTGAAAACATGCCCGCCCACCCTAGGCCAAATATGACCTGTGCCATCAGGAATGCGGCCCAATTGTTTCGAATTTCGTCGGGTTCGTTGCGCTGCGTTAAGAGCCAGCTGTAAATGGCCCAGCAGGCAGTGGCCAGCAAAATATAAATGTCGCCCACCACGAAGCTGACCTGTAGCAGTTGCTCTGCATCACCGCGCGATAAAACCACCAACACCCCCGCAATGGAGAGCCCTGCGCCCAGCCACTGTGCACGCCGCACAGGCGTCTTAAAAAACAAGGCGCCGATGGCCAGCATGAACACGGGGGTGCTGGCCGCCACCAAGGTCACGTTGAGTGGGGTGGAGGTTTGCAATGCCAAATACTGCAGAGCGTTGTAGCAACCCACACCCAACAAACTCAGCAGAGCAAACCTGCGCCAGTACGGCCAGAGCGGGCTGCTTGGTTTGAGCAAATGCCAAGCTAGAGGAAGAAGGATGAAAAAAGCAATCGCCCAACGCAAAAAATTGAGGGTGATGGGCGGTACCAAGTCGCTTACCAATCGGCCCACTACGGCGTTGCCGGCCCAAAGCAGTGGCGGAACGGTGAGCATGAGAGCAGTGCTAACAGAGAGTTTTTGTGTCATGCCCGTGACTTTAACGGCAACGCAAGGACTGTGTTGTCACGCAGGGTCATTCGATTCGTGGCAAAGTAGCGGTCAAAGTGATTTTGGCTTCAACACAAATCACACCACAATTTTCATTATCAGGAGAATCGCATGAGCTTAGCTGTCCAAATCGACCAAAACGGTGGCCCAGAACAACTCAAATTGGTTGACGTTACAGTGGGCCAACCCGGCCCTGGCGAAATTCGAATTCGCCACAAAGCCATTGGCTTGAACTTCATCGACGTTTACCAACGCAGCGGTTTGTACGCCTTGCCCATGCCTTTGAAATTGGGCATGGAAGCCTCGGGCATTGTTGAGGCGGTGGGCGAGGGCGTGACACACCTCAAGGTGGGCGACCGTGCAGCCTATGCCAGCCAGCCCCCAGGCAGTTATTGCGAAGAGCGTGTCATGCCCGCTAAGTGCGTTTGCAAATTGCCAGACGACATTTCTTTTGAAACCGGCGCAGCCATGATGCTCAAGGGCCTCACTGCACAGTACCTGCTTTTGAAAACACGACCGGTTGAAGGCTTGCAAGCCGGCGACCATGTGTTGTTCCATGCTGCAGCGGGTGGTGTGGGCCTGATTGCTTGCCAATGGGGCAAGGCTTTGGGTTTTCGCATGATTGGCACAGCAGGCTCTGACGCCAAATGCCAACTGGCCGTTGCCAATGGCGCTGAGCATTGCATCAATTACAGCTCTGAAGACTTCTTGGCGCGCGTGAAAGAAATCACGGGTGGAAAAGGTTTGAAAGTTGTTTACGACTCTGTGGGCAAAGACACCTGGGACAAATCGCTCGATTGCTTGCGTCCTTTTGGGTTGATGGCGACTTTCGGCAATGCCTCTGGTGCAGTGCCGCCATTTGCACCGGGGGTTTTGGGTGTCAAAGGTTCTTTGTATGTCACGCGACAAACCTTGTTCAGCCATATCACCACGCGCGAAAGCACGCAAGCCATGGCTGACGATTTGTTTGCCGTGGTGCAAAGTGGCAAGGTGAAAATTCACATTGATCAAACCTTCCCTTTGGCACAAGTGCAAGAAGCACACCGTGCGCTGGAAGCCCGCAAAACAACGGGTTGCACCATCCTCACTTTGTAATTACCAGCTTTGCAAAATCAAAGGCACCCTCGGGTGCCTTTTTCAATGTAACTTAGCTCAGCGGACGTAGCAATGTCAACGAGCCCGTCGAACACGCAGCAGTTCGTCCAAGATCAACAGGCATGCACCCATCGTGATGGCACTGTCGGCCACATTGAAAGCAGGGAAGTGCCAAGTGCCGTAGTAGAAGTCTAGAAAATCTATGACGTGGCTGTACAGCACGCGGTCGACCACATTGCCAACGGCCCCACCCAACAGCAGAGACAAGGCCAAGCAAAACAAAGTTTGACCGGCGTGCATGCGCAGCAAATAAACCATCACCAACGCAGCGACAGTCCCTAGTCCTGTAAAGAACCAACGCTGCCAACCGCCTGCATCGGCCAAGAAAGAAAACGCAGCACCTGCGTTGTGCACGCGGACCAAATTAAAGAAGGAAGTGATGGGCAAAGATTCGCCCAATTGGAAAGCACCCACGATGGCAATTTTGGTAAGCTGGTCCAGCAAAAAAATGACCAGCGCAACGCCCAACCAGAGCCAAACGCCCGCCCCTGATTTGAAAGCATTTTTACTTTTTGCCATGTTGCTGGAGATTTGCGCCTGCTGGCTTAAGCAAACAATCGCGTCTCACCCGCGCCATGCAGGTTGCTGTCACAACGTCCGCACAGTGTGGGGTGTGCGGGGTTCACGCCCACATCGGGCGAGTAATGCCAGCAGCGGTCGCACTTGGTATCTTGGCTGACAGAAACCTTGGCGACCAATTCGGAGCCTTCTTCCAAGTTGAGTTGCGACGTGATGAATACAAACTTCAAGTCATTTCCCAAACTGGCCAACAAGGCATGGTCTTCAGGTCCAACTTGCAAGCTGACAGAAGCTTGCAATGAAGCGCCCACTTGGCCATCGGCGCGCAAGGCTTCAATGTCTTTGTTCACTTGATCGCGAATTTCGCGAATGCGTGACCACTTGGCCAGCAGCGCTTCATTGGGTGTGCCCAAGTCGCTGAAGGTTTCCATGAAGATAGATTCAGAACTGCCAAAGCTTTGCCACGCTTCTTCGGCGGTAAAGCTTAAGAACGGCGCCATCAAGCGCAGCATGGCATGTGTGATGCGGTACAGGACTGTTTGAGCAGATCGGCGCGCCAAGGATTTCGGAGCACTGGTGTAGAGGCGGTCTTTCAACACGTCTAAGTAGAATGCGCCCAAATCTTCCGAGCAATAGATTTGTAATTTGGACACCACCGGGTGGAATTCATAGGCCTTGAAGTGCACCAAAATATCGGCTTGCAATTGAGCTGCGCGGCTCAATGCAAAGCGATCAATTTCCAACAAATCGGCATCGGCTACGGCGTCTTTGGCAGGGTCGAAGTCGCTGACGTTGGCCAACAGGAAGCGCATGGTGTTGCGAATGCGGCGATAGGCATCGACCACGCGCGCCAAAATTTTGTCGTCGATGTTGAGATCGCCGGAGTAGTCGGTAGAGGCCACCCACAAGCGCACAATTTCTGCGCCCATCTTGTCGCTGATCTCTTGTGGCGCCATCACATTGCCCAAGCTCTTGCTCATCTTGCGGCCTTGGCCGTCAGTGGCAAAACCGTGTGTGAGCAAACCGCGGTAAGGCGCACGATCGTAGAGCGCGCAGCCCAGCAACAAAGAGCTGTGGAACCAGCCGCGGTGTTGGTCGTGGCCTTCTAAGTACAAGTCTGCTTCAGGGCCAACGTCGTGGAAGGGTGCGCGATCGTATGCCGCTTTGTGGCTGCCGCGAAGAACATGTTGGAAGGTAGAGCCCGAGTCAAACCACACTTCTAAGATGTCGGTGCTCTTGGTGTAGCTAGGGGCATCGACCGAACCTAAAATTTCTTCTGCTGTGGCACGGCTCCAAGCTTCAATGCCGCCTTTTTCAACGATGTCGGCCGCTTGGTCCAAAATTTCCATGGTGCGGGGATGCAACTCGCCAGAGTCTTTGTGCAAGAAGAAGGGCACGGGAACGCCCCAGCTGCGCTGACGCGAAATGCACCAGTCAGGCCGGTAGGCAATCATGTCGCGCAAACGGGTCTTGCCGTTTTCGGGATAGAAATTGGTTTGGTCAATGGCGTCTAGTGCCAACTGACGCAAGGTCTTGGGTGCTTTGTCTTTGGTGAAAACGCCAGAGCCTTCGTCCATGCGCACAAACCACTGCGCTGCCGCTCGGTAAATGACAGGTGTTTTGTGGCGCCAGCAATGTGGGTAGCTGTGCGTGATGCCATAAGTGGCCATGAGGCGATGGCTTTCACCCAAGACTTCAATGATGCGGGGGCAAGCTTTCCAAATGTTCATGCCGCCAAACAAAGGCAAGTCTTCTGCATAGCTACCGTTGCCTTGAACAGGGTTCAAGATGTCGTCATAGGCCAGACCATTGGCCACGCAAGAATTAAAGTCATCGACACCATAAGCGGGTGAAGAATGAACGATGCCCGTGCCATCTTGCGCACTGACGTACTCGGCCACATAGACTGGCGAGAAGCGTTTGTAGCCTTCGTGAACATCGTACAAGGGGTGTTTGAAATTCAAGCCGCCCAGTTTGTCGCCGGTGGTGGTGGCCACCACTTGGCCTTCTAACTTGTAGCGCTCCAAACATTTTTCGAACAAAGACTCGGCCAAGACCAAGAGGCCTTTGTCGGTGTTGACCAAGGCGTAAACCAATTCGGGGTTGACATTCAATGCTTGGTTGGCAGGCAAGGTCCAAGCGGTGGTCGTCCAAATGACCGCGAAGGCCGATTTGGACGAGTCGGGCAGGGCGCTAAGGCCAAACGCCTTGGCCAGTGCGGCGTTGTCGGCCGCTTCAAAGGCAACATCCAGGGTGTCGCTTTTTTTGTCGGCGTATTCAATTTCAAATTCGGCCAAGGATGAGCCACAGTCGAAACACCAGTAAACAGGCTTCAAGCCGCGGTACACAAAGCCACGTTCAATGACGCGTTTGAAAGCGCGAATTTCGCCGGCTTCGTTGGCAAAATCCATGGTGCGATAAGGACGCTCCCAATCTCCCAACACGCCCAAGCGTTTGAAGTCTTCGCGCTGCTGATCAATTTGCTCGGAGGCAAAGGCGCGGCTCTTGGCCTGCATGTCGTCGCGACTCAGTTTGCGGCCATGTAATTTTTCAATGGCGTTTTCAATGGGCAAGCCGTGGCAGTCCCAGCCGGGAATGTATTGCGCGTCAAAGCCCGCCAATTGCTTGGACTTGACGATCATGTCTTTGAGCACTTTGTTCAGCGCGTGACCAATGTGCAATTTGCCGTTGGCGTAGGGTGGGCCGTCGTGCAACACAAACAAGGGGGCGCCTTGGCGTGCAAGACGCAGTTTTTTGTAAAGGCCTTGATCGCTCCAAGCTTTGGCCCAAGCAGGCTCACGTTTAGGCAAATCGCCGCGCATTGCAAACGCGGTGTCGGGCATGTTCAAAGTGGCACGGTAATTTGTTTTTGGTTCAGACATTGTTCAAGGCGTCATGGTGTGGGGACTTGCAAAGTCGCATTTCTAGCGGCGAAAAATGCACGTGCATCGTGGCAGTCCTTGGCAATACCCAAAGTAAGGGCTTCCAAGCTGTCGTACTTCAGCTCGTCGTGTAATTTGTGCAGCAAGTCAACTCGGATAATTTTACTGTAGCCACCTTCAACCCCAAGCTGGCTTGGCCAGTCTAAGCAATGGGTCTCTAAAAGTACGCGGCCACCATTGACATCGTTGGGGTCTAGAGAGGGGCGAATGCCCAAATTGGCTACCCCTGGCAAGGCTTGTGGGCCTAAGCCATGAACTTCCACATTGAAAATACCACTGGCTGCGGGTTGCCGGTGGCTAAATCGCAAATTGAGGGTCCTGAAGCCGTCCTGAGCGCCTTCATGAGAGGCGCCTAGCCCGCGCCCTAGCTTCCTGCCATGCACCACATGGCCGCTGATGCTGTAGGGCCGTCCCAAAAGACGGGTGACGCCGTGCATATCGCCTTTGGCTAGGGCTTCTCTGACGGCAGAGCTTGAAACCCTGAGGCCATGCACTTCGTAGCTGTTCATCCGGGCCACATCAAAACCCAGGCGCTGACCCGCGGCATCCAGCATGCTGTAGTCGCCGGCCCGCTCGGCTCCAAAGCGAAAATCATCGCCCACCAGCAAATATTTAACACCCAGACCCTTGACCAGGACAGACTGAATGAAGTCCTCTGGTGTTTGACTTGCTAAGCGGGCGTCAAAGGGCAGCACCACCACTTGGTCAATGCCGCAGCGATCGAGTTCTAGCAGTTTGTCGCGCAGGTTTGCAATTCGTGCAGGTGCTAATTCGGGTTTGTTGTGCAGCTTGGCAAAAAAATCTCTGGGGTGTGGCTCGAAGGTCATCACACAACTGGGTACCCCACGGTGCGCAGCTTCGTTTTTCAAGAGCGCGAGCATGGCTTGGTGGCCGCGGTGGACACCGTCAAAGTTACCGATCGTCAAGGCGCATTGTTGGGCCCTGTCTGGGTGGTTGAATCCGCGAAATACCTTCATGCTGATTGCGTCATAAAAATGAATTGATTACAGGTTATATTGTGACTGACCAGAAAGACTGGCCTGTTCTCGTTTCATGTCATGGTTTTACCGTTGAATGGAGTCGCTTGTGAAGGTCTTGAAATTGTCTGCCCAAGGGCTTCCGCAGTCTTGGATTACTTTGGAACAAGCTGTGGTCTATTACGCAGCCGAAGATGTCCGCTGGGAAGCGGGTCAAGAAATTGCTGTTTTTCACGGTGGCCACAATGCCATCACGGGCGAGCAGTCCATCATCAAGGTCAACAGCATCATTGGCACCCGCGGCGTTCATGGCATCAACCCTTTCGAACTTCGCCCCGGCCTGACCAATGGCAAATTGTTCATTCGAGATCGCAATGTGTGTGCTTATTGCGGCCAGCGATTTCATGAAACAGAGCTCACCCGCGAGCACATCGTGCCCTTTGCACAAAATGGCATCGACAATTGGATGAATGTGGTCACGGCGTGTCGCTCATGCAACCATCGCAAAAGCAGCAGAACACCTGAGCAAGCAGGCATGCCATTGCTCTACACCCCTTACGTGCCCAGCCTGTGGGAGGATTTCATTTTGCGAAACCGCAGAATTTTGACCGATCAAATGGCTTTTTTGATGGCACATGTGCCTCAAAATTCCAGATTGATCGATTAGATCTTTAGCTGCCCTTAAGCGAAAACGCCAGCTGTTTCTTGCATGCTGGCAGACACTTCCCCCAAGTGGTGCAGGGTGTCACCGAAAGTCATTTCAAGCTGCGTCAATTTCTTGAAGTAGTGGCTCAAAATGTACTCGTCAGTCACGCCAATACCACCATGCAATTGCACAGATTGTTGTCCCACATAGCGCATGGAATTGCCCAATTGGTATTTGGCACGGGCCATGGCTTGGTGACGCTCAGATGCAGGTGTATTCAGCTTCAAGCTGGCGTAATAGCTCATTGAGCGTCCCAACTCCAATTGCATTTTCATATCGGCCACGCGGTGACGCAGGGCCTGAAAGGTGGCAATGGTGGTGTTGAACTGCTTGCGGGTGTTCATGTAGTCCACGGTGATGGCCATGGTTTTGTCCATCACGCCGACGCCTTCAGCGCAGGCACACGCAATGCCAATGTCCACGGCGTGGCTCAATGCGGTTTGGCCATCAAGGGTTAGCAAACTTGCGGGGCTTTGATTGAGTTGGAGTTCGGCAGCGCGGCCACCGTCTTGGGTACCGTAGCCCGAAGTGGTGCAGCCCTTGGCTTCTTTGGCCACCAAGAACAAAGCCAGCTTGCCGGATGCCATGGCTGGCACTAAAAAGGCATCTGCATGGTCACCCACGGCCACCATGCTTTTGGTGCCGGTAATGAGCCATTGACCATCTTGTTGCTGTGCTTGCGCATCGCATTTGTGGGTGTTGTAACGTGATTTGCGTTCTTGGTGAGCCAACACCACAATGGCTTCGCCGCCTGCAATTTTGGGCAGCCATGCGGCCTTCAAAGCATCGGGTGCGTAGCCTTCTAAAACGGCGCCAGCAATGAAAGCATGCTGTATGGGTTCGAGCACAATGCCGCGGCCCAATTCTTCCATCACCACCATGCCTTCAACGGGCCCCATGCCCATACCGCCTTGATCTTCGCTGACATACAGGCCGCACAGGCCCAGTTCTGCCAGCTCGGTGTAGGCGGCGCGGTCAAAGCCGCCCGCATGCGTAATTTCGCGGCGGCGGTCAAAGGTGTAGCCCTTGTCGACCCATTTGCGAACAGCGTCGCGCAATTGTTCTTGATCGTCTGAAAAATCGAAATCCATGATGTGTCCTTTAGGGGTTAAGTCATTAACCCAAAACTACCTGAGCCACGATGTTGCGCTGCACTTCATTGCTGCCGCCGTAGATCGTGGTTTTGCGCATGTTGAAATAGTTGGCTGCAAGCGGTGCGTTGGAAACTTCGTGTCCGGGAAAGACGCCTTGCCAACCTGCATCCATGGCTTCGAAGATGAAGGGGAGGCTGAAGGGGCCGGCTGCCAACATCATGAGCTCGGTGTAACGCTGTTGAATTTCGCTGCCCTTGATTTTCAAAAGGCCTGCAATGTCGAGTGAGTTTTTGCCAGACTTTTCTGCCGATAAAACACGCAAGACCAACATCTCCAAAGCAACGATGTCCACTTCCAGCTTAGAAATTTCATCGCGAAAACGCATGTCTTCGTAAACACCTTCGGTTTTGGCAATGCGCTTGAGACGCTCGAGTTCGCGTTTGGCGCGGTTCACGTCGGCAATGTTAGTGCGCTCGTGGGCCAACAAATGCTTGGCGTAATTCCAACCTTTGTTTTCTTCACCCACCAGGTTTTCTGCAGGCACTTCCACATTGTCAAACCAGACTTCGTTGACTTCGCATTCGCCATCGAGCAACTTGATGGGGCGTACCGTAATGCCTGGCGTCTTCATGTCGATCAGCAAAAAGGAGATGCCTGTTTGTGGTTTGCCTTCGTTGCTGGTGCGCACCAAGCAGAAAATCCATTCGCCGTATTGGCCCAAGGTGGTCCAGGTTTTTTGGCCATTGACGATGTACTTGTTGCCCACGCGTTCAGCACGGGTTTTGAGAGACGCCAAGTCAGAGCCTGAACCCGGCTCGCTGTAGCCTTGGCTCCACCACACTTCACCGCTGGCGATGCCAGGCAAGAAACGTTTTTGTTGTTCAGCATTGCCAAAAGCCATGATGACAGGCGCCACCATGACGGGGCCGAAAGGCACCACGCGCGGGGCACCGGCCAATGCGCATTCCTCTTCGAACAAATGCTTTTGCACAGCCGTCCAACCAGGTCCGCCAAACTCTTCAGGCCAGCCCCAACCGAGCCAACCTTTCTTGCCCAAAATCTTGGCCCAACGCTGTAAGTCGTCACGCGAGAGACGCATGGCGCTGTGAACTTTTTGCGAAATTTCGGAAGGTAAGTTTGCTTTTACCCAAGCGCGAATTTCTTCGCGAAATGCGAGTTCGTCGGGAGTGAATGCCAAATCCATGAGGTGTGTCTCCGATCAATGCCAGTAAAAAAGAGGGAAAGAGCGTTTTTAGCACGACCGTGCGCAAATCCGGTGTCTTGGCTGCGACAAAATGCAATTTAGATGCCCGCTGCAGGGATAATACGGGGTCTTGTTTGACGGTTCATTTGTGAAAAACATTGTTATTTTGATTTCTGGCGCTGGCTCCAACATGGCAGCCATTGTGAAAACCGCGCATGAAGAGGCTTGGTCCAAGAAATGGGGCGTGAAGGTGGCCGCTGTGATCAGCAATAAGCCTGAAGCGTCTGGCCTCACTTGGTTGCAAGATCGCTCTGAATTTGCCAACATCAAAACTCAAACGCTAGACCACACGCTGTTTGACTCTAGGGAGGCTTTTGACCAATCCCTGAAGGCGAAAATTGATGAGCATGATCCCGCTTTGGTCGTGCTGGCGGGTTTCATGCGAATTTTGACGCCTGCTTTCGTGGCGCACTATCAAGGCCGTCTGATCAACATTCACCCCTCACTGTTACCCGCATTTGCCGGATTGAACACGCACCAGCGCGCCATTGATGCGGGCTCCAAGTTTGCTGGCGCCACAGTGCACCAAGTTTCAGTCGAGGTGGATCAAGGGCAAATTTTGGCCCAAGCCGTGGTGCCTGTTCTTGAGGGTGACACGGCCGAAACGCTGGCCGCCAGAGTGCTCACGCAAGAGCACCTTATTTTTCCTCCCGCTGTGGCAGCGTTTTTCAAGACTCCGGCAGTTCCTCGCCCAACCAAGTAAACCGCGGTTGAATCACGCCCTTGATGTCCACCGTTTCATTGAACATGGCGGCGGGCCTGACCCACAGGCCTTGCTCGCCGTAAAGCGCTTTGTACAAAGTCATAGGCTCAAGAGACTCACTGTGCCTTACGGTGCCTAACACTTGGTACAGCAAATTTTTGTAGTGGCGGTAGTAGCCAGGTCGGGTGATGATCAGTGGCGGAAAGGTTTCTTCTTGCATGAAATCGCTCTTGCGTGTTGTGCGGTGGGACAATAGAACTTATGCATCCAAAAGCCCTGTTAGACGCCTGCGCCGAATTGGTCAGGCTGACCCTCCAATTTAACCATCCCGCTGATGCGGTGGTTTCTCGTTTTTTCCGTGACAACCGCAATTTGGGTCCGCGAGAGCGGGCCACCCTGTCTGAAACGGTTTTTCAAGTTTTGCGACAAAAACTCTTGTTTGAGCACATGGCCCGGTCTGGCAGCGGTGCCAAAGAAAAACGCTTGGCCATTTTGGGTTTTGCGGGCCCCAGAGATTTCGTCAAAAGTGCCTTGAACGACACCGAAAAAAAATGGCTAGACATGTGCGACAGCATTCAGCCATCAGACTTGATGTCGCAGCACATTCACAATTTGCCCGATTGGTTGGCGCAGCCCCTCAAAGAGCAACTGGGCGATGAGTTTGGAGCCTTGGCCGAGAGCTTGCAGCAATCGGGTAGCTTGGATTTGCGTGTCAACGACTTGAACGAAAAACGCGCTGAAGTGCAGAAAGAATTAAGCGCGGCAGGCATTGTTTGCGAGCCCACTCCTTATTCGCCTTGGGGTCTGCGTTTGCAAGGCAAACCGTCTTTGGCCAAGGTCAAAGCCTTTGAGCGCGGTGCGGTTGAAGTGCAAGACGAAGGATCGCAGTTGCTGGCGCTGCTGCTGGATGCGCACCGCGGTGAAATGGTGGTGGATTTTTGTGCAGGAGCGGGCGGCAAAACTTTGGCCATTGGCGCCGCCATGCGCAACACTGGGCGCTTGTATGCCATGGACACCTCAGCTCACCGTTTAGATGCTTTGAAGCCCCGTTTGGCGCGCAGCCAGTTGTCCAACGTGCATCCTGCGGCCATTGCGCATGAGCGCGACGACCGTGTGAAGCGCTTG
>Ga0247831_1006559_pt1 | contig 13667 bp, 17 predicted proteins | sample LaCruzMarch2015__9_FD_192406 | JGI IMG/M metagenome (GOLD analysis project Ga0247831, IMG submission 192406) | Freshwater microbial communities from meromictic Lake La Cruz, Castile-La Mancha, Spain - LaCruzMarch2015_1m | ecosystem: Environmental > Aquatic > Freshwater > Lake | place: Spain...
GCCCGGGTACGTGACGGAGGCGATCGGTGACGACAGGCGCACCTCGATGCCCTCGGCCAGTTGCTCGAGCAACTGGCTGTAGCCGCCGGGAAGCAGCGCCTCGTCACCGGCGAGCTCGGCTCCCTCGTCGCCCCACCATGCGCTCAGCTCGCTGAGGTCGGCCGCCGTCTCGTGCTCGACGATGCGGCGGATCTCGAACTCCGCTGCCGTGCGCGTCGCCTCCTCGATGTCACCGTCGGCGACCGCCGCGTCGAACACCTCGTCGAGCACTGCGGCAACATCGACGTCGAGGTCGAAGTTCTCGGCCAGTGCGACGGCGGCGCTGAGTGCCTCGCCGGCCGCCGCTTCGGCAGCGCTCGCCGCTTGTGACGACAACGCTGCACCCGAGGCATCGAACGTGATGCTGCGGTCGAGGTCGGTGACCGACCACGATGCGCCGATCGCCGTCGCGAGGTCGGCGACGGGGTTGTCGTCGACACCGTGGATCCACGAGGCGCCCAGGTCGATCGGCACACCGAGCGATGTATCGGTGTGGATGCGGCCACCGATGCGGTCGCGGGCCTCGACCACGATCACGGCGACACCCTCGTCGGCGAGCACCCGGGCGGCACCGAGGCCGGCGATGCCCGCACCCACCACGATCACCGGCCCTGTCGTGCCCTCGGCCAGCAGTTGCGCGGCAGCGCGGCGGCCGCTCGCCAGCGCACCGTGGGTGGTGGCCGGGGCGTCGGTGTCGGTGTGCTCGCCGGCCAGGAGCACGTTCGGGCTGACCGGCGCCTGCAGCGCGAGTCGATCATCGGGTGTGGCGCCAACCGGCAGGAACGAGTACGACCCGAGCGCATAGGGATCGGTTGCCCACCGGGTGACCAACGCTCCCTCGACGCCGCTCGACCCCGTGGCGTCGGGCCCCGTGGTGCCGACATCGCTGTCGCTGCCGTCCGGGGGTGCGGTGTCGTTCGGGCCGTCGTCCTCCGCGCAGGCGGCTGCGATGAGGGAGGCCCCGAGCGATGCCCCGGCTGCAACGAGGAACGAGCGTCGGCTGATCGGCACGGCCCGAGTCTGTCATCGGCAGCACCGTGCAGATCACGAAGGTCGACGCCCGTTACCCGAACACGACCAGTAGTCCCTCAGGCGACGTCGGTCAGGCGGATGAGCCGTCGCGGTAGTCGACGATCTCCAACCCGCTCCCGAGCGTGGCCCAGTACGAGTCGCCCGTCACGACCATCAGATCGGACGCCTCGGCGACCGCGAGGCAGCACATGTCGGCCATGCTCAAACGCCTTTTGCCACCATGCGCCCGCTTCCACGCCGCCCGCGCCTTCACGTCCAGCTGCTTCCACCGCGGCAGCACCGTGGCGTGCTCGATCTCGAACGGCACCACCTCGACACCGAGCTGCAGCACCCCGTCGGCCTCCTCCTCGCCGGCGCCGACCTCGGCGAGCTTGTACAGCACCTCGCCCCAGTTGACCGCACACACCACCGACCCCGGCCCGATGAACGGGTCGATCACCTCGGCGCCCGCCTCGTCATGCATCCATGCCAGCACCGCGGAGGCGTCCAGCACGGTGCGTGCGCCATCGGTCACGACTCGAGCGCCGCTTCGGCCTGACGCTCGACGAGCAGCTCCTCGCTCAGGTTCCGCTTTCCCTTCGTCTTCGCTCGCAGCGAATCGCGGATCCGTTGCTTCACCGCGTCACGGGTCTCGAGCACGATCCGTCCCTCCCCCAGGGCGTGCGCGAACAGCGGCTCGGAGCCGTCGATGTGTGCGCTGCTGAGCAGATCGGCCGGCAGGGTCGGGCGACGGCGGGCGTCCATCACGACCTGGTACGAGATGACCTGCCCACGCTCCGGCTCGCGCGGAGGCGCCGCTGCCTTCGCATCGTTCGGCGCTGTGGAGCGCTCCGCCTTCAGGGCTGCCATGCCCCGAAACATAGCACTGTGGGGCAAGAGTGCCACGGCGTGGGTAAGCACGCTCGTGCGGGGTGGGAGCGGGTAAAACTCGCGGGCGCGACGAACGTCGTACCTGCGGTCAGCGGCGTGCGAAGAAGGCTTTGGCCTTCTCGGTGCCGAACAGGAAGTAGAGCACCACGAGCGCAGTGAGGATGTTGGCAATGGAGCCGGGACGGCGATCGGCGTCGAGTTCGACGAGGGCGTAGATGCCAAGCACGATCTGCGCGACTTGGCTGGCACCCAACAGCAGGCGTGCGAGACGGTTGCCCTTCAGCAGACCGAACGCGAACACCACCGCCAGCAGGCCGATTGCGATGAACGCGATCGCGATCGCGGTCGCCAGATCGCTCTCGATGTCGGCGTCGGCCAGGAAGGTCGCGTCGTTGCGCAGGCTCAGCAACACGGCACCGAAGACCGTCTGGGCGATGCCGCCGATGATGCTGAACACGCCGATCAGCGTGACGAGGAACGGTCGCTTCATGGGTTTCCTCCGGGAGGTCGGCGTGCTGCGGGGATGGTAGCCGGGCGTCGCTCGGCGGCGGCCGCCAGGATCCGGCCGGCTCGAGATCAGCGTCTGCTCATCGATGTCACACCGGTGCGGTACGGTTTCGTTCACTTCATCCAGAGGATCCGAGGGGCCTGGCCCGTTGACGATCCGCCAACCTGCGGAACGCGTGGTGGCACTGCCAGGACCGATCAAAGGGCTTGCACATGCTCCCCACGCCCCCATCTTCACTCGGGCGTTGCGTCACGACCGAGGGGTTCGATCTCGACCCCGACCTCCCGATCCCGGAACCGTTCAGCACCATGGTGTCGCTCGGCGGGTTGCACGTGGCCCGCCACCTCGAGCGCTTCGTCGAATCACTCGGCCTCCGTCTCGTGTTCAACAGCACCCCCGACGACGGCGTGCTGTCGTTCCTGCACCTCGGCCGGGGCTACGGGAAGCACAACGCGCGCGAGTTCCGTCGGCACCATTGCGTCGGCTCGGCATCCCGCATGCGTCGGGTGTTGCGCGACGAACCCGACACGGTGCCCGTGGTCGGGATGTTCAGGACGTGCCTCGGCTGGCACTCGAGATGGGAGGGCATGCGGCTGGCGCGCGTGCTCGCACCCGGGCGACTGTTCGTCTTCTCCCCGCTGGGCGTCGGCATGAAGCCGATCCCCGGGGCGGAGGAGGGACGGGTCTACGTGTGCGCGTGGCAGGCACCGTTTCCCACCCACGCCATGTTGGCGTGGGGCGGCGGAGCGCGACTCGTTCCCGGCCCGGTCGAGATCCCGGATCACATGCGCATCGCTGCGGGCTGGATGTTCCACAGCGGTCACGGCGAGTACTCCTATGGCCGCTATGACGCTCGCGACCGGTGGGTCCGCGAGCACTTCGACGTCCGTCGAAACGGTCGGTGACGCCGTCCCGGCGCCGAGGTCTCGCCATTCGGCTCTGTTGTCTGCATACACGCACACCGCGCTACGATGCGGCGATGTCTGCAAATCAAGACGAGTTCGTGGTGGTCGGACCGAGCGGGTTCGGCAAGGCGATCCGCGAGTTCCGCCACCAGCGCGGGCTCACTCAGCAACAGCTCGCCGAGCTTGCCGACATGCATCGCTCGTACCTCGCCCGGCTCGAATCGGGCGCAGCGACCGAAGCGCTCCAGCAACTCAACCGGGCGCTCGCTGCGCTCGGGTTGGAAGTCGTCGTGCGGGCCAAGGCCCGCTGATGGCGACGCTCCATGTGTGGATGGCCGGTGAACACATCGCCACGATCACCGAGTCACGAGGCAAGATGCGCCTCGTCCATGTCCCGGGCGTCGCCCCCTTGGGTGTCCCGCTGATCTCGGTGGCCATGCCCATGGGCAGCGAGACCTACCACGACAAGGTTGTCCGACCGTTCTTCCACGGCCTGCTCCCGGAAGGCCTGGCACGCCAGACGATCGCGTACGACTTCAACGTCGACGAACGCGACGACGTCGGCCTTCTCGCTGTGCTGGGCCGGGACTGCGCCGGGGCGTTGATGGTGCTCCCCGCCGGTCAGATCCCACCGGACGGGGATGACAACCCGCCCGAAGCGTTGGACGACACCCTGATCGAACAGCGGATCCGCAACCTGCCAGTGTACCCGCTCGGCGTGACGGGCAAGGTCCGGGCGTCACTGCCCGGGGTGCAACCCAAGCTGCTGTTGTGGGGCGTCGGAGGCCAATGGTTCACCCCGGATGCGACACACCCCTCGACACACATCATCAAGCCGGGCATCGCTGCACTCCCCGGATCGGTGATCAACGAAGCGTTCTGCTTGAACCTTGCTGCTCAGGCCGGGCTGCCGGCCGCGACGACATCGGTGATGCAGTTCGGCGGCACCCAGGTGCTCGTCTCGGAACGCTACGACCGGCACGTCGACGACACAGGCGCGACGATCCGGCTGCAGCAAGAGGATGCCTGCCAGGCGCTGTCTGTGCTGACGTACCTCCCCAAGCACAAGTACCAGGCATACGGCGGCCCGAACCTCGCCGACGTCGCGGCCGTGCTGACGAACTGGGGCGGGTCGCTCGAAGCGTTGCTGCGCTACATCACGTTCAACGTCATGGTCGGCAACGCCGACCTGCACGGCAAGAACATCTCGTTCCTGCACGACGGCGACCGGACCATCTCCCTCGCCCCGATGTACGACGTGATGAGCACCACCCACTACGACGGCGCCGGCGGCCGCAACGTCGACACCGAACTCGGATTGTTCATCGCCAGCCAGGTCGACATCCTCGACGTCACGACCGACGACCTCGTCGCCGAGGCCGGGCGATGGGGAATGCGAACCGCGCATGCGACACGTACGGTCAGCGACCTCGCCGACGCCGTCCTGGCCGCGATCGACCGGACGCTCGACCTCTTCGACGGTGCCGTCCCGGCCGCACTCGTCGAACGGATCGTGGCGCGCACCATGTCATTCGCCAGAAGATGACCGGTTCCCGGAGGTTGTGCCTGTGGTGAGCGCTGCGCTCACGTCAGGCGCGACTTCGCTGGCGGGTGGGTGCTGCGGGTCATCACGGTTGCCGGGTGGCCCTCGGTGTCGACGGTGGCGAGCACGTTCCAGCCGCGGTCGGCCCAGAACTGCTCTTGGCCGGAGGTGAAGAGGTGGACCACGTCGTGGCCGTCGGCGCCTGCGCCGCGCAGCAGTGCGTCGGTGAGCGCAGCCGCCACACCGCGACCCCGCGCGATCGGCGCGACGAACATGCTGGCGAGCCATGGGGTGAGGTGCTCGAAGCCGGGCAGGTCGTCGCTGGCCACCAGTGACACCGAGCCGAGCACGGCCTCGACCTGTCGCGAGTCGCCGTCGAAGGCCACCCAGGTGCGGTCGCTCGACCCGGGTTCGGCCATCGCCTCGAACTCGCGATGGGCGGTGGCACGGTTCCACACGTCGGCTGCGTACAGGTGACCCCACTCGTCGTGGTGCCAGGTGGCGAGCACCGGCGCGAGATGGTGCAGGCCGGTCAGCAACTCGATCTGGACGGCTTGGGTCATGTCGGGACTCCGGGGTGTGTGCGTGGGGCTGCCTGCGCAGCCGCCGTCACTGTCAGCCGACGGTGATCTTGCCGGCCATGTCCGGGTGGATCGTGCAGAAGATCGCGTACGTGCCCGGCTCGTCGATGGTGAGGGTGCCGGTCGCGTTGCCGGCCACCTTCACGTCGAACTCGCCGTCGCGGTCGGTGACGGTATGGCTGAAGCCGTCCTCGTTCACGATCGTGATGGGCTGGCCAGCCGTCGCGGTGACCGAACCGAACGCCCGGCCGGACATCGTGAGCGTTGCCGCCGCTGCATCGGTGCCGCCGCCACTGCTGGCGGGGGTCGGAGTCGTGCTGCTGGTGCTGTCGCTGCCGCATGCTGCGAGCGCGAGCACGGCAGCGGCGAGCAGGGTGAGCGCAGATCGGGTGGACGTCATGGTGGTGCTCCTCGGTTGCCGACCCTACGCACCGTATTCCCCATCCGCCCTCCGCGTCGTCAGGCCTGGTCTGACACCGCTGCCCGGCACCGCCACTGGCGACAACGCCGACGGCGGCTCCTACGATCCGGTCATGGGGATCGGGGTTGATCATGCGCCCGTGGCGCTCGTCAGTGGGTCGGCCGTCGGCATCGGACGTGCGCTGTGCGCCGCGCTCGCCGGCCGTGGCATGCACGTGGTCGGGTTCGATCTCGACGCCGTCGAGAACGCCGCGACGGCGGAAGCGTGTGGCGGTGCGATGGTGCCGGTCACCTGTGACATCGGCGATGCCGGTGCGGTGAAGCGGGCCGTCGACGAGGTGGTCGATCGTGCCGGGCGCATCGACCTCGTGGTCAACAACGCCGCGTTGTTCAACGACACCACCTTGCTGGGCGGCGGCTACGACCAGCAGGTCGCTGCCTGGCATCGCTGCCTCGACGCCATCCTGCACGGGGCATTCCACCTCGCGGCAGCAGCGGCGCCGACCATGATCGCTGCCGGCTCCGGCGACGTCGTCAACGTCATCACCGACCACATCCGCCCCACGCACCTGATCACCGGCATGATCGCCACCGGCTACGACGCCGGCAAGTTCGGGCTGTGGCGGTTGACCGAGAACTGGGCCGTCGAACTCGGTCGACACGGCGTGCGCGTCAACGGGCTGGCGTTCGGTGCCACCGACACACCGATGCTGCGTGGCGTCGCACCGCACGTCGCCGCCACCGCGATGCGACCCGAGCAGGTCGCTGACGCCGTGTGCGCGATCGTCGACCAAGGGCCCGACGGCCCCACCGGCCGGGTCCACGACTTCGGTTTCACGGGCACCCCGCACGACGAGGTGCAGCGTCAGATCGCAGCGATCCGCGCCATGCGCAGCGACCCGGTCTGACGGGCTCCGTCAGCGCATCACCGTCAACGCAACGACCGTCAACGCACGACTGGCAGCGACCAGCACATCCGCGGTTCGCCGAAGCGACGCGAGCGGATGACCGGCTGGGCACCCGGCGCGAGGTGCAGCCCCGGCAGTTCGTCGAGCACCACCGACGTCACCCGCACGGCGAGGTCGCGGGCGATCGCGTAGCGCGAGCGGGGACGGTCCTCCGGCACGGCCGGATGCTTCGTCGGCACACCGGTGCCGAGGCTGATGCCGCTCGCCAAGCCATCGGCCCGGTACTGGCCGCGGGCCTCGCGCTGGCACAGGTCGCGCCGGTGGATGTCGAACGAGTCCGGCTCGCCGAACACCGCAGGGTCGCGGTTGGCCGCGGCGGCCGACAGCCGCACCAGCGCCCCCTCCGGCAGCAGCCGCCCGAAGCGCTCGACCTCGCGGCGGGCCCACCGGTCGGCGTGCACCACCGGCGGGCTGTGCCGAATCGTCTCGAGCACGGCGGCCTTCACCAGCAGGTGGTCTGCACCCACCTCGTCCTGCAGACCGGGCACGGTGAGGAGGTGCCACCACACGTTCGTCAGCACACCTGGCACCGTCGCCTGGTCGAGCTCGAGCAGCGTGATCGCGACATCACCACCACGGGCGCCGAGGGATGCCATCACCGACAGCAGGTCGTCGCCCTCGCCGCCGGATCGTGACGCCAGCAGAGGCTCGGCCCATGCGGCCAACGCGTCGAACGCGGCGAGGCCCGCCCGGCGCACCTGCGGGTACCAGCTGGCCGCCCCCGGCAAGGTGATCCACCACCTCGCCAACTCGGCCGCCGGCTCGACCGCGAGTGCTGCACACAGCAGCTCGAACGGGAAGCGCAAGCACACCTCGGTCGCCATATCGGCCGACATCTCGGCCACCAGGCGTCGGGCGATCGCCTCGCCCTGCTCGTCGGCGGTCCGTTCCAGGCAGCGCAACACCTCGACCTCGTCGCCGAGGTTGCGCCCATGCGTGTCGACCTCGGCGAGCACGGCAAGCGGCCGGGTCTCGTAGTTGGCGTCGTCGGTGAACACGCTCGTCACGTCGTCGTAGCGCGTCACCCAGAACGCGTTGCCCGGCCAGTCGCGGTAGCAGGGCTCGGCGGCGCGCAACGGCGCCAACACGGCGGCCGGGTCGACCAGCGCGTCCTCCGAAGACAGCTGGCGGGCACGGAACTGCGCCGACGGCTGACCGGGCCGCGCCCGCTGGTACACCTCGTAGGTGCGGAAGGCGCTCACGTCGCCGGCTCCAGCGCCAGCCACAGCGAACGGATCGCACCCAGGCCGATCGGCGCGAGTGACGTGCCGTCGATGTCCTTCGGCATCCGCTCCGCGTCGATCGACACAGCGACACCGTGGCGCGTCAGCTCGCGGGCGAGCACCTTCGAGCCGAGCACGGCCTCCTGCTGGCTGATCCACGCACCCGGGCACAGGTGCGGCCCGACACCGAAGGCCATGTGGCTCCGCCGCCCGTCGCGGTCGTAGCCGCTGCGGATGATCTTGCCGGTGTAGAGGTCGGGCCGGAAGACGTCGAAGTGCTCGGGGTCGGCGAAGATGCGGTCGTCGTGGTTGGCCGAGAAGTCGACCATGTTGACGAGCGAGCCGGCCGGGATGGTGACCCCGCGCACGGTGATGTCGTACGAGGTGTGCCTCGGCTGACCGCCGATCGAGCTCGAGTGCCGCAGCGTCTCGTGGAACGCCGGGCCCCAGAGCGACTCGTCCGCCCGGACGGCATCGAACTGCTCGGGGTGCTGCAACAGCAGGTACCACATGTTGAGGATCGCCCCGCGTGTGGTCTCGCCCCCACCGCCGACGATGAGCGCGATGTTGGACGTGATCTCCTCGGCCGACAGCAGATCACCGTCGACGACCGTCGTGCAGAGCTCGCTGATGATGTCCTTGCCGATCGGCTCGCCGTTGTCGTCGAGCAGGTACGTCGGCTCGCGTCGGCGTGCGTCCACCAGGTCTGCCACGTAGTCCTCGAGGTCCTGCCGCGCCCGGATGCCGATGTGCGCCGTCTCCGACCCGCCGAGGCCGTTCATCATCGACGAGTACCAGTAGAAGAACTGCGAGCGCGCCTCGTCGGGGAAGCCGAGCACCTGGCACACCACGCGGATCGGGAAGTCGTTGGCGAACGCCTTGGCGAGCTCGATGCTGCGCCGCCCGGGGCGTGCCTCGTCGACGACGACAGCGCCCTCCGGTGCCGTGCCGTCGAACCAGGTGGCGATCATCTCCTGGGCGAGTCGCTCGATGATCGGGATGCGCTTGTCGAGCGCCTGCCCCACGAGGTGCCGTCCGTACAGGTTGCGGCGGCGTCGGTGCTCGATGCCCGACAGCTCGAGCTGGGTGTTGCCGAGCACCCCGTTCGACATGCCCTTCGGGATCGTGTTGAACCCCTCGTCGTCGTTGTAGCCGGCGGTGACGTCGTCGTAGCGAGTGACCCAGTAGCAGTTGTGCAGGGTGTCGTGGAACACCGGGTGGTGGTCGCGGAGGATGCGGTAGTAGGGGTACGGGTTCCGCTGGAACTCGGTGGTGTCGAAGATCCGCGGGTCCACCAGCGGGGCACCGTCGTCGGCTCGGCCCATGTCGAACGCCGTGCCGAGCGGCATCAGCGGCACGTCGAGTCGCGCGGTCGGTGCCGTGGCGGACAGGCCGAGGGTCTCGTCGAGCACCTGATGGAATGGGCACCCATCTGCTGCCATCGAACGACCTCCCATGTCGGCACCGAAAGGCGGTCCCCCGACCACCTCGGACCTGATGCTACGGACGCTCCCGTTCGCCATCGAAGCGGAGCGATCGGCAGACTCTCGCTCGTGCCACAGATCTACGTGATCACCGAGCCGTGCATCGACGTCAAGGACGCGAGTTGCATCGAGGTCTGCCCGGTCGACTGCATCCACACGAGCGACGACGACCGCGTCTGCTACATCGATCCCTTCGAGTGCACCGGCTGCAACCTGTGCCTGCCCGCCTGCCCGGTGGGTGCGATCTTCATCGACGGCGGTGCACCGGCCGCACCGGCCGCCTGGACCGAGATCAACGCGCTGTGGTTCCGTGACCCGGCCGCAGCGCGCGCCAGGGTCGACGACCTCGCCGGCTGATTGCCGACGACCTCGCTAGGACCTACGCCGCGCGGCGCACGCGGGCCACGGCGTTGGTGACGGCCAGCACGGCGAACCCGGCACCGACACCCACCAGCGCGGACACCCCGGTGTTCACCAGCCAGGCCAGCACGCCGCCCACCCCGGAGACGTCCTGCACAGCCTCCTCCAGACGGTGGACCTGGTCGTACGGCCAGTGCCAACCCAACTCGTCGGCGCCGACGAGCAGGATGTGGCCACCGACCCAGCACATCGCCGCCGTCCCGATCAGGGACAGTGCTGCGAGGAGCTTCGGCACCCCGTGGACCATCGACCGGCCGAGGCGCTGCGTTGCAGGTCGGGATGATCCCGACAGCGCCAGCCCGAAGTCGTCCATCTTCACGATCAGGGCCACCACGCCGTACACCACGGCGGTGATGAGCACCGCGACGATGACGAGGATGGCGGCCCGAGCAACGAACCCGGAGTCGAGGACGTCCTTCAACGCGATCACCATGATCTCGGCCGACAGGATGAAGTCGGTGCGGACGGCCCGCTTCACCACCATCTCTTCGTGGTCGGGGCCGAGCGCCGCGGCCGGCAGGTGCTCGTCATGGCTCGGCCCGCTGAGGCGGCCGTGGATCTTGTGCGCCCCCTCGTAGGCGAGGTAGAGACCACCGCAGATCAGGATCACTTCGACGAGCACCGGGGCGACGGCGCTCAGCAGCAGCGCGGCAGGGACGATGAACAGCAGCTTGTTGCGCAGCGAGCCGGTGGCGATCCGCTTGATGATCGGGAGCTCGCGATCGGCGGCAAGGCCGTGGACGTACGCAGGCGTGACGGCCGTATCGTCGACCACCACACCGGCCGCCTTCATGCTGGCCCGACCCGCAGCGACGCCGACGTCGTCGATGGACGCAGCAGCGAGCTTCGCCAACGCCGCTACGTCATCGAGTAGCCCGAGAAGCCCGCCGCTCACGGCTTCAGCATCACACGCATATCGCCAGGCCGGAGAACCGAGCGTGAACGGGTAGGCCGAGAATTCAGCGAGGGTCGCGAGGCGGCCGCTGCATGATCAGCGGGTCGACGCCCGGCCGGTACAGCTCGTGCGCGCGACGCCACTGGGCGAAGGCGGCGAGGATGTGCGGCGGGTCGCCGTGGATCTCGGTGAAGCCGCCGTTCATCTCGCGCGTGTCGAAGTAGGCGGCGTCGACACCGTCGGCGTACAGGCGGCAGGACGGGTCGTACCCGAGCTCGATCATCCGCTGGAATTCGGCCTCGAAGTCGTGCACCAGGAACGCCTGGTGGTGGAAGCCCTCCTCGCCGGCGGCGAACATGTCGCGATAGATCGACGGCGTGTCGTCGTGCTGCACGATGAACTGGATCATCACGTCACCGAGGTAGCCGAACGCGTACGACACGTCAGCCTCTTGGGTGGTGCCGCGGTAATCGAAGCGATCGGTCTTGTGGTGGTGCGTCACGACGAACGGTCCAGCGCCGTGCACGTCGCTCCATCGCTGTATCGAGGCCTCGATGTCGTTCACCAGGTAGGCCACCTGGAACAGGGTCCGTGTCTCCATGTGCGGAGTCCATCATCTGACGCACCCGCCGGACGTACCGGACGACACGCGACGAGTGCCGAGCGCCGCGCTCATCTACGTCGGCGGGGCCCTAGTACGCCCAGCCCACGGGCGGCGCGGTCAGCCACCTCGGCACCGGCGAGCTGACGGAGGAGGAGCAGACCGTCGACAACGGCGATCATGGTGGCGGACTCGGTTCGGCGATGAGCGGCCGTGCCGCTGATGAAGTCCCCGGCCCACTCGATCCAGCCCTCGACGAGGCGCGGCACGAGGGATCGGTACGGCTCGCACCCGGCCGCAGCCAGACCGCTCGCCTCGAAGAAGAGCGCGAAGACAGGGTCGACCTCGTCGCGGGCAACGACCGGCCATGCGATGCGGAGCAGTTCGACGTGGTCGGCGGCCTTGGACGCGAACGCTGGTGCCAGCGCTGCCTGGAGTTCGACGCCGAGACCGATGAGGACCTCGCTGATCAGATCGTCCTTGGTGGGGAAGTAGTAGACGATGACCCGGTCGCTGATGCCAAGTCGCTTCGCGAGCCGCCCGAAGGTGAGCTGGCTCACCCCGTCGTCGAAGGCGGCGGCGAGCGCGCCCTCCAAGATTTCCGCCTTCGTGTGCCGGTACCCCATGCGCCTTGATCGTAGTGACCACTGCGATTATGGTTTCGCAGTGATCACTACACATGCTCACGATGGAGGTCTCTGATGGACGAAGCGGCAGCAGCGGAGCTCTTCCGGCAGCCCCCTGCCCGGTACCTCGACGTCGGGGTCGGGGAGGTGGCCCTGCGCACCGTCGGCAGCGGTCCCGACGTGCTGTTCGTGCACGGCTGGCCGGTCAGCGGCGCCACCTTCCGCAAGCTCCTCCCACACCTCGTCGACCACGTCACCTGCCACCTGGTCGACCTTCCCGGTGCCGGCAGCAGCCGGATCACGGCCGACACACCCCTGTCGATCGACAACCACATCCACAGTGTCCGCCGAGTGGTCGACCTGCTGGAACTGCAGGACGTGGCGGTGGTGGGCCACGACAGCGGCGGCATGATCGCCCGCCATGCGATGGCCGGTGACCCGCGGCTGCGGGCGCTCGGCCTGATCGACACCGAGCAGTCGACCGGTGTGAGCTGGAAGTTCAGGTCGTTCATCGCCGGCCGGCACGTGCCCGGCTTCGGCGCAGCGCTCGGTTGGCTCGCAGGGAAACCGCGACTGCGCCGGAGCCGGCTGGTGTTGGGCGATGCCTTCGCCGACCGGACGTTGCTCGACGGCGAGTTCGACGAGTTCTTCCTGCAGCCGCTGCATCGGTCGAAGGCGCACCGTGATGCCACCATGCAACTGCTGCGCAGCTTCGACCACGCACACGTCGATGCCCTCGGGGGTCTGCACGCACGGATCGACGTGCCGACGCAGCTGGTCTGGGGTGAGCTCGATCGGTTCTTCCCGGTGGCGTGGGCTCGCGACATGATGGCCGACTTCGCCGATGCGAACCTCGCCGTCATCGACGGCGCGGGCCTGTTCGCCCACGAGGAGCGACCGGCCGAGGTGGCCGCCGCCCTGCTGCCCGTGCTGACCGCCCCTCGGCGGTGATCACGACGGCGAAGCCCACCCCGTCGCCGTCGCCCGTTGCCGTATCCACATTGGTGGGTAATGTGGACACATGAACGTCGGTGTGCGTGAGCTGAAGCAGCACCTGTCCGAGTACCTGCGCCGTGTCGCCGACGGCGAGATCGTCCAGGTCACCGACCGAGGGGTTCCGGTCGCCGTCATCTCACCCATCGCCCCGGCAGATCCGCTCGGTCGGGGCATCGAGGAGGGGTGGATCCGCGCGCCGCGGGTCTCGCGGGCCATCGGCGACGCGACCCGAGCGAAAGCCGACCGTCGGGTGCTCGACGTGCTGCGCGAGGACCGGGGCGAGTGACCACCTACGTCGACTCCAGCGCACTGCTGAAGCTCTACGTCGACGAGGCCGACTCCGACGACGCACGCCGGTTCATCGCTGCCGACGTGGTCATCGTGACTGCGTGGCTCACGCTGGTCGAGGTTCGTCGGAACCTCGCCCGGCTCCTCGACGGGCCGGCGCTCACCCGGGCCCGCGAGGCGTGCGAACGCGACTTCGACGCCATGGCGCTCGTCAACCTCGACGAGCGAGGGTGGCGCCGTGCCGCCGACATCGGTGACGTGGTGGGTG
>Ga0247831_1006561_pt1 | contig 13664 bp, 11 predicted proteins | sample LaCruzMarch2015__9_FD_192406 | JGI IMG/M metagenome (GOLD analysis project Ga0247831, IMG submission 192406) | Freshwater microbial communities from meromictic Lake La Cruz, Castile-La Mancha, Spain - LaCruzMarch2015_1m | ecosystem: Environmental > Aquatic > Freshwater > Lake | place: Spain...
ACTAAAAAAATAATGAGCCGTTTTTGTATACTGAGGTATGGAAAATCAATTCTATACTCTCAACGTCTCAAATTCGCGCAATTACTTCGAAAGGCTCCTCACAAAACCTCCCGGAATCCCACCAGTCGACTGCAGACACGTTCCTCTGGAAATCTTTCAACCTGTGGATAGAACATTTGATATTCAGACCGTGGTATCACCCGTCCGACCGCCCTGGCTGCCAAAGGAGGTTCGGCATCTCTCAACATGTGCGAAGGCGACATTGTCAGCGGACTGGCCGGGCAAGTCGATATTTCTCCTGCCGACTCCTGGCAGGTATGGAAGTTTCTTGCTCCACAAAGCATGTCGCGCAAGTCAGCAGCACGGGATTACTGTCGTCGCGTTGCTGCCATCCAGCACGGGTTCGCACGCATTCCATTATTTTTGTATGCCTCGCATTCACGACCTTATTTTTGTTCCAGGCAGGGTCCGCTTTCCGGGCATGGGCTCGAGCCCGTTTGCACCAAGCCTGATTTGTGTAATTCGGCCATCCGGGCGTCGCGCGTCATCAGTCAATACCCTTCGCCGTCTACTCAATAGTCTGACTCGCTCGAGGCAGAAAAATAATTGCCGACAATCAATATGATGACAGTTCTGCTGAGATGGCACTCGGGTATGAAGTGCAATCCCTTTGTTTTGTCATGGGGCATCGGTGTTTTGGCTTCGATTGCGTTCGGTTCATCCAGTTGATGACCGCAAGGCCTATTGCAGCAGGATTTGCTTGATAATCTTCGTCCGCCCGACATTCGGGGTGGCGTGCCAGGTCGCGGTGCGCGCAGCCGTGTCGAGCACGATATGGTTCGGGATTTTCGATTTCAAGGCTCGTGTCAGCACCGGATGGCCGGGATTGAAACACCACGTTCCGTCGACCTCGTCTGCGAAACCGCCCCTGTAGGGCTGGTCATGGAGGTGCCCGGAGACGACATAATTCGGGCGGTATTCCTGGATTTTATTGAAAAGATCCTGAGATCCATTCACCCCCGCCACCGCCGTGTCTGCTGGCGGCACGTGGTGAAGGATAAGCCAAGGCGCACGAACCGTTGAGCGAAGCCGGCGTCCATCTTGCCAAAGCGCTTCGGCGACCTCGTTGCCGAGCATCCAGTGGTTGTAGGGAATCGCGGTGACAACCAAGGCCCCCCCGGATGTCTGGACGAGGGACGTCTGCCCATCTGTAACCACCCCCCAGCGTTTCAAAGAATCCATCCAATGGTCCGCCTGAAGAATCGGCGCGACGGCGGCGCGCTTTTCCTCCGACAACCCCGCCAAGCCCTCCGGATCGAAAGGTCGGCCTGGCTCGTTCCCGTCGTGATTGCCGCTCGAGACCGCGAGGTTCCCGGGGAACCTCGCGCACCAACCCGAGAGCTCCAACATCTGTGGCAAAAGCCCTCCCGGGCGGAACCCGTCCAGCAAATCCCCCGCAATCACAGCAAGGTCCACATCCTGAGCAGCTAGCCAGTGATACCAGGATTTCCGGGAATGAAGATCGGCCGTGAGCAAAATGCGCATTGAATATTGAGTGAGGGGAGGGGGAAGATACTTTCTGCTCTTCTCGCCCTCTTCTCAAACCCAGCGCCCCCCATTGGCGAGCATGTGCCGGGGCCGTTGCCCGAGCATCCATTCGCGCCCCTCGCTCCTGCGCGTGTCTGCCGGGAACCAGCGGCGGGATACCCGGGCGACCGCGCAGCCAGAGGGGGCCTCTGCGTCAATCCGCCTGAAATTTTCCCCCTCGGAGTCGACGCCCACTGTAAACCTCTCGGCTTCACCCGTCTCGGGGTTCTTTCAAACGAGTCCAATTCGGTAAAAATTATCGGTTGCACCAGCTCGAATTACCTGATAAAAATTCTCAACTGGGAGCAGTCCAGAACACGCGGTGGTAAGCATGTAGTAAACTGCTGTCGCAAGTCGTTTAAAATGAACGACTTACATTGCCTCGTGGTGTAACGGTAGCACAAATGATTCTGGATCATTTTGTCATAGTTCGAATCTATGCGAGGCAGCCAAGTTCGGTCCACGTGGACCCCGTGCAGCTGCTGCCGCAACCTGCCGTGCAGCCGAAACAATGCTCGCCGACGGCGATGGGGTGGCCCTCGACGGCATCCGGGGCGAGGTCCCAGAGGCTCAGGGGCTTCCCGTTTTTCCACTGCATGCCCAGCTGCTGGTTAAAATCGCAATCATAGACCTCGCCCTGCCAGCCAATGCTCAGCGTGTTGCGGCACATGAGGCCGTCCACGGCGGCGGGGTTGAAGGACGCGCGCAGGAGGTCCATGTAGCCGTCGAGCTTGCCGTTGTTCCGGAGCCAACTTTTGAATCGGGAAATCGGCATGTTCGTGATGCAGAAGAGGCGGTGGAAACCGATTCCAAAGTGGGCCTTGAGCTCGCGCTTGTAGTCGGCCTCCAGCGCGGCCTGGGCGGGCGGGAGCGTGTCGCCGTTGGGGTTATACACCAGGTCGAGGCGCAGGTCCTCCGTGAGCCCGTAGCCAAGGGCATTGAGATTTTGCAGGGCACGGATGCTCGAATCGAAGACCCCGTCGCCGCGCTGCGCGTTGACATTTTCCGGACCATAGCACGGCATGGAGGCCACGATGGCCACGCGGTTCGCCGCAAGGAACTCTGCCACATCCCGGTATCCGGGCTCGTTCAGGATCGTCAGATTGCATCTGTCGATGATGGTTTCGACCTGCGGCAGGGCGCGGAGGCGTTCGATAAAGTATCGAAAGTCGGGGATCATCTCCGGGGCGCCCCCTGTGAGATCGACCGTCCGAATCCCGGTGCCTGCCAACCAGTCGAGAATGCGGTCGATGGTTGCGCGGCCGATGATTTCCTTGCGTTTGGGTCCGGCGTTCACATGGCAATGGATGCAGGTCAGATTGCAGAGTTTGCCGGTGTTGATCTGAAGGATTTCGGCGCGCCCGCGCTTCAGGTCGAGTCCGTGCCTGCGGAGCGTGGCGGCGAAGTTGGGGGCGGATTCGAGCGGGATCATGCGGAGGCGTTTTGGTGGGATTGCGCGGGGGACTCTCCGTGCGGAGGGCATGGCTTTTGTTTCGAGGCCGGTCTGCAGGCGAGCCGGGCAATGGTTTTTAAGATGATCGCGCCTGCGGCGAGCGATCCGCGCAGGTTTCCCGAGATTTTCGATTCGCCAGCCGGGCGTGGGAAGGTGCGGACCGGGATCTCAGCGATGCGCAGGCCCGCCTCGACGGCGCGCACCTGCATTTCGAGGGTCCAGCCGAAGCCGCGATCCTGCAGATTCAGCAGGCAAAAGGCCTCGGCCCGGATGGCGCGCTGCGGGCCGAGGTCTGCGAACCGTCGGCCCCACACCCAGAAGATGAGAGCCGGGGCGAGCCAGTTGCCGAAACGCTGGGGAGCCGACATGTGCCGGCGGTCCTCCGCGTGCGTGCGGCAGCCCAGAATGAGGTCGTGATCGCTGGCCAGGAGGGCAAACCGGTCGTAGGCGGCGTGGTCATCGCTCGCATCCGCGTTGCAGTAGAGCAGCCATGCGAGGCCATTGGGGACGTCCTGCGAGCCGATCCAGCAGGCGAGCCCGTAGCCTCGCCCGGAGGTGCGGAGCACCTCAGCCCCGGCCGCGCGGGCGGTCTCTGCCGTGCGGTCGGTGCTGGCATTGTCCACGACGCGGATGTGACGAAATCCGCGGCCTCGCAGGCGGCTGACCACATCGCCAACGCATTCCTCCTCGTTGTGTGCAGGAATGATAACCAAGGTCCGGGCGGCGAAGGCCTGGAATTCATCGGCCCTGCGAGCAGGTTCAAAAGGCAACTTCTGAGCAGTGTCTGGCTCGATCGCTCTCATGCTCCGTGGCAGGCTTGTCCTGGCGGGGATGGGGTCAGCAGCAGCTCCCACCGTCGCAGCATTGGCTGGAGGCTTCGCTGGTGGCGCGGTAGTCGTGGCCTTTAGTTTCTTTCGGATGCCGCCGCGCGCCACGGGTGCAGTCGAAAGGTTTGGCTGCATCGGTGGCGACAGGCTCGATCAGGTCGATGAATTCAAAAAACCCCGCGTAGGGAGCCTTCTGATAGAGTCCATAGGTTTTGTCGCAGACGGCAAAGCGCACCCCGCGCTCCATGCGGTGCCCATCGTCATCGAGGACCTCCTTGAACGGCCCCCGGTAAATGACGGCTTGGTTGCGCTCGACGCACGTGCCCTGCTTTCCTTTGAACGCCTGCACGGTCATCGAGCGGAACTCGATTCCCTGGACCGCCCGCCAGGGTCGGATGTCGAATTTGAGCACTTCGATTCCGTAAAACCCGGCCTCCTCGAAGGCCTTCAGGAATTCCTCCTCAGCCAGCGCGCCGGAGATGCATCCGCTCCAGAGCTCGGGATCGTTCTGCAAATGCTCCGGCACCGGCTCGTCCGCAACGATGTCGGAGATGACCGCGCGCCCGCCGAGCTTGAGGACGCGAAAAATCTCGCGGAACATAGTGGGTTTGGCGCCGGGTTCGACGAGGTTGAGCACGCAGTTCGAGACGACCACATCGACCGAATCCGAGGCGACCAGGGGATGTTTGATCCGCAGGTCTGCGGCCAGCTCGTCAGCGGCCAGGAAGCTGGCGGCGTCGGTGATCGGACGCTTTTTCAACTCCGCATCGAGGACTTCCAGGTCAAGGGCGAGGTCCTGGATGCGGCCCTTGCGGAACTCGACATTCGCGTGGCCGATCCGCTCGGCGACGACCGGTGCATTGCGCCGGGCGACCTCCAGCATGTCGTCCGTCATATCGACGCCGATGACCTTACCCCCAGGTCCGACGACCTGGGACGCAATGAAGCAGATTTTTCCGGTGCCGGAGCCAAGGTCGAGCACGATCTCGCCGGGCCGGACATATTTCGAGGGATCGCCGCAGCCGTAATCGCGATCGATGACCTCTGCGGGAATGGGTTCGAGGTAGCGCGGATCGTAATCCACCGGGCAGCAAAGCGCGGGTTCCTGGGCTTTGGAAGCGGCTGCGTAGCGCTCTTTCACGGCTTGCTCGGATTTCATCGGAAACAGGGAATTCTGGTGATCATCTGTCTCACAAGAGAAGCCGGGAAGCCGTCTTATTCCACAAAAATCTTCTTGGGTCGGCTCTTGGATCGGCCGGCAATCGTGTGCGCAGGGCCTGATCACCTTCTGTGAAAGCAGAACTGTCAGTGCCCATGGCGGTGGTGGATGTCGGGGCAGTGGGCGTGGGAATGCTTCAGCCGCGCATGCTTGTGCCGGTGGGCATGTGGCTCCCCTGGAGGATCATCGGGACCATGTTCGTGCTGGTGGTGCTCGTCATGAAAATGGAGGTGCTCGTGCTCCAGCGGTTCATGGACGTGGCCATGTTCATGCTTTTCGGTGACATGAAGCCAGACGCCGGCGAGCATGAGCACGCCGGCTGCGTAAAACGCCCCGTCGAACCGCCCCTGCCCAATTGCGAAGGCGAGCGCGGCACCCGCAAATGGGGCCGTGGAAAAATACGCGCCTGTGCGCGCCGTGCCGAGATGGCGAAGCGCCCTTACGAAGAGGACGAGGCTGATGCCGTAGCCGAAAAAGCCGACTACCCCGAGGCCGATCAAGACGCCGGATCCCGGAAGATTCGAGCCCATGGCCAATGCAAGGCCGGTGTTCACGCCGCCTGCGACAATCCCCTTCCACATGGCGATTTGCGAGGGGTCGCTGCCGGAAATCTTGCGGGTGAGATTGTTGTCAATTCCCCAGCAGATGCACGCTGCGACGATGAGCCATGAGCCGCCTGAGACGGCCACCCCGCCCGCGTGCGGGAGCGACAGCAACAGGCCTCCGGCCAGGATGCATGCGAAGCCCGCCGCGATGCGCCTGTCCAAGTTTTCCCGAAAAACCATCCACGCGATGGCTGCGGTCGCCACCGCCTCAAGATTGAGAAGCAGGGAAGCGGCGCTGCCGGATGTCGTCAGGAGGCCCAGGAGCAACAGCGCTGGGGCGGCCACTCCACCTGCGAGGATCGCCCCCGCAAGCCAGGGCAGGTCGGCCTTGGAAAGCGGGGTTTCGGCCCGCATCCTGCCTGCGGCAGCCAATACGGCGCGCAAGGCGGCAAGGCCGACGCCGGAGAAGAGATAGAGCAGGCCGGCGACGAGCAGGGGATTCGCATCGGAGAGCGCGAGCTTCGCCAGCGGCGTGCTGGCCCCGAAGAGCAGCGCCGCAGCCAACGCACTGAGAATGCCGGGATGCCGGTTCATGGCTTGTTCGGATGCACAAGGATGTTTGAAATGTTGCAGGGTCTTGTTCAGACTGATTTCTCGGAGGGAATAAATCCTCGCCCCGGGCCTCCCATATTTACATGAGCCGCAGAATTGTCATCATTGGAAACGGGATCACCGGAGTGACCGCCGCGCGCCACATCCGCAAGCAGTCCCCCCAAGACCATATCACGATCATTTCGGGCGAGACCGACCACCATTTCTCGCGCACAGCGCTGATGTACATCTTCATGGGCAACCTGACCTTCGAGGATACCAAGCCCTACCCCGATAATTTCTGGGCGGAGAACCGCATCGATCTCAAGCGCGGATGGGTCGGGAAGGTCGAGACGGAAAGCCGCGCGGTTATTTTTACCGATGGAAGCCGCCTGGACTACGACGAGCTGATCCTCGCCACCGGGGCGCGCTCGAACAAATTTGGCTGGCCGGGCCAGGACCTCGATGGTGTTCAGGGGCTGTATTCGTACCAGGACTTGGAATCGATGGAGAAATTTTCCCCGACGACGAGGCGGGCGGTGATTGTCGGAGGCGGGCTGATCGGCGTGGAGGTCGCAGAAATGCTGCTTGCGCGAGGAATTCACGTCTCGTTCCTGGTCCGCGAAAATGCCTTTTGGACCGCCGTTCTGCCCTGTGGCGAGGCGAAGCTGGTCGGACGTGAAATTCAGCGCCACGGCATCGACCTCCGCTACGAGACGGAGCTCAAAGAAATCCTTCCCGATGCCTGCGGCCGCGCGCGTGCGATCCTGACGAAATCCGGCGAAGAAATCCCGTGCGAGATGGTCTTTCTCACGGCGGGAGTGAGCCCGAACATCGGCTTCATCAAAGACTCCGGAATCGCGTGCGACCGGGGGGTTCTCGTGGATGAGTTTTTCCGCACCGGCACGCCGCATGTGTGGGCGGGCGGCGATTGCGCCCAGCACACGAGCCCGCCGCCCGGACGCCGCCCCGTGGAGCAGGTCTGGTACACGGGAAAGATGCACGGCGAGCATATCGCCGCCAACCTCTGCGGCGGTGAGCACCCCTACACCCCCGGCCTCTGGTTCAACTCCGCAAAATTCTTCGACATCGAATACCAGACCTACGGCGTTGTCATGCCTCAGCCTAAGGTGGGCGAGAATTCCTTCTACTGGGAGCACCCCGACGGCGACAAATCGATACGCATCAACTTTCGCGGCGATAACGGCGAGTTGGCCGGTGTCAACGTCTTTGGCATCCGCCACCGCCATGCCGTCTGGGAAAAATGGATTGCCAGCAGGACGCGCGTGCAGGATGCGATGGCCGACCTGGGCGCGGCGAACTTTGACCCGGAATTTTTCCGACAGCATGAGCCGGCCATCGTTTTCGCCTTCAACGCGCAATACCCGGACCGCCCGGTGACGCTCAGAACCCGCAAAGGACTTTTTACAGCCGCCATGTCAAAGCTTCTGGCCCCCTTGCAGCCACAAACCGCCTAATCCCATGAACGACCTAAACCTCAGTTACGAAAGCCATTCCCTCACCCCGGGAGGCCACCGGCTTGACGCGTTGGAAAAGGTGGGATTGGCCCTCTTTGGCCTCGGTCTTCTCATCCTCGCCGCCGGACTTTTTACGTCGGCCGAGGCCAGCCGGGAGGTCCGCATCGTATGGCTCATCCTTGCCTGGGGTGGGGTGGCCGGGGGCGGCCTCCTCTACGGCCTACACAAGCACCTTTCAGAAAACCCCGGCATCCGGAACAACGGGAAGACCACGGACAGCCTGACCGCGCGGGGGGCTTGGGGGTGGACCCTGGCCGTCGTCTTCACCGGGTTCTACGTCATGCTCTACTGGTTTCCCGGCATGCTCGGCGGCCTGATCCGTCTGCATGATCCGCTGAGCGAGTTCCTGCGCGGGAAGCCGGCCAACCAATGGTTTGTCTACGGCACGTTCTACACGGTGGGCATCCTGGTGATGGGTGCCAAGGCCCTGGCGAAATACCGACACAGCCGGTACCAGGTCGCGCGAATTTCGGTGATTATGGCGGCCCAGCTTGGCTTTGCCTATTTACTGCCTGCGCTGTTCGTCAAACTCAACCAGCCCGAGGTTTACCTGAGCTATCTCTGGCCCCTGGCCTATGACAAGCTCTTCCCCGGCACTTTGCAGGGGTTTCTTCAGGCCGGGAACATCGGATATTTCATCGTCGGCTGGTTTGTGGTCGGCACGCTGATTGCGACCCCGGTGCTCACCTATTTTTTCGGCAAGCGCTGGTATTGCTCCTGGGTCTGCGGCTGCGGCGGGCTTGCCAATACCCTCGGAGACCCGTGGCGGCAAAACTCCGACAAGTCGCTCAAAGCCTGGAAGATCGAGCGCTGGATGATCCATTCGGTTCTCGCGGTGATCGTGCTCCTCACCGCCCTGCTTTGGCTTGAACCTCTCCTGCCCGGCTTCGCCAAGGGTCCTGTCTATCTGCTCCGCCAGTGGTATGGATTCCTCATTGGTGCGGCCTTTGCGGGAGTGATCGGCGTGGGTTTTTACCCGCTCATGGGGACGCGCGTCTGGTGCCGGTTTGGCTGCCCGATGGCCGCTGTCCTCGGGATCCTGCAAAAGCTCAACTCCCGATTTCGCATCACGACCAACGGCGCGCAGTGCATCTCGTGCGGGAACTGCTCGAAGTATTGCGAGATGGGCATCGACGTCCGCCACTACGCCCAGCGCGGTCAGAACATCGTCCGGGCCTCGTGCGTTGGCTGCGGGCTCTGCGCGGCCGTCTGCCCGCGCGGCGTCCTCTCGCTGGAGAACGGACCGGTGGACGGCCGCTTCAACAATGAGGGCGGCCTCTCCCTCCTCAACAGCAACAAATCCCTGTGAGACCAGATTCCCCCGTCCGATGCGAAAGCTCCTACCTGTTTATACCTTTGCGGCAATCCTGAGCGTCATTGTTCTGGTCGGCCTGATTGTTGTTCCGCTTGTCGTCCGGCTTGTGGAGGACAAATACCTTGTCCTCCAAGGCGACATCAACCGTCGCCAGGCGGAAGCCTTTGCGCGGTTTGTTGAGTTCCGTCTTTCACAGGGGGGCACGGAGGAGCAGATCCTTGCGGAACTCAATGGCATGCTCGCCCATGCCGACGCAGACCGCGGGTTTTCCTGTGTCATTTCTCAGGAGACCAAACGATTTGTTTCCCATCCCATCCCCGACATCATCGGGAAGCCTGTCGCTTCCCTCGGGGTCGAGTTTGAGGCTGCGGAGCATCGTGGTTCCCGCATCCCGATGGAAGACTCCGTGCCACGAAGCGGGGCGCGCAAAGGAGTTCTTTATCTGCCGGACACACAGAGGGAAGTCGTGTTCATGCAAGCGATTCCGGCCGCCGGATGGACGGTGGCGACCCATGAAAACACCCAACGGGTTGATCGCGAACTGGCGGATATTCGGTGGAAAATGATCGGGGGATTTGTCGCCCTCGGATTGCTTGTGGCAGGTCCCTCGGCGTTTGCCGCTCGCCGGGTAAGCGGACGCTATGAGAAGATGATCGAGGAAAGAAACCTGCGCATCCAGGAAGAACAGGCGGTTTCGGAAGGCCTGCTGCGGAATATCCTGCCCGATTCCATTGCGGCCAGGCTTAAACTTGGTCCCGGGGTCATTGCGCAGAGGCATGAGGCGGTCAGCGTGCTTTTTGCCGACTTGGTGGGATTTACCAGCCTCGCTGGCCGGACCAGTCCGGAAGACCTCGTTCAGATTCTCAACAGGATCTTTTCGCGATTCGACGACCTTGCCGAGGTGCACGGCTTGGAGAAAATCAAGACCATTGGGGACTCCTACATGGTCTGCGGAAATCTTCCGGATGCCCAGACCGACCACCTGGCACACCTTGCCGACATGGCGCTCGCCATGATCGGGGAAATCCAAGCTCTCAATGCCTCCCTGGGTTTGAACCTCCAGCTGCGGATCGGCATGGACACCGGCCCTGTCGTGGCCGGGGTGATCGGAAAACGCAAATTCAGTTATGACCTCTGGGGAGACGTGGTGAATACCGCCAGTCGCATGGAATCCAGCTCGCAACCGGACAGCATCCATGTCACGTCCGCAGTCGAAGCCGCCCTGCGGGGTCCCTTTGTTTTCGAAAGCCTCCCGGATCAGGACATCAAAGGCAAAGGCGTGATGTCCACCCACCGACTGGTGGGGAGGGCGGGTCATCCCTAATCTGAAGTTCCCAAGGCAAAAAGGCAATTAAACACCTGCCAAGCAGGAGTTTAATTGCCTTTTTTGTCTTCCGAACGTAGCCATGTATATTTTATTGTATCACCTATTTATTTGTTGACTATTTCTGAGTCTACTTGTTCATTTGACAGGAATAAGTAGCCATGTTTATCGAGCGCATCCCTAACCGCAACTCCCCGCCCTGCATCCTCCTGCGCGAAACCTACCGCCACGCCGGCAAGGTCAAGCACCGCACCATCGCCAATCTTTCCAAGTGGCCACCCGGCGTCGTGGAGGGGCTGCGCCGTCTTTTCAAATCCGAGCAGCTCCCTGTCGCCGGGACCACCTCTCCGGCTTTTCGCATTACCCGCTCCCTGCCTCACGGCCACGTCGCCGCCGTGCTTTCCACCATGCGCAAGCTAGGTGTCGCGCATCTTCTGGGCTCCAAGCCTTGCCTGGAGCGCGATCTCTGCATGGCTCTGATTGCCTCCCGCATCCTCTTCCCGGGTTCCAAACTCGCCACCTCCCGCGCCCTCGACCCGGAAACCCGTTTGAGCACCCTCGCCCAGGAGTGCGACTTGCCCCAGGATGTCGATGAGGACGACCTCTACGCCGCCATGGACTGGCTCCTGCCCCGCCAACCGCGCATCGAGAAAGCTCTTGCCGCACGCCACTTTCATGAAGGCTCGCTGGTTCTCTACGACCTCACGAGCAGCTACTTCGAGGGCAACTCCTGTCCGCTCGCCCGCTTGGGCTACTCCCGCGACGGAAAAAAGGGGAAGCTGCAGATCGTTTACGGCCTGCTCTGCAACCGCGAGGGCACTCCCGTTGCCGTCGAAGTCTTCGAGGGCAATACGGCTGATCCGATGACTTTGGCCACCCAGATCAAAAAACTGCGCCAACGCTTCGGCCTCCGCCATCTGGTGCTCGTGGGCGACCGGGGGATGATCACCCAAGCGCGCATCGACGAGGAACTGCGCGGCGTCGAAGGCTTGGATTGGATCAGCGCCTTGCGCTCGGGCCAGATTGCCGATCTGGTCGCCGAGGGTCTCATCGATCCCTCCCTCTTTGACGAGAAGAACCTCGCGGAAATCCAGAGCCCCGACTTCCCCGAAGAACGCCTGGTCGTCTGCCGCAACCCTCTTCTCGCCCGCTCCCGTGCCCACAAGCGCGAGGAACTCCTCGCCGCCACCGAAGCGGATCTCGCCAAGATCGCCGCCGCCGTCCTGCGCCCCAAGCGCCCCCTGCGCGGCATGGACCGCATCGGGCTCAAAGTCGGCCGCGTCATCGACAGTCATAAAATGGCCAAACACTTCGATTTGAAAATCTCCGACTCCGGCTTCACCTACTCCCGGCGCGCCGAAAATATCGCCCGCGAAACCGCCATTGACGGGCTTTATGTGGTTCGCGCCAAAGTCACCGACGAGGGCTTCACCGCTTCCCTGCTTGTGGAGCGCTACAAAGACCTCAGCCTGGTGGAAAACGCGTTCCGTTGCCTCAAGACCGTAGATCTCAAAGTGCGCCCCATCCACCACCGCGGCGAGGATCGTGTCCGCTGCCACATCTTCCTTTGCATGCTCGCCTACTATGTGGAATGGCACATGCGCGCCGCCCTCAAAACCGTGCTCTTCGATGAGGATGACCACGAGGCAGCCCGTGCCAGCCGTTCCGATGCCGTTGCCCCCAAGCTCCCGTCCCCCTCCGCCAAACGCAAGGCCCGCACCAAGCTCACCCCAGACGGACTCCCCGTCCACAGCTTCCAGACTTTGCTCAAAGACCTCGCCACCATCACCCGCAACACCATCGTGCCAAAACTTCCAGGTGCCCCCGGATGGGAGCAGGAGACCGAGCCCACTGCCCTGCAGGAAAAAATCCTTCAGCTTTTACATGCCCACCCGATGAGTAGCCAGTAGCAGGAAGTTCAAAATCGCCGCAAAACCCAGTGTTTATGCGGCTTCCCGCTTGTTCTGGGTTTGGAACTTCAGCCTAATCCGGAATTGCTGGGAGGACCCCTTTGCCTGGCGACGTGAGTTGCAAAGTCCGGCCATTCAGGAGACGCCCCATGTATTTTGCCCTTAGGAGCGGTCCTCTCCCTCTTTTCCGGGATTTCCGGTGGTTCCGGCACTCAGCAGGGGCGCAAGGACCTTCGAAAAAAACAAGGCGGCGAGAGCTGCGCCCACGAATGGAGCTAGGATATAGACCCAGAAAAAGCCGCCGTTGCGGTCAGGAAAAGCCGCGTCTCCCCAACCCCCGACCCATGCCACAAGTCGCGGACCGAAATCCCGTGCCGGGTTCAATCCGGCCTGGGTCAGCGGGGCGAGGAGCGCAATGATCGATGCCACGGTCAGCCCGATGAAGGCCGGTGCCAGGGCGTCGTCGGGGCGTCCGACATTGCAGCCTTCGGTGAGCGAAAAAATCAACAGAACAAGCAGGAAGGTCCCAAAGGCTTCCACCAGCATGGCGAGTGGCAAGGAAACTACGGCGTCCATCCCGGGGTTGGGGTAAAACTCGCCGAAGAGCATGGCGGTTTTTACCGAGGCCTCCGAGCCACGCAGAATCCCGTTGGTCTGCTCGAAGGCAGAGATCGAGGGGCCGAAGAGGATGAGAAGAAATCCCCCTGCAGCAATTGCCCCGGCCAGTTGGGATGCCACATAGAGCGGCAGCCGGCCCGGAGCCATCCGTCCCGCCAGCACCATCGCGACGCTGACCGCTGGATTGAGGTGGGCACAGGAAAGGTGCCGGGTCAGGTAAATCGCAAGGGCAACCGCAACGCCCCAAACAAGGGCAACCTGCATCAGCCCCTGGTGTGCGCCGAAAAGCACGGTGACCGCAACGGATCCGCACCCGAGAAGAACGAGCAGAAAGGTTCCCAGAAACTCCCCGACCAATTCTCTTGATCTGGCTGCAGTCATCATTTGCCGGAAGGGGCCGCTTCGTTCATGGGTTGCTGGAAAGCCAGCCGCCGGCCGCTTGGATCGGCACGGGTGAGTTTGTTTTGGAGATCCAGGCGCCAATGGCCAAGCGGCGATCGGCGGGCAGCGCGGGCAAAGTAAAAGACGCCGACCACTGATTCGTTTTGCCATCTTTGGAGAGCTCCGAGTGGTTGAGCTGCATGGCAACAAACTGGTGCGTAAGCTGCCGTCCGGCGTTCTCCCCTGAACGAACGGCCGATTTTTGATCGAATCCGAGAATGGCCAGAGAAGCGGTTCCCCCGGAAAAATCCCCCGAGGGGTCAAACGTCACATCGAAGCGATTGGCAGTCCTTTGT
>Ga0247831_1006562_pt1 | contig 13664 bp, 7 predicted proteins | sample LaCruzMarch2015__9_FD_192406 | JGI IMG/M metagenome (GOLD analysis project Ga0247831, IMG submission 192406) | Freshwater microbial communities from meromictic Lake La Cruz, Castile-La Mancha, Spain - LaCruzMarch2015_1m | ecosystem: Environmental > Aquatic > Freshwater > Lake | place: Spain...
CACATTTTGGATGTCGCAATAAACTCTTAGGTGTGAATACAATTAAAGGTTTTCTATATGCAGCTTTAATTTGACGCCTCAATAAATGAAACATATTTGCGGGTGTAGTAGCATTTGCAATTATCATGTTGTGTTCTGCACACAATACCAAAAATCTCTCAAGTCTTGCGGAACTATGCTCTGCACCTTGCCCTTCATAACCATGTGGAAGTAACATTACCAAACCGCTCATCGTGCGCCATTTGTCTTCTGCAGAGCAAATAAATTGGTCTATAACTATTTGTGCTCCATTAAAGAAATCACCAAATTGAGCCTCCCATATGGTGAGTCCTTGCGGTTGTGCCAAAGAATATCCATAATCAAAACCAAGTACCGCATATTCACTCAATAAAGAATTGTAAATCTGGAATTTACCTTGATTTTTACTTAAGTTTGTTAAAGGAATGTACTCTTCTTCAGAATCTTCAATTTTCAACACTGCATGTCGGTGAGAAAAAGTTCCTCTTTCTACATCCTGACCAGAAAAACGAACATCATGACCTCCGTGTAGCAAGCTACCATAAGCGAGTAACTCTGCAGTTCCCCAGTCTATCCGGTCAGATTTCTCAATCATTTCTTTCCTATCGAGCATCAATTTCTCCATTTTTTTGAAGAATTGCTTTCCTTCAGGAATGGTGTAAATCACCTTGGCAATATCTTTTAATGTTTTTAAGGCTACGCTTGTTTCTGGTGAGGCTATAAAATCTTGTGGTTTTGATGGTCTAATTGATTTCCATCTTTCATCCATAAAATTATTGATTACTGTTCTATCGCGTTTGCGTGCTTCATCTAAAGCTTTTTGCAAATCGTCTTTAAGAATTGTATCGAATTTCTCTGCCAAAGCATTATCAATATTTCCTTCTTGTAACAACCTCTCTAAATATATTTTACGTGGATTATCGTGCTTAGCAATTGCTTTGTACAAAATTGGTTGAGTAAATCGAGGTTCATCACCTTCATTGTGCCCATATTTTCTGTATCCTAACAAATCGATGAAAACGTCGCCATGAAATTTTTGACGGAATTCCATCGCCAGCTGCACAGCGTAAACAACAGATTCAACATCATCAGCATTTACGTGAAAAACTGGACTTAAAGTAACTTTCCCAACATCGGTGCAATAGATGGAAGAACGAGCATCTAAATAATTAGTTGTAAAACCAACCTGATTATTTACTACAATGTGAATGGTTCCACCAGTTTTGTAGCCATCTAGCTTTGCCATTTGCACCAATTCATACACAACGCCTTGACCAGCAATGGCTGCATCACCATGTATTAAAATAGAAGCAATTTTTTTGTAATCGTTGTCATGTTCTACATCTGCAAAAGCACGTGTAATCCCTTGCACCACCGGCCCAACAGCTTCTAAATGAGAAGGGTTAGGAGAAAGTGTCATGCGTACCTCATGTTTATTTCGGGTTTTCACCCTAGTAGAAAATCCGAGGTGGTATTTTACATCACCTGAAAAATCACCTTCATCATCATATTCTTTTCCTTCAAACTCAGTAAAAATGCTTCTTGTATCTTTTTTGAAAATATTAGAAAGTACATTTAATCGCCCTCTATGAGCCATTCCCATAACATATTCTCTAATTCCCAGTTCCGCTCCCGTTTCTATAATTTGATTAATAGCAGGAATTAAAGCTTCACAACCTTCTAGGGAAAATCTTTTTTGTCCAACAAATTTCTTGTCTAAGAAACTTTCAAATCCAACAGCGTCATTTAATTTCTGAAATATATGTTGTTTTTCTTCTTTGTTATAATTCGGTTTCCCTTTGCTTCCTTCAAGTTTCTTTTGAATCCACTCAACAACCTCCTGGTTTCGAATGTACATATATTCAACACCTATACTTTGACAATAGGTTTCTTGCAAATGTTGAATAATAGTTTGTAAAGGAGCTGCACCAATGCCAATTAAAGAACCAGCCTGAAAAACAGATGGGAGATCGTTGGTTTCTAAACCAAAATTAACAATATCCAAAGTTGGCGTGTATTGTCTTCTTTCCCTAACGGGATTTGTTTTGGTAAATAGATGTCCGCGGGAACGATACCCGTTTATTAAATTTATAACTTTAAATTCTTTGTTAACATTCTCTGGAATTTCACCAATAACAAAGCCTGGCCTATTTGGATAATTCTGAGTTGCAAATGCTACCCCTTCGAAAAACTTGCCCCATGTTTCATCAACAGAAGCGGGATTTTGAATGTAATTATTATATAAATCGTCAAGCACTGCGGGATCTGCATTAGACAAATATGAAAACTGATCCATTAATTATTTTTTAATTTAAGAACTGCAAATTTAGGAAATGCGGCGACTTAGCAATGTTATAATTAGAAAATGAATTTAAAAACAAATTTGTAGCATCTGTGTTTTTTAAACTTACATTTGTATGCTTAAAAATAAATAAATTATGTACCCAGAACAAATAGTTACCCCAATGCGCGCAGAGCTTACAACTGCTGGTTTTGAGGAACTTAAAACAGCCGCTCAGGTAGACGCCACATTAACTTCAAAAGAAGGAACAATATTAGTAGTTGTAAATTCAGTTTGTGGCTGCGCTGCAGGAGCTGCAAGACCAGGAGTTAAACTAGCACTTGAAATTGCAGGTCATAAACCATCAAAACTAACTACTGTTTTTGCAGGAAACGATGCAGAAGCTACCGCACAAGCCAGAAAATATTTTGCACCATATCCACCTTCATCGCCAGCAATGGCTTTGTTTAAAGATGGTAAATTGGTTCATTTCATAGAACGTCATCACATTGAGGGTCGTTCTCCGCAAATGATAGCAGAAAACCTTAAAATGGCATTTGAGCAATACTGTTAATATTGAAGTATATTGAATTTGTAAGAAGCCTCAGATAATCTGGGGCTTTTTTATTTAATTATACTTACTAGCTTAACTATAAATAAATATATTTGGAAAGCTTATTAATGATGGGTTTATCACTAGAAGAAATATTACAATTTAGTATTTACAGAAACATTGCGCTGTCTTCATTTTTTGTCGCTTTTGGAATTATTTTCTTGGTTCTATTTTTTACATATAAAATAAAAAGGGAGAATTTATTCTTTTCATTATTTTGTTTCTCAATCAGCGCTGTATTTTTAAGTCTCAATTTAAATGTTAACCGTATAGTAATCTTTTTAAATCTAATTTTATCATTAGAATTAATTTCGCTTTTACTGGCAAAAATACTTCTTGAAAAAAACAAATTACTACTCCCGCTTTTCATAATAGGTATTATGTTATTTATAGCATCGTTTTACTTAGAAAAAAAAGATGAAAATATTAGTTTAGTTACTTTGCTAATTACTTCAACATTGTTTCTATATAGTCTTATTGGTTCATTGTACGGAACTTTCAAAGGTTATTCAAGAAGAAAGGAAAATACAATTATAATTATCTGTACTTCAATTGCGTCTATTTCTACTGTATTTTGTTCATTTTTAACCAATTACCCGGCATTGGAAATGGTGCTATTAGGTATAGGAGCGATAATATTCCCTTTAACTTTATCAATGCTGTTAGGAAAAAGAATTCTGGATAATCACAATATTCTTAAACATCAATTAATTGAAGTAGAAAATGAACAACTTATAAAAATAGAAAATTTAGCGATAGAAAATTTAAAGAAAGAAAGGGAAAAGCAACAAATATTAGAGAATCAAAATAAAGTTTTGGAGGAGAATGTAATAGCCAGAACTTTAGAGTTAGTAAATGAAAAGAAAATTGTAGAAGAAAAAAATCGTGAAATTTTGGACAGTATTCTATATGCAAAGCGAATACAGGCCACCATACTTCCGCCATTAGTTAAAGTTAAAGAACACTTTAAAGACTCATTTGTATTGTATTTGCCAAAAGACATTGTAGCAGGAGATTTTTATTGGATGGAAGCTTTGGAAGATTCGGATACTATATTTTTTGCGGTTTGCGATTGCACTGGACATGGAGTCCCAGGGGCCTTTGTATCAGTAATTTGCAACAATGCTTTAAACAAAACTGTAAGAGAGTTCGGGATTAAAAAACCATCAGAAATTCTAGATAAAGTTTCTGAGATTGTAAGTTTTGATTTATCATTAAATAATGATGATGATGATGAAATTATGGACGGAATGGATATTTCCTTTTGTTCATTTAACAGAAAAACAAACTATTTTCAATGGTCAGGGGCTAATAATCCTTTTTGGTTAATTAAAAAATCAGGAGACTTAATTGAAATAAAAGCAGATAAACAACCAATAGGAAAATCAAATAATAGTAAGAAATTCACAAATCATGAAATACAACTTGAAATTGGAGATACATTTTACTTATTCAGTGATGGATACGCAGATCAGTTTGGAGGGAAAGACGAGTTAAAATTTCAAAGAAGTAAATTCAAACAAATATTGCTAGATAAACAAAAGCAATCATTAAATGAGCAGGGAATTGAGCTGTTGAATACAATATTAGATTGGAAAGGAAATAATGAACAAACGGATGATATATGTGTAGTTGGAATTCGTATTTAATCTTTGGCTAATTTAAGTTTATTCTTTAGATAATCTTCTGCCGAATAGCTCTGAACCATCTATAATTTTCTTTAAAACATCAAAATAAAGGGTGATCATTAAGATTAATGACATAATCCAAATAACAATTGCATTTACCCAATAAGTAGGATACAATTTACCAAAAACTCTTTTATTAGGGGAAAATAAATGTGCCCTTATAAATGATTTATTTTCTGCATCACAATAAATAGGTTTTACGTTAGAGTAAATTCTATTGTTTTCTATAAAGACTTTTTCGGCCAAAGGATCCTTTTCAGAAACATAATCAAACAATTTATTATTAAATGATGATTCTTTTAACTTATTAAATGACCTTAGGTTTTCTTGATTTAACTGATATTTTTCTAAAATCTTATCTTTTTTAATTTCTTCTGAATTATAAATTTCAATGTAATATGTTTTGACTAAATCGAGATATATCCTAAGTTCTTTAATGATTTCAAGATTTAAATCACCCTGTTTCAAGTCTTCGAAATATTTAAATTTTAAACCCGTTTCAAGTTGTGACTTTTCAATTTCATTGCTAAATAAGAGAGCAGCATTAAAGTCCAATTGACTTTTAGATTTTATTTTCTGTTCAGAATCTATTACTATTTCATTCATTTTATTGTACCATGCTGTTTTTCTAAACTCCGCATTAGACATTATCTTATCTGAATTATAAATAATTTTCTCGTAATCATTTTCTGTAAACTGATTTACAACAATTGCTTCGAAAGCCCATCTTGAAGCCATCAAATCGCCAGTTAAAGGAACTCTGCTCTTGCTGGAAAGTAAAGGATTTAATTCATCAAACTTCACAATAACACCACTTAAAATTAACTGGGGAATTAATAAAATCGGAATTAATATATAAATTGTTACAACAGAATTAAAAGAAGCAGAAATGTTTAGCCCTAACATATTTGCAAAACATGAGGTTGTAAAAAGTACAAACCAATAATCCGAGTACATGCCTTTAATCTCCAACATATAATTCCCTACTAATACAAAAGACAAAGACTGAATGGCAGAAATAAAGAAAAGCAAGATAATTTTTGATAATAGATAACTACCCTTACTTAAGTTCAGATAAGATTCTCTCTTTAATATTTTTCGGTCTTTAATAATTTCTTCCGCACTTACTGTAAGGCCAATAAATAAAGAAACTACAACACACATAAAAATGTACCCAATGAAATTTCTGTTTTCAGAGAAAATATAGTTATTCTCACTATAACTAAATTTAGTAAGAAAAGCCAAAATGAATGCTAATAAAGGTGCTTCTAGGGAGTTAATTATTAAATACTGCTTATTGCTTAATTTAGAAAGTATATCCCTTACCAAAAAAACGTTGAGTTGCTTGAAGAAACCAGGTTTTTTAAATTTAGATGATATTGTCTTTTTTGAATCTGATTTATTCTCAAGTTTAGGGACTTGGTTCTTCAGAAATATTTCATTCCATTCTTTTGATGAGTATTTTCTTTTAAGCGTGGGCGTTCCATCTTCATCTAATACCTTAGTTTCTATTATATTAAAAACCTGTTCAGGATTCACATTTCCACATGCTTTACATTCTGCATTTTGTGCATTAATTTGATTTACTGCTGATTTAAAATAAACTAGCGACTCAACTGGATTTCCATAATAAATGGGATAACCTCCTAAATCTAAAATCAAAAGTTTATCAAACATTTTAAAAATCTCTGAAGAGGGTTGATGAATAACTACAAAAACTAACTTACCTTTTAGAGATAATTCCTTCAATAAGTCCATTATATTTTCTGAATCTCTAGATGAGAGTCCTGATGTAGGCTCGTCGACAAAAAGTACAGAAGGTTCTCTAATTAACTCTAAAGCTATGTTTAATCTTTTTCTTTGACCACCGCTAATAGTATTCTGCAATGGAGTACCAATTTTTAGGTCTTTAATTTCGAATAACCCCAAGTCCTTTAGTAAGTTATTTACCCGTTCTGAAATTTGAACATCACTAAAATCATCAAAACAGAGTTTTGTATTATAAAAAAGATTTTGGTAAACAGATAATTCTTCAATTAGTAAATCATCTTGAGAGATATATCCAATAAAACCTTCAAGTTTCTTTTTCTCTTTATGTAAATCAATTCCATTAATTAATACTTGACCTTCGCTTGGTTTATTGTTCCCATTTAAAACATTTAACAGAGTAGATTTACCAGCTCCACTACCTCCCATAAAAGCAACCATTTTCCCACCTTCTTCAATGAATGAGATTCCTCGCAAACCTTTTTTTTTGTTTTTAAAACTGAAACTTATGTTTTTAACTTCAAAGGTGAGATCTTGACTATGATGGTCAGAAATAAAATGACTTGTTATCTCACTGTAATACAATGGCTTGAAATTCTTACTCCTCAATGAAGCTCCTTGAGAAAAAATCTGAATTCTATTTTTATCTAATAACTGGCCATTTAGATTTATTTCATTTTTTCCTTTATATTTTACAATATATGATGCCGTACTTTTTAATCGAAGAACATACAATGCTTCATCATTTGTTTCGAAGAAATTATCGTGCTCATATTTTAAAAAATGATTGTTTTGTAGATTGTTAATAATCAACAATTCAGAAGGTTCAATCGGATTTTTTTCTTCATCATTTAATACAAATGACAAACAATTGGCAAATTCATTTTCAGGAATACTAAATTCTGATGAAACAGTTTGTAAGAAATCAGCCTCTACCTCATTTAATTTCCCATCAATATTAGTAATTTCTATAAGTCGCAGCAAAGCAAGCAACTTCTGTTTTTGATTTAACTCTCCATTTATCTCTCGACAAATTTTAATAACTTTAACAGAGCTAACGGCTGTTCTTTTTTTTAATTTTTCACCAACATCTTTAATTTCGAACGATTCATAATATTCCTGGTATATTCTGAGGTAATCTTCAACAAGTTCTTTATTTAATTGCTGCTTTAGGAAAAACTCAACCGTTTTGGTATCGCTATTTCTTTCGGAGTTGCTACTTCCAATAAGCGCAAACAATTGCATTAATGCCTTTAATATTTTCTCGCTCATAATATTTAAAAAAAAAGCAAGAGACGAAATAAATCAACTCTTGCCTTTCTTCGAATTTCAAATAGATTAGTTAATAATCATTGTTCTTATTTCCGAAATTTTTGAAGACAATTCAGCTAGTTTATTTTTCTCCACCATAGTCTCATTATTTGTCTTTTGAAACTCTTCATTAAGAGCAGACATTTTTGCAATCAAAGTTTTTAACTCCGCTTTATTATCGTATTTCATTAATAGTTCAGTTATACTTTTTAAATGAAAGCGTTGTTCATTCAGAATTTTATAAATCTTTTCATATTTAACATTTTTTTCCACGTCTTTCATTACAGAAAATAGAACATTCTGGCTCTCAACCCAACCTCCAGTTAAAATTTGAATTGCAATTAACTGTCTTTGATTATTGCTCAAATAAGCATCTGTAGCTTCAAAAGCCTCATCCATTAATCTTGTAATGGTATCTTTATTTTCCCAATTGCTTTCCATGCGTTTTCCAACCACTTTATCGAAACTTTCAGCAGTATTTAAGCTATTTGCAATATTTCTTGTAGTTTTAAAATACTTTGGCAATTCTTTAAATTGCTCATTAGTTGCAAGGTAAGCCAAATCAACTCCATAAACACCATAATTTAGAGCTTTCTTTCCTGAGGTAATATACTTTGATTCGTTATCTAAACTATTTACAAGTTTACTATTAAAAGGAGCTTTTACTCTTGATAATTCATATATTGTTTCGAATGGAGAAGGAATATTCGCCAAATAAACATGAAATTTAAAGTCTACCAATTCATCAACTGGAGCAGTCGAAGTGTCAACTTTAGCAGAGGTATCAGCTGATGTATTCTCTGATTTTTCTTCTTGATTGCCTCCGCAAGAAGATAAAATAATTGATGGGATTATTAAAAGTAAGAAGTACTTTTTCATGTAATTATTATTTAGAGTATGAAATTAAATTAAAAACAGTTTTGGTAAAGGTCCTATAATCTTCGCCGGCTTCGAGCATATCTTCGTCAATATCTTGATAATACCAGTTTACTACAACATTACTTAAACCTGAGTCTTGAAGCTTATCAAGTTTTTTTAAAATATCTGCAATAATTTTGGCTGAGCTAGTGTTGAAATAATCTAATTGAAAATTTAATACAGTAGAAATATTAGGAGAAACGCTGTAATTATCTAACCATTCCAAAAGTGGTTTATAAAAAGCCACGCTATTTTCTGGGATAGACTTTCCTTTCAGTTCAAAAATGCCTGTTTTTGAATCAAAATCAATAAAAGGAGTTTTTACTAATTGTTCAGCGTTATATCTTTCTAACATTTAACAAATTGAGATGCGTCGCAAATATAAAAATTAATGCTATGAAACTGTCTAAGGTTTTATATTTTAAAGAGTATTTATATTAACCTATACTAAACTTATGAAAACGAAACAAAATGATTGTAAAAAAATGATTTTAAAAGGTAAACTATCTAAAACAGACCCTTGGATTTTCCAGTAAAAACGCACATCTTATACAATAGTCTTGCTGCAACATTTGCATCCCATTCTGTTTCCCCTGGAGCCACTTCATTTAAATCAAAGCCAATAATTTCCCTTTTTGATTCTTGAACTGCTTTAATAAGATAAACAGCCTGCTGATATTCTAAACCTCCAGCAACAGGAGTTCCTGTGTTTGGACAAAGTTTGGGGTCTAGTCCATCAATATCAAAACTGATGTACACATGCTGAGGCAAGTGTTTTACCATCCTTTCTACTTGAGTTTTCCAGGATTCGCCTTCAAACTGCTTCTCTTTTATTTGGTAATCAAAAAAGGTCTGTATTCTACCATTTGATTGTTTAACCAAATCGGCTTCTGCCTCACAAAAATCTCTAATACCAACTTGAACTAACTTTGAAATTTGCGGAATTTTCAATGCATTAAACATAATTGAAGCATGTGAAAATTCAAATCCTTCATATGCTTCTCTTAAATCGCAATGAGCGTCTATTTGAAGGATTCCAAAATCTGGGTACTTTTTAGCTAACGTTTTTAAATATCCAAGAGGAGTGCTGTGATCTCCTCCAATAAGGCCAACGACTTTATTATCTTGTAATAATCTTGAGGTATTTTCTTCCACCCAATCATTTAACCTATTACAAGCAATATCAACTTCTTTATTTAAAAGCGAAGGAATACTTTCAATAATTGCTTCAATGTGTTGCTCAGCAATTGATCTAGCATTATCACTTAGCTTTTTGATTTGCTCATCCACCTCAATCATATACAAACCTGATTTCCAGGCAGTAGGAGCATCAACATCATACAAATCAACTTGTTTACTTGCTTCCAGGATAGCTAATGGTCCTTGAGCTGTTCCTGCTGAATAACTTACTGTAACTTCCCATGGAACTGGCAATAATACTATTTCGGATTCTTCTTTCGAAAATGGTAATCCAAATATGTTACTTTCATTCAGGCCAACCCCGTTAGGATCGAATGCAATTATTTTTTCGTCTTTAGTCATTTATATTAAATATCGCTTATTAGAAGTATTATAGAAATGGTTTATAAAACCGCTATAATCAGAATTCGGCGAAATTAATCCAGTTATTTAGTTTTACAAATAGCTAAATAAGGAATAATCTAATAAGGAAACTATTAATTTTCTATTACTAAGCGACGAACAGAACTGCCATATTTGTGTTGGATGCGCACTAAATAAAATCCTGAAGAAAAATCAGAAACATTAATAAAATTAATATTTGATTCCGATTGATAGACAAGTTGTCCAGCAATTGAAACAATCGATAATTGTTCAATAGCAAAAGGAGCATTTAAAATACTTATAATGTTATTAGAAGGATTAGGTGAGATAACAAATTCGGTAGAAGAATCAATTAAATCAGCGATTGAAGTTACATTTTGAAACAAAATCTCAGATCTACGTTTGCAACCTTTATCATTTTCAACTTCTACTTGGTATTCTCCAGTTTGTTCTGGAATATAAGTTTGAAAAGTAGCACCTGGAATTTCTATTCCATTAAGAAACCATTGATAAGATAATGAAGAACTCGATTGAAGTCCTCCTCCACTCAGTTGAGTAATTTGAGGAACTGAAGGTAAATCATTAACTACAATAGTAATTGTTGAATTAGCAGAGCAACCAAATGAAGATAGACCTTCTACAGTATACGTAGTTGTTGTAGGCGGGCCTGCTTGAATTGACGAGCCTGTTGTTGAAGAAATTGCAATAATGGGCGACCATTCATATGAATCAGCGCCTGTAGCAGTTAAAGTTACTGCAGTACCTTTGCAAACCTCAAGTTCTGAGGAAGAAACTCCTATCACAGGCACTGGAGTTACTGTAATAAAATTGGTTTTAACTTCTGTGTCTTGCCCGATTGAATTAGTAGCAACAAGTGTTACAGAATATGTACCAGATTGAGAGTATGTTACAGTAGGGTTTTCTATAGTTGATATAGCAGGAGTTCCTCCCTCAAAATTCCAAGAAAAGCCAGTAGGAAGATTTCCGCTTAAATTAGTAAATAGCACTTGCTCTCCAGCACAAACAGATGTGTTTCCTTGAATAGAAAAATCTGCTATAGCAGGAGCGCCTACAATAGTTCCTGTTATATTTATATTATCTAAATATAGGTTATTCCCATAATTGTTATAGCCTTCAAATTTTATCCTTACACCTGTATTTCCAGCAAAAGATGATAAATCCAGATTTACACAATCAGAGCCTACAGGACCATTACACCATACATCAACACTGTTAGGAATAAAATCAGCGGTCGAAATGCCAGCGGTTGCAAAAGTTCCTGTACCACTTTCTCCCCCAACAAAAATTCTTGTAGGATAAGTTGCTCCGCAATCTGTTGAAATACTAATAATTAAAGAGTCCGTAACACCTGCTTCATATCTTCTATAGGCATGATCAAAACTTAAGGACACGGTAGAATATGGCATTAAATTGAAAGTTGGGGAAACCAAGCCATCTCTTTCACCAATAGACGTATAGCTAAAAAAAGGAATTCTAGCTGATTTGGAACCAGGAGTGCTGCCTTGAGTAGTTATAATTTCCCAAGTCAATAAATTATCAGGATTAACTAATGACCAGCCATTAGTAGAGAAGTTGCCAGATTCGAAAGTTTCAATAAAAGGTAAACTATTACCTACTGAAGAAACAATTGTAAATAATTTTGTTTTACAGTTATTGCTTAAGAAGCCATCCGGTTGACTATTATTAATAGTAGAAGAGCATATATTTAATGAGTGATTTCCAACAGCAGCTGTCATTGCAGGAAGAATAAGATTAATGCTTTGTTGAGAAGCGATGCTTCCTGTCCAATTAAAAATAGTTGGAGTACTTGCATCTAATTGAATTGTGAATTGCAAAGAAGTAATTACTGAAAGTCCATTATTTCTAAAAGTGATTTCAGGCTGAAAGTTTGTTTCACAAGTAGAATTTGGCGGTGAAATTATTGATGAAACAGAAGCGTCAAAAGCTACAGCGCTGGCGCTGGCGCAAATAATAGTGGCTTCAGCATTTATTCTTCCTCCACCCAATTGACCAATATAATTGGCATTTTGAGCATCAATGTTATCTGCCGACTCTTGCAAGCATGTTAATATTTGAGCTGGAGAGAAATTTGGATTTGCTGAAAGCATTAAACCACAGAGGCCTGCAACTAATGGAGAAGCCATTGAAGTTCCACTTTTAAGGCTATAACCATTTCCGGGCACAGTGCTTCTGATAGTGCTTCCCGGTGCAGAAATATCAACCCAAGTACCATAATTACTGAAAGAAGATTTAGCATCAGAACTTGAAGTAGAAGCTACAGAAATAACAAAATTAAAACCCGCAGGAAAAAAAGTCGAACTAACGTCATCATTTCCTGCTGCAGCGACAAGCACTACACCAGCAGTATTGCCAGCATTCATAATATTTTGTCCTGTTTGACTTCCTTCAGAGCCTCCCCAAGACATATTAATAACATCAGCACCGTTGTTGATAGCCCATGTTACACCTTCATAACCATCAGTGATAAATTCAACTTCATTAGTAGCTTTTACTGGAATAATACTTATACCAAATCCAATTGATGCTATACCTAATCCATTGTTGGTTTGAGCTCCCACAATTCCTGCAACATGGGTTCCATGATCAAAAGTAGCATCTGGGGGATTAGGATCGTTATCATTACTAGCTACATCTCTTCCTGCAAGACAGACATTAATTAAGTCTGGATGGGTAGTTTGAACGGCATCATCAACTACTGCGACTTTTATTGCTGAATTACCTAAAGATAAGTCCCAAGCTTGCTGCGCTCTAATTTTATGAAGAAACCACTGACCAGAACTACCAGTGTTATTAGCACCTAGGTCATTTGGAACAACCGTTTTTCTATGAATGGGAACCCTTTCGGCATATTCTACAAATTGGTTTCCTTTAAGCAATTCCAATATTTCATTTACCTTTTCAGTTTTATCAAAATAAAGTCTAAAGGTTCGTTTCAAATTTTCTTGTTTGGCAAAATAGAATGAGGCTCTTATTTTTGAAATACCGTATACATTCTTTACGTTATTTAGAAAAGGAAAATCTGAAAGGTCAGCTTTTTCTGATAAAAACTTAGATGGAAGGTGAAAATTGTCTTTAAATTTAAAATATATCTGTCCGTCAAAATAATTTGTATTATCAACTTGTGCAAACAAGAGGGTAAAAAAACAATTAAGAATTAGAAATAATAAGAGGACCGTTTTTTTCATTTATAGTTTCAAAAGGAAGGAAGTTGCTAAACGTATTTTATTAAATAATGTTCAAAATAAAAGAAAACATTGAAGAACAAATATAGTAAAACAAGAAAGGCGATGTGTAAATAACACATCGCCTTTTAGTAGCGGGGACCGGACTCGAACCGATGACCTTTGGGTTATGAGCCCAACGAGCTACCAACTGCTCCACCCCGCAATATTTTTGTGACTAAAAAGTCTAATTAAATCAAAATAAAAAGCCCCAATTAAGGGGCTTTAGAAAAAATCGGGCA
>Ga0247831_1006563_pt1 | contig 13663 bp, 13 predicted proteins | sample LaCruzMarch2015__9_FD_192406 | JGI IMG/M metagenome (GOLD analysis project Ga0247831, IMG submission 192406) | Freshwater microbial communities from meromictic Lake La Cruz, Castile-La Mancha, Spain - LaCruzMarch2015_1m | ecosystem: Environmental > Aquatic > Freshwater > Lake | place: Spain...
TTGTACAACCATCAGTTACCCCAGTCGGCGCTCAAGAGCAAAACCCCGATGAGAGCTATGAAAGACTGGTACGCTTCGCATCCGCATTTGTTTGCAAAACGCCCATACGATCATCCGGGATGCGACACTTAGGCCACATCGAGGCGTAATTGAACACATCACAGCCATCCTCAGATGAATGCCGTCTGCCTAGGCAGGGTCATTGGTCTGTGCGAGCGCTTGTTTTCCGAGTTTGAAACAAAATGATTTTTTGGTTTGTACACAATAAATGCCAACACGATGGGTTTACGCCGATGAACGCTATTGCCTTTGAGCAGCCCCGACAAAATGCAGCTTCACAAGCCCCTGTGGCCCTGGTCATTGGCAGTGGTTTTGGGGGGTTGGCAGCAGCCATTCGCCTGTCCGCCAAAGGTTATCGCGTTCAGGTGCTCGAGAAATTGAATGCGCCAGGAGGACGTGCTCGCGTGATCCATGTCGACGGTTACACCTTTGACGCGGGCCCAACCATCGTCACCGTCCCCTTTTTACTTGAAGAACTTTGGGAATTGGCTGGACGCAAGTTAGCCGATGATGTTGAACTGCGTTTACTGGACCCTTTTTACCGAATCCGTTTCGACGACGGTGACCACTTCGATTACAGCGGAGACCCCGAGCGCATGCTCAAGGAAGTCCTGCGCATCGACCCCAATGCCGGACCTGGCTACGCCGCTTTCATGGCGGAAGCAGACCTTTGTTATGAGTTGGGCTTTGAAGCCTTAGGCTGCGAAGCGTTTGTCCGCATGGGCGATCTGTTCAAGGCCATTCCTTCAATGATCCGAATGAAGGGTTGGCGAAGTCTGCACAAGATGGTCGCCACACACTTCAAACACCCCAAGTTGCGCCAAGCTATGAGCCTGCAGGCGCTTTTGATTGGCGGCAATCCGTTTTCTGTGACCTGCGTGTTCTCACTCATCAATGCGCTGGAGCGGCGCTTTGGCGTGCACTGGGCCATGGGCGGCACCGGGGCTTTGGTGAATGGCCTGGTGGATTTGATCGAAGGCATGGGCGGTAGTCTGCGCACTGGCGCTGAAGTTCGCCGCATCGTAGTCACCGATGGACGCGCTTGTGGCGTCACCTTGGCCACTGGCGAAACCATTCCTGCGGATATCGTGGTCTGCAATGCCGACACGGCTTGGACATACAAGAACTTGATAGACCCGAAAGACCGAAAGGTATGGACCGACGCCAAGATCCAAAAAGGCAAGTATTCCATGGGTCTTTTTGTTTGGTACTTTGGCACGAACAAGCGTTTTGATGACGTGCCGCACCACATGATGCTGCTGGGCCCGCGCTATGAAGCGCTGCTGAAAGACATCTTCAAAAAACACCATCTGGCCGAGGATTTCAGCCTTTACCTGCATCGACCCACCGCCACTGATGCGGGCATGGCGCCTGAGGGCTGCGATACCTTTTATGTGTTGGCACCCGTCCCCAACCTGCAAAGCGGTACCGACTGGGCAACTCATGCGGAGCCTTACCGCGCCGCCATTGCCAAAGCGCTTGAGGAGACGGTTCTGCCTAACTTAAGCGAGCACCTGACGGTATCGTTCATGACGACCCCGCAAGACTTTCAAGACAATCTGCTGTCTTATCAAGGTGCTGCCTTTGGTCTGGAGCCACTTTTGTTGCAAAGCGCATGGTTCAGGCCGCACAACCTCAGCGAGGACATTGAAAATCTGTTCATGGTGGGTGCCAGCACTCACCCAGGTGCAGGCATACCGGGTGTGCTGATGTCGGCAAAAGCTCTGGACACCGTGCTTCCAGACCCGGCTACTTTGAAGCGATCGCAGTGATGCACAGCAGCCAACTTTTGTGGACTCAAACCATGGCCGTTGCCCATCGGTTGTTGCTGGAACAATGGCGTCAGAAACGAGGTCTGATTTTTTGGGCCGTGTTTCCATCCACGATGATGCTGCTGTTCGGTTTGGTCTATGCGCATAACGAGAGCATGCGCGCCGGCCTGGATGCCGCTGCGGCTGGCATTTTGGTGGGTGCTGCACTTTTTTTCAGCTGTCTGGGCGGCACTGTCGCGGTGATCGCTGCTGAACGTGAACGGGGCACCTTGCCCCGCCTGCTCACGACCCCACTGCTCCCCGCAGCGTATTTCCTGGGCGTTGTCATTGCACAGCTGTTACTGGCTTTGATGCAAGTGGTCATGCTTTACAGCATCGCCCTTTCCATTGGGGTCCAATACCGTGGCAGCCTTTTGTTGGGCGGTTTGATTTTGCTGCTCTCCGTGTTTTCATATGTCGGTATGGGATTTTTTTTGGGCGCACGGTTTGCTCGGCGCAGCGAAGAGGTGGTGGTGGCCTTGTCGGCGATTGGGGTGCCTTTGTTGGTGTTGGGTGGCACCTTTTTCCCACTGGAAATCATGCCCCAAGGCATGCAAGCCTTTGCGCAAATCAACCCCATGTTGCACATGAACCAGTCCTTCAAAGGTGTCGCCGCTTATGGCATGGGCTTTTATGAGCTCCGCTTTGAATTGATTTTTTTAGTGGTGTTTTGTGGCCTCTCGTTGGCTCTCGGCATAAAGTCTTATCGGCATTTGCTGGGAGGGACAAAATCCCAATGACAGCAGCTTTAGAAATCGACGATGTTCACAAGTGGTTTGGCAGCCACCATGTTCTGGACGGCTTTAGTCTGCGTATTGAGAGTGGAGAGGTTGTGGGTCTGTTGGGGCCCAATGGCTGTGGCAAGTCCACCGTCTTGAACATCGTCAGCAAGTTATTGCCCTACGACGCTGGCCACGTGCGCCTCATGGGTCAGCCATTGAACGAAATGAGCTACCGCGCACGCGAACTTGTTGGCGTGTGCACTCAGCATTGCGCTCTGTACCCCGATTTATTTCCTGCCGAAAATTTACATTTTTTTGCTCGCTTGTATGGCCTTTCTAAAAAGGAACGCCGCGAAAGAGTTGCAGAGCTGATGCACAGTTTTGAACTGGAAAATTTCGCAACGACCCGCGTGGGTCAACTTTCGGGGGGCTGGCGACAAAGGCTGCACCTGGCCGTTTCCTTGGTCCACAGGCCCAAGTTACTCGTGCTGGACGAGCCCACAGCTGCGGTTGATTTAGAAGCGCGTATGGACCTTTGGCGCCTCATCGAGGGTTTGCGTGACAGTGGCACGACCATTTTATTGACCAGCCATCATCTCGCAGAGGCACAGCGGCTTTGCAGCCGCGTTGCTTTGATGCGAAACGGCAAAGTCCTTGCTGTGGGCCGCGTGCCTGAATTGTTGGCGCGCATGCCCGGTCAAGCGGTGGCTAAGGTGCAATCTGAAGACAGCGAGGCGGTCGTGCAGAGGGCACTTGGTCTGGGTTGGCAAGTTCGCCAACACGCCGATCAGATGCGTCTTTTGCTGCCGCAGCTTTTGAGTCTGCGAGAAATCGTGGACGCTTTAGAGGGTACAAAGGTCAGCGCGGTCAGTGTTCTGCCGGTGACATTGGACGATGTCTACCTGGAACTCATGGGTGACGACCTCACACCGCCATCGACCATTTAACCCATCTCTTCCAACTTTGAATGGCAGGTGCGAAACGCATTGAGCTGTTCAAGCCATGTTGATCCTGAACCCACTTTTGAAAGGTCTCAAAATGAATTTGCCAATGCGTCAGATACGCCGTACTTTGTTGCTGATGGGCATCAGCTTGATGGTCAGCTTGACAGCCCAAGCCCAAGCACCTGTTCGTGTGGGCTCCAAGATTGATACGGAAGGCAAGCTGCTGGGCCACATCATGGTGCTTGCGCTTGAAGCCAACGGCATCAAGACTGAAAACAAGGTTTCTCTTGGCAACACCAAAATAGTTCGTAGCGCCTTGCTTGCCGGTGAGATTGACCTCTATCCCGAGTACACAGGCAATGGCGCGTTCATGCTGGGCTCCGAAAACAGCCCCGCTTGGAAAGACTTTCGAGCAGGCTACGAATTGGCCAAAAAAATGGATTTTGAAAAAAACAAAATCGTCTGGCTGGAGCCTGCCAATGCCAACAACACCTGGGTGATTGCGGTGCGCAAAGACCTGGCCACGGCCAATCAGCTGCGCACTCTGGACGATGTGGGTCGCTACCTCGCCAAGGGCGGTATTTTCAAGCTGGCCGCATCGGCCGAGTTCATGGAGCGCACAGATGCGATGCCTGCCTTTCAGGCGGCCTACGGATTCAAACTGCGCGCTGACCAAGCCCTCGTTTTGGCGGGGGGCGATACAGCAGCCACCATCAAAGCTGCCGCTGAAAAAACATCGGGCGTGAACGCCGCAATGGCTTACGGCACCGATGGCCCTTTGGCCGCGCTGGGTCTGCTGGTCATGGAAGACCCTAAGGGTGTGCAACCGGTCTATGCCCCAGCACCCTTGGTCCGCGAAGACGTGCTCAAGCGCCACCCTGCCATTGCCACCATTTTGGCGCCCATCTTCAAATCGCTCGACAGGCCTACCCTGCAAATGCTGAATGCCCGCATCCAACTGGAAGGACAAGACCCGCGCAAAGTGGCAAGCGGCTACCTTCAAAGTAAGGGGTTTTTGAAGTAATTCGCGCCATGCCAACATCGCTTGTCCAACGCTGCAACCCGGTGCTGGCGCTTTATGTGGCACTGGCCATTGGCGCTGCCTGCGGCCTGCCCTTTTTACGGGTTTCACCTAACCGGCTTTTGTCAGGCGAGCCAGTTTATTTGTGGGATGTGTTGCTGCAACATGGCAGCCCACTGGTCTATGTGCTGATGTTGGACATTGCCGTGTTGCTGTGCATTGCCGTTTGGCAGCCCAAGGGACGAACCACTCAAGCATGGGTTGTTTTGGCAATGGCCGCTGGCCTTTCCGGCGTGTGGCTGCTGGCCAGCCACTTCGCCACCAGTGCCACCCAAGCAGAAAATCCGTTCAGCCGAACCGCGTTGGGCGCGGGTTTCTGGGCGCTTTGCGCAATGGCCTGGATGATTGCCCTTGACGCCATAGATCGCTTGCAACTGACCACTTTGCGACGCCTGCTTGTACAAATTGCGCTGCTTCTGCCGCTCTTGCTCTCGTTGAATGAGGGCCAGCACTTGTCCATCGCCAAAGAATATGCAAATCAGAGCGATATTTTTGTGCCGGCCATTTTGCGCCATCTGCAAATCGTGTGGTCGGCTGTGGTGCCGGCCTTGGTCATCGGCTTGCTGTTGGCCTGGCGAATGACCCAGACGCAAAGTTTGCGGCAAGCTTTGTTTCCTGTACTCAATGTGATTCAGACCATTCCATCGATCGCTCTGTTCGGTCTGCTGATGGCGCCATTGGCATGGATGGCCGTTCAATTGCCCGCACTGGGCCACGCGGGCATCAGCGGTGTGGGCATAGCGCCAGCCGTGATCGCGCTGTTCATGTATGCGTTGCTGCCCATTGTTCGATCGGCGCTGGCGGGGTTGGAACAAGTACCCGCAGAGGCCGTTCATGCAGCGCGCGCCATGGGCATGTCATCGCGCCAGTTGTTGCGGCAAGTCGAGTTGCCATTGGCATTGCCTGTGCTGCTCATCGGACTGCGCACAGCGGTTGTGCAAACCACCGGCTTGGCCGCAATCAGCGCCCTGGTGGGAGCAGGCGGGTTGGGGCAAATCATGTTTGATGGACTTTTTAGCGCTGCCAATGAACTGGTGATTCTGGGCGTTATCCCCATCGTGCTGCTGGCCATGTTGGCAGACACTTTTTTCAAAGTGCTCAGTTCTTTGATCAACGCCCGTCCACAATGATTCGGTTTGAACACACTCGCAAACTCTACGATGGTGCAGCAGCCATCACGGACTTGAACCTGGATATCCAACAAGGCGAGCTATTGGTGCTGCTCGGTCCCTCAGGTTCTGGCAAATCAACGGTCCTCAAAATGGTCAACCGCATGGTCAGCCACGACGGTGGCCACATTTTTTTCAACGGCCAAGACATCAACAGCTTCAACGTGCAAGACTTGCGTCGCCGCATGGGGTATGCCATCCAGTCAGTGGGCTTGTTCCCTCACAGAACTGTTGCACAAAACATTGCCACCGTACCCAAGCTGCTGGGCTGGGACGCCCATCGCGTGCAAGCCCGCGTGAGCGAGCTGTTGAAATTGTTGGCGCTGGACCCTGAGCCATACGCCAGTCGCTATCCGCACCAGCTCTCGGGCGGCCAGCAGCAAAGGGTGGGTGTGGCGCGCGCCATGGCCGCAGACCCGGATGTGCTGCTCATGGACGAGCCCTTTGGTGCACTCGATCCCGTGACCCGTGCGGCCTTGCAACTGTCGCTCAAAAAGATTCACCGAGCCACCAGTAAAACGATCCTGTTTGTCACCCACGACATCGATGAAGCTTTGTTGCTGGCCACCCGCATCGTGTTGCTGAACCAAGGCCGTATCGCGCAAGTGGGCACGCCCCTTGAATTGCTGCAGCAACCCGCCAACGACTTTGTAGCCGACTTTCTGGGGCGAGCCGATCTGGGTCTCAAACAGCTCTCACTGCGTTCTATAGCGCCCCATATCCAAGCCATTCAGGGCACTGAGCCGATTTATGCCATCGCATATACAGCCACATTGAGAGAAGCCATTTCGCAAATGGCAACACTGCATGTATCCAGCTTGAGCGTGACGGATGCAGCGGGCACTGTAATCGGTCAGGTGCGGGCCGCTGATTTGCTAGAAAACCAACATGCCTGAGTCGCACTCGCGCCAGATTCCCAAGTCAAACTACTGGGCCAACCCCTTGGTCTGGAGTTTGGCGGCGCTGTTGTTGCTGGCTTATGGTTTGCCCTACTCACAACCGCTGTTTGCAGCCTTGTTTCCAGACCTGCTGCGACCGGTGTATTTGCAAGAACCTATGGCCACATTGATGTGGCAACACATGGGGTTGGTGTTGTTGTCGAGTTCACTTGCTGTGATCATTGCAACGCTGGCTGGACTGGCCACCATCAGCGAAACGGGGCGTGCATTCAAGCCCTTGATGGAAACACTGGCCGCCATGGGGCAAACTTTTCCGCCTGTTGCCATTTTGGCGGTGGCTGTTCCAGCTGTAGGCTTTGGCGAGCTGCCCGCGCTCATGGCCCTGTCGATTTTCGGCGTGCTGCCCGTGCTTCAGGGGACACTGGCTGGACTCGCGTCCGTGCCATCACCCGTCATGGATTCTGCACGCGCCATGGGCATGAGACCTCGCCAAATACTCGTCGAAGTGCAGATGCCATTGGCTTTTCCCTTTTGGCTGGCCGGTGTGCGAACTTCTGTTGTGGTGAACATTGGCACAGCCGCCATCGCGTCCACCGTGGGTGCCAAAACCCTTGGCTTGCCCATCATCGTCGGACTTTCTGGGTTCAATACCGCCTACGTGCTGCAAGGGGCCATGATGGTAGGGCTGCTGGCCATTGCAGCCGATTTGGCGTTTGATCGACTCGCATTTGTCCTTCAAGCCAATGGAGCTCTAGCGGTCAAGGATCAAGCGTGATCATCCCTTTTAAGCTATCCCGTACAAATGCCCACATAGGTCAATTCCATCAGGATAGTTCTGCGCCGTGGCCCTTGATGTAGGCATCTAAAAATTTGATTTTCTGAACCAAGAGAGATACAAGCATTCTGCAGAAGGTCTCTTATTGCCAACATGCTGGGTCAAATTGGTTTCATCGGTCACAGTATCCATAAAGGGAGCTTGATTTGATCGTGAAAATAAATCAAATACTTAATGCTTGTGGACTGCCGCTGCAAACGTGCTTGTTAACTGTCGACCTGTCCGTGTCTTAGGAATTTGCCAGTTGTTTCAACAATTTGCTCTGCGGTGATCTGCTACCAAGCGGTCATCAAATTTCATTTCAACACTTCTTAAGGTCCTGTGCTTGGTCGTGCGCCCTTTCATGCGTTTGCGCCACATCCGAAAAGAGTTGGGCTGGAGTTCGTGCCGCATGAGACGAATAACATCCGCTTCTGACCAGCCCATGCGTTCCTGAATGGTCTCGAAGGCCGTCCGATCCTCCCAAGCCATCTGAATGATGGCTGAAATATCGCCTTCTGAGAGGCTTGAAAGACGTTCAGAAAATTTGGCATCCACAGGGCTACTCCTAAGTCAATCCCCAACCAGTGTGCCTCCAATTGCCAATTCCCCAGCCCACATTGGGGATAAAGCCCGCAGCATGTGTCTGTGGTCGGTTCAAGTCAAATATGCTTGTGTTTCAATTTTTGGAGATCGCTATGAAAAAACTGGTTTTAGGTTCAATGATGATGTTTTTTGCAGCCATGGCCTCAGCGCATGGTTGCCCTGGCGAGATGCGTGCCATCGACGCCAAAGTACCCACTGCGAATTTGCCTGCTGCTGACATGTCCAAAGTCAAAGCCTTGCGCGAGGAAGGTGAAAAATTGCACAAGGAAGGCAAGCACACCGAGTCGATGAAAGCCTTGGCTGAAGCCAAGAAGCTTCTGGGCGTTTAAGCCCTGATCGCTTGTGACACAGCATCTGTCCCCACACCTTCTCCGAGAACTTCGCTCTGACCATGCAGGCGAGACAGGTGCTGTTTACATCTACAAAGGCATTGAAGCTGTAGCGCGATGGCGCGGTGATGCTCAACTTCTCAACTTTGCCAAAGCCCATGGGGCCACTGAAGCCGACCATTTGGCAGAGGTAAAAAATTGGTTGCCGGCGTCACAAAAGAGTCTGTTACTTGGTCCCTGGCGCTTCGCGGGATGGTTGACAGGCGCATTGCCAGCCCTGTTTGGTCGGCGTGCGGTATACGCCACGATCGCTGCAGTAGAGACGTTTGTAGACCATCATTACCAGCAACAAATCGATCATCTTTATGAGTTTGGTGGGCCCGAAGGTTTATTGCCACTCTTGATTCGGTGTCAAGCAGACGAACAGCACCATCGAGATGAGTCTGCAGCTCTGGCTGGAAAAAGTCTTGGCGTTTTGACAAGGGCTTGGTGTTGGACTGTCGGTCGAGGTTCTTGCGCAGCCGTGGTTTTGGCTCGACGTATCTGATCTCAATGAGTAAAGGACAACTTCTGATGTTTTACCTGCTCAAACGAAAGCCTCTAGCCCAATCATTTTGTTCAAAGCAGCTGCGCATTGTTTTGCTTTTGTCGATCTCTTGTGGCTCAGTTGCACATGCATCTGATGTTGCGTGTATCACCGCAGGCCGTCTTGACAGCAATGGCCAATGGGCGCCGAAATTTGATTCGGTGCGTTTGTTGGATGGCTTGGGCCGAGCAATTTCCAGTTCCAAGAAAGATGAGTTGAAAAATTTGCAGGCGCTGGAAATCACAGAACCTGCATTGCTGTCCGCGTGCCTGGGAGATAAACCAATGACGCCTGCGGATGGTTCTCAAGCTCAAACCAAATCACCTGTACCTGCCGCTAAACCAGGGCGGGTTGTTGTGGTTGGGCTTGGCTATCCCCAACTGCGTGTGGGTGGCACTCTTGTCGAGGGGAAGGTCCAAGTGTCAGAGGACCAAATTGTGATGTTGTCTCGTTAGAGCTACATTTTTTTTATCAACCGTTTTACTCAACCCAAAGGAAATTCTCATGAACAACACAAGACGCACATTTTTCTTCGCTCTCGCTGCGGGGGGCTCGATGCTGTCCACGGCTGCAAAAAGCCAAGCCAAATTGGATGAGAAAGATCCACAAGCGGTTGCACTTGGCTACTTCGCTGATGCTACCAAAACGGACACCAAGAAGTTTCCGAAATATGCGGCTGGTCAGGTGTGCACAAACTGCGCGCTTTACCAAGGCAAAGCCAGTGATGCATGGGGCGGATGCCCCTTGTTTGCTGGCAAGCAGGTGGCAGGCAAGGGCTGGTGCAGTGCATGGGCCAAAAAAGGCTAATCAATACCGTTACACCAGCTGACTGCGCTAACGCGTTCAGCCAGGCATCCAACCCGTTGCGGGACTTGAGCGGAATCTCGGTCTGAGCGCATGTTTGTGCACACTCATTCTAGGAAACCGCCACACCCAGGCATTCGTCAGGCAAGCGGCCTTGGCTGCGTCTGAAATGCCCTGACAATCTCGGCATGTTAGAAGTTCTGCGCGTCACCTTCCCTTTCTTTGCCCTTGTGCTGTGCGGCTATGCCGCCGCCCGCCTGAGGTTAATGCCGCTGGAGGCAATTTCAGGGCTGAACGGCTTTGTGCTGTTTTTTGCCTTGCCTTGCATGTTGTTTCGTTTTGGCGCGGGCACGCCCATCGCGCAGCTGCTCGATGCGGGGGTGTTTTTCACGTATTTGTTTTGCGCGCTGGTGCTGGTGGCGTTCAGCATCGCCGTCAGCCTGAATGGGCGTATCCGTTGGAACGATGCGTCTTTGGGCGCTTTGGTGGCGGCGTTTCCCAATACCGGTTTCATGGGAGTGCCGCTCCTGGTGGCTTTGCTGGGGGCCCAGGCGGTGGGGCCTGCGATTGTGACCATCGTGGTGGACTTGGTGATCACGTCTTCTTTGTGCGTGGCCTTGTCGCGCATGGATGCGGCAGGGGAGCAAGGCACCGTTGTGGCCGCTCGCAAAGCGCTTGCGGGTGTGCTGCGCAACCCCATGCCCTGGGCCATTTCTTTGGGGGCTGCGTTTTCTTACGGTGGTTGGGCCTTGAGTGGCCCGGTGAACGCAACGGTGGGTTTGCTGGCGGATGCCGCTTCGCCAGTGGCCTTGTTCACCATTGGCGCGGTGCTGGCGCGCTCCCAAATGCTGTCCCATGAGCGGCCGCACGGACCGCTGCGCATGGGTGATTATTTACCCGTGGCTTTGATCAAGCTGGTGCTGCACCCCTTGCTGGTCTTGTTGGTCGGCTTGACCGCCATTCAATGGGGCGTACCGATCGAACTTTTTGCCTTGCAGGTGATCGTGCTGGTGGCTGCGCTGCCCAGTGCCAGCAATGTGTCCTTGCTGGCCGAGCGGCTGGGGGCCGATAACGGGCGCATCGCACGCATCATCCTGGTGACCACGGTAGCCGCGTTTTTTACCTTTTCCGGGGTGGTGACCTTGTTCCAGGTCTGAGGGCCGAGGCGGGCGGGCTCAAATCGCCTGCGGGTCCACGTCCACCAGCCAGCGGATCACGCCTTTGTGTTCGGGTTGGCTGCGCACCTGGTGCAACACGCTGTGCAGGTGCCACAGCATTTTTTGCAGCGCCATGCGGCTGGGGCTTTCCAGCAGCATTTGGGCGCGCTCCACATCGGCCACGCGCTGCATGCTCATGGGCACGGCGGGGTACACACTCACTTGCAGCACCAAATCCGCCGTGGACGGGTCGGCGCTCAGCTGGGCTTCCAGGGCTTCGCGGGCGGCGTTCAGCAGGCCCTGGGCGGCTTCTTGCGTGCGGGCGTCGGCGCGCAGCAGGGCCTGGTGGCTGATGGGCGGCAGGTCGGCGGCGGTGCGCTCGGCCAACTCACTCGCGGCAAAGGCCGGGTAGTCGTGTGTTTTAAGCGCCTCAAACAGTGCGTGCTGCGGGTGAAAGGTTTGGACCCACATTTCGCTGGTGGCACTTTGTGCGGCGTCGCGTCCAGCGCGGCCTGCGGCTTGCATGAGCAGCGCAAACAGCCGCTCGGGTGCGCGAAAGTCACTCGAAAACAGGGCCGTGTCGGGGTTGATGGCCGCCACCAGTGTGATGCGCCGGAAGTCGTGCCCCTTGGCAATCATTTGTGTGCCGACCAACACGTCCACTTCGCCCGAGTGCACTTGGGCCAGCTGGCTTTCCAACGCGCCTTTCAAGCGGGTGCTGTCGGCGTCGATCCTGGCGATGCGCACCGGGGAGCCGTCGGGGCGCAAGACGTGCGCCAACAACTCGCCCAGGTGTTCTTCCAGCTGTTCGGTGCCCCGGCCAATGGGCGCGATGTCGGCGTTGCCGCACTCGGGGCAGGCCCGGGGCACGCGTTCGGTCAGGCCGCAGTGGTGGCAGCGCAAGGTGCGGTCGATCTTGTGGAACACCCGAAATGCGCTGCAGTGCTTGCACTCGCTTTTCCAGCCGCAGTCGGCGCAGTGCAGCACGGGGGCATAGCCCCGGCGGTTGAGCAGCAGTATGCATTGCTCGCCGCGTTCCACCCGCTCTTGGATGGCCGCCACCAACTGGGTGGACAGCACAGCGCGACGCGGCTGTTTGTTCATGTCCACACGCCGCACTTTAGGCAAAAGAGCCGTGCCAATGCGCGAGGGCATCAGCAGGCGTTGGTAACGACCGCCTGGATCTTCGGCATCGGCCGGGCGGCTGTGATGCCAGCTTTCCAGCGAGGGCGTGGCCGAGGCCAGCAGCACCGGGGCGTTTTGCAGGCGGCCCCGGTACACCGCCAAGTCTCGCGCCGAATAGCGGGCGCCCTCTTGTTGTTTGTAGCTGGGGTCGTGTTCTTCGTCGACCACGATCAGTTTCAGGTGCGGCATGGACGCAAAAATGGCCATGCGCGTACCCAGCACGATGCGGGCGTGACCTGCATGGGCGGCCAGCCAGCCATTCAGGCGCTGGGCGGGCGTCATGCCGCTGTGCATGGACACCACGGCTTCGCTGCCAAAGCGCGCTCGCACCCGCTCCTCGAGTTGGGGCGTGAGGTTGATCTCAGGCACCATGAGCAACGCTTGGGCTTGTGGGTCGGTGGCCAGCATGCGCTCGACGGCCTGCAAATAAACCTCGGTTTTGCCGCTGCCGGTGCTGCCAAACAGCAAGAAGGGCCCGGTGCCGCTGGCCATTTGCGCCAGCACGGTGTCTTGCTCTTCTGAGAGGGCGGGGCCGGGCGTGGTGTGCACGGCACGGTCGGGGTTCTGTTTTTTCAGGCGACGCGCGAGTTGCTCGGACGTCAAGTCGCGCAACTGGGGCGGCAGCGCTGCCAAGGCCACCTCTCCCAAAGAGCGCTGGTAATACTGGGCCGAAAACTGCACCAATTGTCGCCATGCGCTGTCCAGCGGGGCCAGGCCTTCGAGCACGCCCAGCACATCGCGCACTGCCGATTCGGGCATCTCCACCGGTGCTGCATCGCGCAGCGCCCACACCACACCCAGCACCTCTCGCTTGCCCAAGGGCACGCGCACGAGTTGTCCCAAATGCACTGAAAAGGGGCTGCGATAACTCAGCAGCCCCCCGATGGGGCTGTGGGCCGGGGTCTGGACGGCAACATCGATCCAGTGGTGTGCGCTCACATTGTTTCCGATGTTTGTTATGAATTTGTCAGTATTGCAAGTTAGCTGAATTCTTGAAAGAGGGGCTAAGTCATTGATTTCAAAGAGCTTTGCGTTGATCCAGAAAATCTGTGGATAACTTTGTTGAAAACTCTGTCGGGATGCCCCGGAAGCCTTGAAATCAAGCCTTCCGTCAAAATGCCCGTTCAATGTGCAGGAAATAAAGTCCAATAAAATCAACAACTTGCGTGATGGGGGTTGGACCTCTTATGTTGCTGTGCAGCAGAACGATGGGTTTTTAGCGGTTGTCTACTTTTGTGCATAAGTCAAGCGGCAAGCGGCTTTTATTTTGAAAAAAAGTGTTTGTGCGCTTGATTTTTATGCTAGCGGGGTGTTCGGTCCAAGCCCGTTGCGATCACTTTTGGCGCAGGGCCTTCGAATGGCTGTGCACCGCCTCGACCAGCGCCGTCACATGCTCAGGCGGGGTGAATTGGCTGATGCCGTGGCCCAGGTTGAAGATGTGCGTGGGGCCTGTGGTGCTGCGGTCGGTGTGCGGGGTGCCAAAGCTGCCCAGCACG
>Ga0247831_1006564_pt1 | contig 13661 bp, 11 predicted proteins | sample LaCruzMarch2015__9_FD_192406 | JGI IMG/M metagenome (GOLD analysis project Ga0247831, IMG submission 192406) | Freshwater microbial communities from meromictic Lake La Cruz, Castile-La Mancha, Spain - LaCruzMarch2015_1m | ecosystem: Environmental > Aquatic > Freshwater > Lake | place: Spain...
CACCCATTAGTTTCTTTTTGTTTCCAAAAAGAACGACAACAAATTTAAGTTTTATGTTTAACAAACTACCTATAATGAAAACCAAAAGAGCAATGATATTCGTCTTTAATAATGTATATAACATGTCAACGTAATGGGGTCGGCACGTTTTGAAATTGTTTACCCTTAAAAGCGGACAAAGACCCATATAGCGAGAAGTCTTGAGTGTTTATTATATAGAGCAACTCTTTTCTAAATTTATGACAAGATACTCAGTTGTTTTTTTGAGAAAAACGACTGGATTCGTGAGAGAAACAGTGTTAAAAAAATTGTTTTTTTTTCCGGAAGTCTAAAAAACTGACAAATTGTAAAATTTGTCAATTAAGTAATATACATAATCCTATCTTCATAAAAAAAAATGGGTCAAAAAATCAATCCAGTCTCTTTACGATTACAGTACACAAATCGACATTTTGATAGTTGTTGGTATAGTGAGTATTTTTATAAAAATTTAATCACTCGAGATGTTTTTTTACAACACTATTTAAATAACTTTTTGAAATTATTAAAACTTCCTGCAGGTCGTTATTCAATTCAGCATTTACAAAAAAAAACCCAAATCTATAATTTTTTATGTGTTCCTAAATCTACACGAGAATGGAGAGCAAAATTATTTGGATTTACTAAGAACAAAAATCTTCTAAAAAAAAATCGATATTTTTTTAAGAAGAAAACAGATTTCAAGAAGAAGATAAGAAAACAGACAAAATTAAACTGTTTTTACACTACTCTAAATCAACTTGCAGTACATCAAATTCAAAAAAAAATCACCAGTTTTCAAAATTACAGATTATGGTCTGCGTTGATAAAACCAAAACAAAAAACAATAATTAATAACTCTAAAGATATGGTTCTTTTAACATCATCTCTTGCTTCAAGTTTCAATAATTGGATAAAACATGATTCAAATGGGATTTATGCTTTTTCAAAAAAAGCTTTGTTGACTAGTGCGATGAAAAACATTTCTGCAAATGGATTAATCAAATTAGAAAAACCTGAGCTGTTACAGAAACTACCTCACTCGTTCCAAAAAAAAGATTTTTTGGACGCAACACTTGCTCCTTTTTTTCTAGAAAAAGAGCAATTAAATAGTTCCCCTTTAGGTTTAAATAAACAATCAGACAATTCAAATTTGTTTTTTTTACAAAACTTATTTGTTTATAAAACCTTAAAGGCTACATTAATTACCAAAGACGGTCCTCAATTCAAAATTGAGGAAGCTACAAAAAGTCGTTCTTTTTCGGACCAAAAAAAGAATTTTGGCCCAAAGCGACATTTTGTGAATTCTTTGAATAAAGGCTCTAATTCTTCATTGTCCAGTTTTCAGACATTAGAATCCAAATATAAGAAATACTTAGAATCTTCTCTGTCCTCTTTATATAAGCTTGACTTCGATTTAATTCCGTTTAAGGTTAAAAATGATTGGCAGTACGCGGGTTTTTTAGCAGATGAAATTGTTTCATTGTTAGAAAAACGCATACCTTTTCGACGACTAAAGTCAAAACTAATAAAACAATTATCAAAAGTGTCGACGATTCGTGGTGTTCGTATTACATGTTCCGGACGAGTAGGTGGGAAATCAAAAAAAGCTCAACGTGCAAAAATTGAATCTCTGAAATATGGACAAACTTCACTTCACGTTTTTTCTGCTCCAATAGATTTTTCTTGCAAGACAGCTCGTACAAGTTTTGGGTCAGTAGGTGTTAAAGTGTGGATTTGTTATCAAGAAAATCTCGATACTCATTCTTTTTAAGTTCAAAAAGAAGGTCATTTTTTTTTTTTGTAGTTCTTTTTGTTTTACAAAAAGAAACAAAAAGAAAGTAAACAAAAAAAAAGTCCAATTGATAATGTAATACATAAATGAACCCTCTTGATGCATTTTTTATTGTATTGAGAGAAGAGTCTTCCTCAATTTTAAATTGAGGAGTGCTGTTTGTAAAAAATTAGCACACTTCTTCTCCTGAACTTATCAAATTTCTTGAGATAAGAAGACTTTATAAGAAATTTCCAATGTTACAACCTAAACGTACAAAATTTAGAAAATTTCATAAAGGACGAGTACAAGGCATTTTATCAAATACAACTCATCTCGAATTTGGTCAATTTGGATTAAAAGCCCTTGAACCAGGGAGAATACCGGCAAGGACTCTCGAGGCAGTTCGAAGAATCATTACCAGAAAATTTAAAAGAATGGGTCAAATTTGGATACGTGTCTTTCCCGATATTTCAGTGTCTTCGAAACCTGCAGAAGTCCGTATGGGGAAAGGAAAGGGGGCGCCTTCTTTTTGGATTTGTCGTGTAAAAAAAGGACAAATTCTTTTTGAAATGGATGGGATTTCTTCTCAATTAGCCAAACAAGCATCTCTTCTAGCCTATTATAAGCTTCCAATAAAAACAAAATTTGTAATCCGTGATTAACCATTAAAAAAGAAAGGCTTTTGACAGAGATTAGAGAACTTTAATTAAATACGTTAGAAAGTCGCTCTTTTTTTTCTTTTTGTTTAGAAAAAGAAAAAAAAAGAACAACAAAAAGAAAATTGTAATACATAAAATACAGTGATAAGAAAAACTTCACTTTCTTTTTTTTGTCTTCATGGTCTTGTGTTTTTTTTTAACACCAAAGACAAAGTCACATTATCCGAAAACATTGAATTTTATGACAAGATCTTTATGGAAAGGTCCTTTTTCTGAAATTCTTACGAAAAATCAAAAAATTTGGTCTCGACGTTCAGTCGTATTACCCTCTTTTATAGGAAAACAGGTTATGATACACAATGGAAAGAGTTTTATTACTCTTAAAGTCACTGATGACATGATAGGCCATAAATTGGGTGAATTTGCTAGTACAAGAAAAAAAGCTTTTCATAAGAAAAAGCAAAACACAAAAAGAAAATAAAAAGCAGTTCCAAAAAAGAAATTTTTTGGACGAACCGATTCTGCACTTATGGAGCTCATTTATCAAAAGTTCTCTCTTTTCTTGTTAATTTTTCTCTTATTGTTTTTCTTTTTGTTTACAAAAAGAAAAACAATAAAGAGAAAAAAGAGCCCAGATTCACACTTATTGTTTCATTTAGTGTAACTTCCCACTAAAAAGAACCAAACGGACTACGTTCCTCAAAAAAATCGAAAAAAATGATAAATTTCAAAAAGAAAAACAAAAAACTAAAGACAGAAACTTTTGTGAATCAATTTCCAATACTCGTTTTATTGCAGCATAATAATTTGACTATAAACGAATGGTTTGATTTTAAATCTCAAATTCAACAAAAAAAAATTCCATCAAATTCTTTTTGGCAACAAAAAGAAATTCAATTTTTAACAATAAAAAATAGTTTGTTAAAACAAGTTTTATTAAAAAATTCTCCCGTTCTTTTTTATTTAAAAAAGAAGCAACTTTCTTCTGATAATAAAGAATTCGTTGAAACATTGTGTCAAGGTCCTAATGTTCTTGTTGGATGTCAAGATTTGAATCAGTTAGAATCGCTTTGGCATTATCTGAGTGGCGATACAAAATGCATTTTCATGAGTTGTTTTTATAAAGGGAAAATCCTGAATCATCTTGACGTAGAAATTCTTTTGAAAACCAATTCGTCGATTTATTACACCCTGTTTTCACATTTGGACAAAAAAACGGAGTTATATTCTGTTTTGCAAAACAAATTAGAACTACATCCCCTCTTGAACCTTCAAACAAGCCTGTTAGCAGTAATTTCACTTTTAAAACACTCTAAAACACAAAAAATTTCATGATTTTTTTTTCTTTTTTTCCCCTTGTTGTTCTCCTTGTAAACAAGGAGAAAAAGGAGAACAACAAGGAGAACAAGAACAGCAAAAACAAATGCATTTAACTTTTCTCTGGTCTAGACACGCCAGATGCTTTTGAAAAATTTATTGTTTTCAGAAGAGCAACAGGGCAAATTAATTTATGATTTGCTCTTTAAAGGACTTCCAGTATACTCTCTTGATGAAAGCAATTCGAGTATAGGCACTCCTCGCATGAATGAGAGGTAATGTCCTTTTTGTGTCTCTTGATTTTCTCTAAGATCACCTACAAACGAGTCCAACTCGTTTGGTAGCTACCCTGTTGAATTTAAATAGGATCTTTTTGTAAGAAAAAAACAAAAAGAAACTCCATTATCCCGCTTTAAGACTTTCACTCGAGGTGGTGTTTTTGGGAACTTGTTCTGGAATTCTCAAAAATTTTTGAGAATTCCAGAACTAAAAGGTGAAAGACAAAAAAATTTCTTCTTTTTGATTTCTTTTTGTAAAAAAACAAGAAAGAGTGATTTTGGAAAATCTCGATAAGGAAAGTGACTTTTTTATGTTGACTCGTTGGTTTTATTCAACAAATCACAAAGACATTGGAACTCTATATCTTATTTTTGCAGCTTTTTCTGGTGTTTTAGGAACAGTGTTTTCAGCACTAATTCGTATGGAATTAGCACAGCCTGGAAATCAAATTTTAGGTGGGAATCATCAATTATACAATGTAATCATCACAGCACATGCGTTCTTAATGGTTTTTTATTTAGTAATGCCTGCTCTTATGGGTGGTTTTGGTAATTGGTTTTTACCGATTATCATTGGTGCGCCTGATATGGCATTTCCTCGTTTAAACAACATTAGCTTTTGGTTATTACCCCCATCTCTCCTTTTACTATTAAGCTCTGCTCTTGTAGAAGTTGGTGCGGGTACTGGGTGGACAGTGTATCCTCCATTATCAGGTATCGCGAGCCACTCTGGTGGATCAGTTGATCTTGCAATTTTCAGTTTACATTTAGCTGGTGCAAGTAGTATTATGGGTGCAATTAACTTTATTACTACTGTATTTAACATGAGAGCTCCTGGTATGAGTATGCACAGACTGCCTCTTTTTGTGTGGAGTGTATTCATTACCGCTTTCTTACTTATCTTATCACTTCCAGTATTAGCTGGTGGTATTACTATGTTACTAACGGATAGAAACTTTAACACAACATTTTTTGACCCTGCGGGTGGTGGAGATCCAATTCTTTACCAACACTTGTTCTGGTTTTTTGGGCACCCTGAAGTGTATATTTTAATCCTTCCTGGTTTTGGTATTGTGAGTCACGTCATTTCTACATTTTCTAAAAAACCTATTTTTGGTTATTTGGGAATGGTTTACGCTATGCTAAGTATTGGGATTTTAGGTTTTATTGTTTGGGCTCATCACATGTACACTGTAGGTCTTGATATTGATACTCGTGCTTATTTTACAGCAGCAACAATGATTATTGCTGTTCCTACTGGTATAAAAATTTTCAGTTGGATAGCTACCATGTGGGGAGGAAGTATTGAATTCCGTACTCCAATGTTGTTTGCAGTTGGGTTTTTATTTTTATTCACTGTTGGTGGATTAACTGGTGTTGTACTTGCTAACTCAGGTCTTGACATCGCTTTTCATGATACTTATTATGTTGTTGGACATTTCCATTACGTGTTGTCAATGGGTGCTGTTTTTGGAATGTTTGCAGGTTTCTATTATTGGATTGGTAAAATTAGTGGAATGCAATATCCTGAAACTTTAGGTCAAATCCATTTTTGGATGACTTTTTTAGGGGTAAACATTACATTTTTCCCAATGCACTTCCTAGGACTCGCGGGAATGCCTCGTAGAATACCTGATTATCCTGATGCTTTCGCTGGGTGGAATGCAGTTTCAAGTTACGGAAGCTATCTTTCAGTTCTTGCTGCACTGTTTTTCTTCTATGTTGTGTATAAAACATTAACAAGTGATGAAAAATGTCCTCGAAATCCATGGGAAACAACTCCTGGTGTATCGGCTACGTTGGAATGGATGTTACCTTCTCCTCCAAGCTACCACAGTTTTGAAGAGATTCCTAGCATTAAATCAACTAATAAATAAAGTTTCTTTTTCTTATTATAAACAGAACAACATTTATTAAGGTTTTTAAGAAGGAATTCGAGTCACTTATATCAAGTTTCTTCTTAAAAACTCAAATTGTGACTCTCTTTTTTAAAGAGAGTCACGTAATTAGATTTTGTTAGTATTGAATTTTTTTTGATCTGAATAATTTCTAATAAACCAAAAAGATTAAAAAATAATATATAATTTTGTAACTTAAAACGCGATGTCTTTTTTTGGGGTAAATTTCATGCAAAATATGCGGCCTTTTTTTTTTCATCTACAAAAAGAAGTTGAATAATAATGGTATCTTTTAAAAATTAAGAATGTGTGAATTCTTATGTAGATTATATAGAAACTTAATAAGAAAAGCTCGTTCTTTTTATAAACAAAAAGAACAGCATCTCCTTTTGGACTCACATTACATAAAAATCTGTGTTTTTCACCTTAACAAGAAGAAAAAACGTTTTGGGTTAGTAAAAAAATTATGCACTTTAATTGGAACACGATACTAGTTTCTTTTTGATTTTAAAGAAAAACCAATTCGTCATTTCCTTTGCTGACTCCGGTAGCCATTTTAGAAAATGGCTACCGGAGTCAAGCCTCTCAATTCTCTCGTTTTTTTTTTTGGAACCAAAAAAAAAACACGTAAGTGAAAAAAACGATGAAACATTTGAGTAGTTCTCGTTCTTTTTGATTTCAAAAAAAAACTGAGTAAAAAAAAAAATTATGAAATCTCTTTTTTCTTTAGTCCTATTATTTTTAATGCCTGTTGCATCTTTTGCTGATGCGCCTGAAGCATGGCAATTAGGTTTTCAAGATCCTGCTACTCCAATTATGCAAGGAATCATAGACCTACATCACGATATTGTATTTTTTATGATTTTAGTTTTAGTGTTTGTCCTGTGGATGATTACCAGAACATTATATCATTTCCATTATAAAAAAAATCCGATTCCAGAAAAAATCATTCATGGTACAGCGATTGAGATTGCTTGGACCATTACTCCTAGTTTAATTTTGGTATTAATCGCTGTACCATCATTTGCACTTCTTTATAGTCTAGACGAAGTAGTCGATCCAGCAGTAACAATTAAAGCAATCGGACACCAATGGTATTGGTCTTATGAATATTCAGATTATAGTCAATCTGATGACCAAAGCATTGCTTTTGTTAGTTATATGATTCCTGATGATGATCTAGAATTAGGTCAACTTCGTTTATTAGAAGTAGATAATCGTATGGTTGTTCCTGCGAATACACACTTACGAGTAATTATTACAGCAGCTGACGTGTTACACAGTTGGGCCGTTCCTTCATTAGGAGCAAAATGTGATGCAGTGCCAGGTAGATTAAATCAAATACCTCTGTTTATTAAAAGAGAAGGTGTTTTTTATGGACAATGTAGTGAATTATGCGGAGCAAACCATGCTTTTATGCCTATTGTGGTTGAGGCAGTTTCTCTCGAAGATTACATTTCTTGGGTTTCTACAAAATTAGAAGAAATTTAAAATGTTCTTTTTGTTGTTTTAATACAAAAGTATTGAAACTTGTTAAAAAAAAAATTATGAAAAAACATCCATTTCATTTAGTAGATCCTAGCCCTTGGCCAATGTTTACAGGATTAGCATCATTTGTCTTAACTGTTGGTGGTGTCATGTATATGCATGCTTACCAGAGTGGTGGGATTGTCTTAAGTTTAGGTTTAGTTATGGTACTCTATTCATTGTTTGTTTGGTGGAGAGATGTTGTTCGTGAAGCAACTTTTGAAGGTCATCACACAACTCCCGTGCAATTAGGTCTTCGTTACGGAATGATTTTATTTATTCTTACTGAAATTTTATTATTTATGGCGTTTTTTTGGGCATTTTTCCATTCAAGCTTAGCACCAACAGTTGAAATTGGTGCAATTTGGCCACCAAAAGGTATTGAAGTGTTAAGTCCATGGGAAGTTCCTTTTTTAAACACAGTGCTTTTATTATCATCTGGAGCTACTGTGACTTGGGCTCACCACGCAATCTTAGCTGGAAATCGCGAACAAGCTCTTACAGGATTAGCTCTCACTATTGTTTTAGCTGTGATTTTCACTGGATTTCAAGCATACGAATACGTAGAAGCTCCTTTTACAATTTCTGATGGTATCTATGGATCAACATTTTACATGGCAACGGGATTACATGGTTTCCATGTGATTATGGGAACAGTGTTTTTAACTGTGTGCCTTTATCGTCTTTATCATTTCCATTTTACAAAACAACACCATTTTGGTTTTGAAGCAGCAGCTTGGTACTGGCATATGGTAGATGTTGTATGGCTTTTTCTTTTCGTATGTATTTACTACTGGGGAGGCGCGTAAACGTGGTTTCTTTCTTTTCACAAAGTGACTTCCTCGTCCTCAATGTTCCTTTCTTTTTGTAAACAAAAAGAACGAGGACAAGGATACGAATAACTAGGTATGTTTAATTCCTCCTTCTTTTTTTAGCAAAGAGAACTAAAAGAAACGAGGAAAAAGCATTATGTTTCTTGTTCTTTTTTTTCTTTTTGTTGTTCTTTTTGTAAACAAAAAGAAAAAAAAGAACAAGAGAGCAAACAGAAAGAAACCAAAAAGAATGTAACAGAATAAAATCAAACAAAAATACAGTTATTATGTCTATTGAAAAAGCATTAAGTCCGAAAAAAATAAAAAATTTTACAATAAATTTTGGCCCTCAACATCCAGCTGCTCATGGCGTTCTAAGATTAGTTTTAGAAATGAATGGTGAAGTAGTACAACGCGCAGATCCGCATATAGGATTACTACACAGAGGTACTGAAAAACTCATAGAATATAAAAACTATCTCCAAGCATTACCCTATTTTGATCGATTAGATTATGTATCTATGATGTGTCAAGAACATGCTTATTCTCTCGCTGTTGAAAAGTTGTTAAATTCGCAAGTCCCGCTTCGAGCACAATACATTCGAGTGCTGTTTTCTGAAATTACTCGACTCTTAAATCACTTGTTAGCTCTCACATGTCATGCAATGGATGTTGGCGCTCTTACACCATTTCTTTGGGGTTTTGAAGAACGTGAAAAACTTATGGAATTTTATGAAAGAGTATCTGGTGCACGCATGCATGCAGCTTACATTCGTCCAGGTGGTGTTGCTCAAGATCTCCCTTTAGGAATTAGTGAAGATATTTTTAAATTTTCACAACAATTTGCCTCACGTATCGATGAAATGGAAGAAATGTTAACAAACAACAGAATCTGGAAACAGCGACTGGTTGATATTGGTGTAGTAACAGCTGATCAAGCATTAGATTGGGGCTTTTCTGGTGTTATGATGCGTGCTTCTGGAATTAGTTGGGACCTCAGAAAAACACAACCATATGATGTTTACGATCGCATGAAATTTGATGTCCCCGTAGGTACTCGTGGTGATTGTTATGATCGTTATTTAATCAGAATTGAAGAAATGCGCCAAAGTTTGCGAATTATCATGCAATGTTTGAACGAAATGCCTCAAGGTATGATTAAAGTAGATGACCGTAAAATTACCCCCCCTTCTCGAAGTCAAATGAAGCAATCCATGGAATCTCTTATTCATCATTTTAAATTGTATACTGAAGGGTTTGTTGTTCCTGCTGGAGAAACATATACTGCTGTGGAAGCCCCAAAAGGGGAATTTGGTGTGTATCTTGTAAGTAATGGTACGAATCGACCGTATCGTTGTAAAATTCGAGCTCCGGGTTTTGCTCATTTACAGGGAATTGATTTTATGTCACGTAATCACATGCTCGCTGATGTTGTAACAATTATTGGAACACAGGATATTGTTTTCGGAGAAGTTGATCGATAAAATTTTTTAAGGTTTCTAGTTCCGCAATGTTCCTTTTTTTTTGTTTTATAAAAACAAAAAAAAACGAGGAATTGCTTGAAACGCATTATGCAAAACGGGCTCATTACCCGTTTTGTATAGTAAAATTAATATATAAATTTACCGCGTTTCTTTCGGCGAAACATTAGATAGGTTTTTAGTTCAAAGAGGGCAGTTTAGAGTTTCTTTCTGGTTACTTTCTTTTTACAAAAAGAAAGTAACCAGAAAGAAACTCTAGATTTTAATGCATATTTCTCCCTCAATTTTTAATTGAGAAGGTCTCAATCTCACATGAAAAAAAAGTTGTTTTTCGTACCTTTTTTTCTTTTTGTTGTTCTTTTTGTAAACAAAAAGAACAACAAAAAAAGAAACTAAATTTGAGGAAAAAGTCTTTTTATTAAAAGAAAAAAACAATAAATATTAAAAATTCTAAGAGCAGGTAAAAAAAAAGAGCAAGAACTATTTGACTTACAAAATCAGGTGGTACAATAAAAGCAGAAACTAATAACGCAGACAAACCTAAAAGTTTTCGATTTCTATAAAAACTAGAGACATGGAGCAATTTGTTAGAGTAGAACACAACTACACACAAGGGAATCTGAAACAAAACTAAAACACCGCACAAAATTTTTAAAAATAAGTGGACATATGATTGAAGTCGTGCAGTAAACTCTACACTAAGGAGCGGTGCTCCATTGAATCCAGAAGTCTCTGTTCCTGATGCCATTTCAAAACTGAGTAAAAAATCACAAATTTTAGGTAAGAAAAAAAAATATGTAAAAAGGATTTCACAAATAAGCAGACTAAGGAGGAGAACACACAAACGGGATGTTTTTTCTCGCTCAATTTTATACAAACTTGGAACAAAAAAACTCCAAAAGTGATAAAAGAGAAAGGGACAAATCAGGAGAAAAGTCAAACTCGTAGAAATTCTAAGTACCGTATAAAATGCTTCTGTTAATTCTAAAAAAACAAATGTATGTTGAAACTCAAGAAAAGGTTTCCCTATAATGTATAGAATTTCTAATTGAAAAGAATAACAGATAAAAAATGTGGAAAATGTTGAAAAAAGAACATAGTAGCTACGTAATCTCATTTCATAAAAATAAAAGTGGAAATAGGTCATACTTAAAAAAATTCATACAGTGTTTTTGAAAAGAAAAAACAAATTCAATTCTCATGATGATTGAAGACGGTAATTAAAGTAATTTTCTCAGATAAAACCATCTAAAAATTCTTTGTCATTCTTATAGACAACAGAATCATGAGTGTCTTTTAAAAAGTAAGGATTTTACGTTTTTTTTGCAAACAAAAAGAGACTAAATGTCAAAAAATCAGCTCACTTGGTGAAATTGGTTTACACGACAGACTCAAAATCTGTTCCCGGTTTTCCCGGGGTATCGGTTCGAATCCGATAGTGAGTACAGTGTGTTTTTTCTTTTGACTTTTCTTTTTTTTAAAATTTCTTGCGTTCCATAATTTTGAAAAAAGAGAATCCTTCAAATTCAAGATGTGTGAAAAAACGAAAAATTGTTCTTTTTGTTTAGAAAAAAGAACAACAAAAAGAAACTGGAGTCTATATGAAAAACATAGTGTTCTCCACTCATCTTTTTGATGTAACTAAAAAAACGGCATGATCACTCTTTTTTTCATTTTTACTACGAAATGAAAAAGCTTATTACCTTAAATTTTTTATGAAACAATCTACACTACAAAACGCTGAGACAACTTTTTTTGCTAATCAAAAAAAGACTGTTTCCAATGCCCAGATATTGGAGCAGAATTCTCAAAAATTAGTAAAATTAAATTATTTGTTACAAAATTCAAAAATCTCTACAACAAGTTCTTTATGGAAACAAAAAGAAAGGAGTGAGAGTGAAGCTCAAAAGGCAGTAGATTTATCCAAAGACGTTTCACTTTATGTGTCACTTGTAAAAAAACCTATAAATCTGTTGTTTTCTTTAGATCAATTTGTTTTTGAATTTTCTAAAAAAACATACCAACAAAAAAAAACTGGAGAGTTTTTTCAACAACTCAAAGAAAGAAAAAAGCTAAGCCTATTTTATGGTCATTTATCTCAAAAATCTCTTACCAAATTGTTTACTAAAGCGACACAGTCAAAAGGTTTTTTTTCAAAAAATGTTTTATGTTTGTTAGAACGTAGACTTGATGTTGTGTTATATCGAAGTGGATTCACGCAAACAATTGCGGAATCTCGTCAATGTATTGCCCATAAAAAAGTTAGTGTAAACGGTAAATCAATAACGTTCCCTAGTTATCAAGTAGAGCCTGGTGACATTCTCTCGATAGCGCCGACTACAAAAACAAAAATCAATCTTCATTTACTCAAATCACTAAAAACTGGCCAATCTCAAAATTACCCAAAAGTTGTAGCTCCACGATCTTCGATCGCGGAAGACTTTTTTTCAAAATTAAAAAAAAACTTGAACCCATTACCATGGTTTTCTACAACTTCTAAAAATTTTGATTCAAAGCTAGTGTGTCTTCTCTTTATCAATTTTCTTTGCACACAAATAAAAAACAAGGCTTTCTATAATCTAAAACACACCACACTAACACAAGGGGATGAAAAAAGTCTTTTTTTAGCTTCCTTGAAATGGAAAATCTTAGGAAGCAGAACACCAAAGAAAATGACTTTTCATAAAACTCGTTCTTTTTGGAACCAAAAAGAAACACAATTCAATAAGAACGCGCAAAAAATTCTCTATCCTAATTTAGGGTACATTCGACAACACCCTGTTTTCTGGAGTCGAGAATTGATTAATTCTAAATACACTCCATTTGTGTTTGGTAAAAACCAAGGACAATCTTTCAAATTTCAGCAAAAAAATCGTCGTGCTTTGACTCAAAAAAATGACAAGAGAAGAGAAATTCTCCAATGCTATAGACATTGTTTTCTTGTTTTTTTAAAACATCTAGAGAATAATACAAAATTTCATGGTTTAGTGCACTTACATTTTAAAAAATTCATGTCTACTAAATTTTTTTATAAACATAAGGAATCTTTTTCGAGAACTTTAGCGTTCCGCGTAATGAAACCACCTCATCTTGAGATTTCATATAAATTGTTTCATGTAATTTATTTATATTCACCACAAAGAGTTAATTTTCCTTTCTATATTGATCTTGATTTAATTCGTCGCTCATTACGTTAAGAGACTAGGTAACTTTTTCAATTCTTCAATTGAGTTTATTTTTGAAAACAAAAAGAACTACCTTCTTCTTTCTTCAATTTTTGATGTATCACTTTGTTTTTTTTTCTAACAAAAGCAACGAAAGAAACAAAAAACTAAGAGTCAACAAAAAGTGATGCACTAAAGATTAAAGAAGTTATCAACTAAATTTTATGCCTACAAGAAATCAACTTTTACGAAAAACCAGTTCTCGAAAAAAAAAGATGTATAGAGTGAAAAAACCCGCTCTTATGGCATGTCCTCAAAAAAAGGGTGTGTGTTTTCGCGTCTATACGAGAACCCCAAAAAAACCGAATTCAGCTTTAAGAAAAGTAGCAAAAATCCGTTTGACTAATTCCACGGAAATTATTGCCTATATTCCAGGTGAAGGTCACAATCTACAAGAACATTCAGTAGTTTTAGTTCGAGGTGGTCGTGTAAAAGATTTACCAGGTGTGAAATACAAGGTAATTCGTGGAACTTTAGATTTACAGGGCGTAGTGACTAGAAAACAAGCTCGATCAAAATATGGCGCAAAAAAGGGAAGACAATAATAGTCTTTTGTTTCGTTTTGTTTTCAAAAAAATTCCCAACGTAATACTAAAAAAAATATGTTCTCTTGAAAGTGCCCTTTTTTTTTCTTTCTTGTTTTTTTTTTTTAAAAAACAAATAAAAAATT
>Ga0247831_1006565_pt1 | contig 13661 bp, 12 predicted proteins | sample LaCruzMarch2015__9_FD_192406 | JGI IMG/M metagenome (GOLD analysis project Ga0247831, IMG submission 192406) | Freshwater microbial communities from meromictic Lake La Cruz, Castile-La Mancha, Spain - LaCruzMarch2015_1m | ecosystem: Environmental > Aquatic > Freshwater > Lake | place: Spain...
CGAGGCCGCGGGCCCGAGCGGCCAGCATGAAGCTCCACGCTGCCGGCAGAATCGAGCCGTAGGTCGACGCCTGCGCCACGATCATCGGCACCTTCTCCATGCGGCCCTGCACGCACGGGATCACGAACACCGGCACCTGGTCGAGCACCTCGGACAGATACGAGGCGCTGTCCATCACCTTCGGCATCACGTGCTCGCGGGCGTCACCCTCTGGCAGCGGCGGCGGGTAACCCGAGCCCTCCATCACGGCCATGCCCTGCCGGTAGAAGTCGGCGATCGCCGCCTTCTTGGCCGGATCGGTGACGACGACGAACGCCCAGTTCTGCGCGTTCGTGCCGGTGGGCGCCTGCATCGCCACCTCGATGCACTCGTCGATCAGCTCGAGCGGCACCGGCCGCGTGAGGTCGAGGCGCTTGCGCACGGAGCGGGTGGTCGTGAGGAGCTTGTCGGCAGCGGCACGGTCGATGGTCATGGAGCCGCACTGTAGGTCCGCCGGAGCACCGCCTTCTCGACCTTGCCCATCGCGTTGCGCGGCAACGCCTCGACGACGTGGACGCGCTTGGGCACCTTGAACGCAGCGAGGTGCGCCCGAGCGGCGGCGCGCAACGCCTCGACGTCGAGGTCGGCGTCGAGAACGGAGTCGGCGACGACCACCGCGACGACCGCTTCGCCGAAGTCGGCGTCGGGTACACCGATGACCGCGCTCTCGACCACGCCGGGCAGCTCGTCGAGCACCGCCTCGACCTCCTTCGGGTACACGTTGAGCCCGCCGGTGATGATGAGGTCCTTCGAGCGTCCGACGATGTGGAGGTAGCCGTCGGCGTCGAACGTGCCGACGTCACCCGTGCGGAAGAACCCATCGTCGGTGAACTCGGTGCGGGCGAGATCGGGCCGCTTCCAGTACCCGGCGAAGACGTTCGGACCCCGCACCTCGATGCCACCGGCGGGCCCGTCGCCCTGATCCGGCGCGATGCGGACCTCGACCCCCGGCAGGGCGAACCCGACCGTGCCGGGCCGACGCTCACCGTCGAGCGGGTTCGACGTGAGCATCGTGGTCTCGGTCATGCCGTAGCGCTCGAGGATGGCGTGCCCGGTGCGTGCGGTGAACGCCTCGTGCACCGACGCGAGCAGCGGCGCCGACCCGCTGACGAACAGCCGCATCGACGCGCACACCTCGGCCGTGAACCGGTCGTCGGCCAGCAGCCGTGTGTAGAAGGTGGGCACGCCCATCATCACCGTGCACCGGGGCATCGCCCGCACGACGAGCGTCGGGTCGAACCTCGGCAGCCACACCATCGGCGCGCCGGCGATCAGCGCGCAGTTCGTGGCGACGAACAGGCCGTGCGTGTGAAACGTGGGCAGGGCGTGCAACAGCACATCGCCGCGAGTGAAACCCCACAGCTCGGCCAGCGTGAAGCAGTTCGACGCGAGGTTGCGGTGGCTGAGCATCGCCCCCTTCGGCCGGCCCGTGGTGCCGCTCGTGTACAGCAGCGCTGCCAACTCGTCGGGGGCCGCCCGATGGTCGTCGAACGACACGGGCATCGTGTCGGCACGCGCGCCGAGCGACGCGAGCCCCGCCTCGTCGAGCACCAGCCGCGGCTCGGCGTCGGCCACGAGCTGTGCGACCTCGGCGGCCGTGTAGCCCGTGTTCATCGGCAAGAGCACCGAGCCCGACCGGATGCACGCGACGTACACCATGATCGACTCGATCGACTTCTCGACCTGCATCGCCACCCGGTCACCGGGCCGCACCCCCGAGTCGCGCAACGCACGGGCGAGCTGCGCTGACCGGGCCGCCGCGTCGCCGTAGGTCATCAGCACGCCGCCGTCGACGTCGAGGAACAACGGGTCGTCGTTGTCGACCCGCACGTGCGTCAGCACGTCGAGCAGCGTCGCTCCGGCGTGTGCGCTCACGGACCGGTGGCGAGGTCGGCCTCGACCATCGCCCGGTCTTCCGGATCGGCGATCGGCACGGCCTTCGCCGCGGCCCAGAGCACCTCGGCCTCGGCGGAGCGGCCCATCGCCTGCAGCGCGCGGGCCCGCGCCTCATACGCGTACGCGAGGTCGAAGTCGGCCAGGCCGTTGTCGGCGCACTGCTGGGCGGAGGCGTCGGCGTACTCGAGCGACATGCCCGGGTGACCCGCCAGCAGATGGACCTTGGCCAACAGCCACAGCGACCGCGCCTCGTTCTCTGGCCCACGGTCGGCAGCCCGCTGCCAGTGGTATGCAGCCGCGTAGGCGCGCCGCAACATCTCCTCGTCGTTGGCCGGCGTGCGCTCGGCCTCGATCATCTGCCACGTCGAGTTGTTGCACTCGATCGCCTCTGCCCGGTGCTCGGCCTCGTTCATGCGGGTCCCTCGAATCTTGATCGAAATGGTCGGGTATCGCGGTACAGTGCTGCCGTACACGTACGAAGCTACGCAAAGGAGCGCCCCATGGCTGTTCGTCTCGGCGACACCGCACCCGACTTCACTGCGCCCACCACCCAGGGCGAGATCCACTTCCACGAGTGGCTCGGTGATTCGTGGGGTGTGCTGTTCAGCCACCCCAAGGACTTCACCCCCGTCTGCACCACCGAGCTCGGCTACGTCGCGAAGATCAAGCCCGAGTTCGACAAGCGCAACGTGAAGGTGATCGGCCTCTCGGTCGACCCGGTCGACTCGCACGTGAAGTGGGAGGAGGACATCGCCGAGACCCAGGGCACGCCGGTGAACTTCCCGATGATCGGCGACCCCGACAAGACCGTCGCGAACCTCTACGACATGATCCACCCGAACGCGAGCGACACGATGACCGTCCGCTCGGTGTATGTCATCGGCCCGGACAAGAAGGTGAAGCTCACCCTCACCTACCCGGCCAGCACGGGCCGCAACTTCGCCGAGATCCTCCGCGTCATCGACAGCCTCCAGCTGACTGCCCAGTACAAGGTCGCCACGCCGGCCAACTGGACCGACGGTGACGACGTCATCATCGGCGCCGCCGTCAGCGACGAGGATGCGAAGCAGCTGTTCCCGCAGGGCTGGACCACGGTGAAGCCCTACCTGCGCACCCTGCCCCAGCCCAACAAGTGAGCTAACGGGTCAGGAGGTTTGCCTCCACCCACGCACGAACCGCAGGCGCCAGTCGATCGAGGTGGTCGGCTGGCGCTTCGCGTATCTGGGTCGCGCTGATCGGCACCGTCGCCCGCTCGGGGTCGACGACGACGGCCTCTGCCCCGAACCGGTCGGCGAGCTCGATCACGTAGGCATCGCTCGAGAACACGACGTGCGGGCCCTCGTCGTGTGGCCACTGCGACCGGAGCAGCGTCATCCACCGGTCCCACAGCAGCGGGTCGGTCATGTCGGTGGGCAGGTCGTGCGCCACCTGCACCACCGTCACGTGTGGGTGCAGTTCGGCCAACCACTCGGCCCGCAGCCCGCCCGGCACCAGCTCGCCCTCGCGCGTATTGACGAACACGACCAGCCGCTCGCACCGCTCGGCCGCCCTGTCGATCATCGAGCTGTGGCCGAGGTGCGGCGGGTTGAACCGCCCGATGATCAGGCCGGTGGGAGGCAGATCGGTCGGCATCGCCACCAGTCTCGTTGCGCCAGACCGCGCCTCGCACATCCAGGTGCAACGAGAGTGGCGGTTGGCCCCGTGTGGCAACGGGCACACTCGTCCTGCCACGATGTGCGCCGTGATGCACCACTACCTCACCACCCGCCAGGAGCTCACGGCCGAGGGCTCGCCCTTCGCCGTGTCCGAGATCGTCGTCCGCGACGTGCCGATCAAGGTGTTCACGGCGGCGCCGCCCACGATGCGGGCGCTGTGGGAGATCACCGCCGGCTACGCCGACCGCGACTACATCGTCTACGAGGACGAGCACTACACCTACGGCGAGATCCAGGCGCAGGTGCGCTCGCTCGCCCACCTGCTGCACCACACCCACGGCGTCGGCCGTGGTGACCGTGTGGCCATCGCCGCCCGCAACTATCCCGAGTGGGTCGTGGGCTACTGGGCCACGGTGTCGATCGGCGCCGCGGTCGTCGGCATGAACGCGTGGTGGACGCCCACCGAGATGGCGTACGGCCTCACCGACTCGCGCCCGAAGGTGCTGATCGCCGACGACGAGCGCCTCGAGCGCGTGCTGCAGGTGCTCGACGAGGTGCGCGCCGGTGGCGCGCTCCACATCATCAGCCTGCGCAGCGACCGCGAGCTGCCGGCCGATGCCAGCCGATGGGCCGACGTCGTCGACGGCGCAACTGCCCCCGCCGACCTGCCGGCCGTCGAGATCGACCCCGACGACGACGCCACGATCTTCTACACCTCGGGCACGACCGGCTTCCCCAAGGGCGCCCAGCTCACCCATCGTGGCTCGGTCCACAACGTCATGAACCTCGCCTTCATGACCACCGCCACGAACGCCGCCGAGGCCAAGGCCGCTGCCGCTGGCGAGATCCCCGCACCGCCCGCACCGGCTGCCGATGCACCGGCGAAGCAGGCTGTGTTCATGGCCCCCACCCCGCTGTTCCACGTGACGGCCTGCAACTGCCTGCTGCACCCAGCCACGCTCACCGGTGCCCGCATCGTCTTCACCTACAAGTGGGAGCCGGGCCGCGCGCTCGAGCTGATCGAGCGCGAGGGCGTCACCAACTTCTCGGGTGTGCCCACCATGAGCCGCGAGCTGCTGATGCACCCCGACTGGGAGACGCGCGACACCTCGACCCTGCAGGGCATGGGTGGCGGCGGCGCCGCGCTGCAGCCCGACCTCGTGGGCAAGATCAACGGCGCCCTGAAGAACGGCGTGCCCACCACGGGCTACGGCCTCACCGAGACCCACGGCATCGTCACCGCCAACTCGGCTCGCTTCTTCGTCGCGAAGCCGGCCTCGTGCGGCCCGGTCGTCCCCACCCTCGACGCCAAGCTCGTCGACGACGAGGGCAACGACCTCGCCCCCGGCCCCGACACCGTCGGCCAGCTGTGCGTGCGCGGCGCCGTCGTCATCAAGGGCTACCTCAACCGGCCGGAGGCGACCGCCGACTCGATCCGCGACGGCTGGTTCAACACCGGCGACATCGCCAAGATCGACGAGGACGGCTTCGTGTTCATCGTCGACCGCGCCAAGGACATGGTGCTGCGCGGCGGCGAGAACGTCTATTGCAGCGAGGTCGAGACGGTCATCTACCAGAACGACCTCGTGGCCGAAGCCGCCGTGTTCGGCGTGCCCGACGAGCGCCTCGGCGAAGAGGTCGGCGTGGCCATCGTCCTGCGGCCGGGCGCCGAGCTCAGCGCCGACGAGCTGAAGTCGTTCCTCGGCGAGCGGATGGCGAAGCACAAGATCCCGGCCCACATCTGGTTCCTCGACGAGCAACTCCCACGCAACGCGAATGGCAAGTTCGTCAAGCGCGAGCTGCGCAAGCAACTGCTCGGGCTCTGATGCCGTTCGCTGCATGGGCCACGGCTACCCGCCGCAGCTCTGGCCCCGCTGGGTCGAGCTGATCATGAGCTTCATCGGTTCACCGGGCTGATTCACTGGGCTGATGGATCTCGACGCCGTCGCCGACCTCATCCGCTCACGACGGACCAGCATGCTGGTCGACCCCGACCGGCTCGTCCCCCGCCACCTCGTCGAGCAACTGTGCGAGCTGGCGCAGTGGGCGCCGAACCACAAGCGCACGTGGCCGTGGCGGTTCGCACTGGTGGAGGGCGACGCACGCGCACGCCTCGGTGAGACGATCGCCGACGCGATGGACGCACACGGCGACCCGCCCGAGAAGGTGGCCAAGGCCCGCGGTAAGTACCTGCGCACGCCGGCGACCCTGGTGGTCGGCACTGTCCCAGGTGACTCGACCCTGCGCACCGCCGAGAACCGCGACGCGGTCGCCGCAGGCATCCAGAACCTGTTGCTCGCCGCCACCGCGGCCGGCATCGCCACCTACTGGGGTTCGTGCCCGAAGGGTGCCGAGACGCCGGTGGCAACGCTCTGCGGCTGGGAGCCCGACACCCACGTGACCGCCCTGATCTACCTCGGCTGGGCCACCACGGGCGTGGCGGCACCTGAGCGGCCAACGCCGCCGATCACGTATCTCGACTGACCGATGGCACGCTGACGCCCCGCTGGTGTGCACGACGTGTGCACACGCGAGTCAGCTGCCGGGGGTGCGGTGCTCGGTGATGTCCATCTGCTCGGGCTCGCAGCCGAGCGCGATGAGCAGCTTCGCGAACCCGTGGAACAGCGCGAGGCCGACACCCATCTCGACCAGTTCGGCGTCGGTGAACTCGGCACGCAGCGCCTGCTGCACGTCGGCGGGCGGTGGGCCGCCGGCCGACAGGAACGCATCGGCGAAGGTGAGCGCCAGCTTGGCCCGCTGCGACAGGTCGGACCCTGCGTGGTCGTCGGTGATGAGAGCGACCTGGCCCTCGTCGAGCCCCTGCTGCTTCGCGACCGCGAAGCGGACGTTGCGTCAATACCCGCAGTCGGTGATGCGGGCGTTGCGGATGCGGACGGTCTCCTTCGTGGGGTGATCGAGCACCCCGTGCGACCAGAACTGCGCGTACGTCGCACCGAAGCGCTTCCCCAGCTCGGGCTGGTGGGCGAGGATCGTGCCGAACGCTGCCGGCTGACCCTCGATGGCGCTGGGCAGGCGTGGTGTGGTGGCCATCAGTGGGACTCCCCCGTGCTGAAGATGCGGTCGAACTTGGTGAACCCGTCGGCGAGGGCGAGGTGGAACATGATTGCCACCTGCTCGGCCGGCGTGAAGTACTGGCCGAGCGCGGCGACCATGCCGTCGTCGATGCCGTGCGCGTCGAGCAGGAACTGCTCGGCGATCGCCACCACGAGTTGCTCGGCATCGGTGAGCGGGCCGAGGTCGTTGGACGACCCGACCCCCGTGACCATCTGCTGCGCGCGCAGCGAGATCAGCTCACCCGTGCGGCCTGGCGTGGCGAGCGCTGCTTCTCGGCGCATCGCCTCGATCTGACCGGCGAGCTCGGGGCCCGCGGCGCTGAGGAGATCGTTGGGCAGACCGTCGGGCGCGTCGTCGAGCCAGCTCATGTCGCGACCTCCAGCGCGGGCAGCGCATCGACCACCCGGATCCAGCCCTCGCCCAGCGCGCTCTCGTCACCGGCACCCGAACGGTGCGGCATGCCGAGCACCCGCACGTGCGTGCGCTGCAGTAGTGCTGTGGCCACGACGTCACCGACCGCCAACGACTCGGTGAGCGCGTCGCCGACCGCAGCGGCAGCGGACGATCGATCGCCGTTTTCGGCATGAGCGCCGGCGGCGGCGACAGCGGTGATCGCCCGGTCGAGATAGGTGGCACCTACGGCATCGTGCACAGCCCGAGCCTCGCGCAGCGCAGCGTCGGCATCACCAGTGAGCGTTGCGACCAGAGCGGAGGCGGCGAGGGCGAACGGGTGCTCGCGAGCGACCGCCGGGATGCCGTCGAGGATCGCCATCGCGTCGTCGAGTTGCCCCAGCTGTGCCGATCCGATCACCCGGATGACGTCGGCCTCGAACGTACCGCTGGTGCGCGACTCCATGACCTGGATGCCCCGTTCGGCGAGCATGACCGCGGCACGACCGTCACCTCGGTGCATGGCTGCGCCCGCCGAGGCGAGCAGCGGCACCGGCCCCGCCGGCGACCCGTCGCCGACCGCCAGGAGCTCCTCGACCGTTCGTTGCGACGCTGCCGTGCGGCCGAGGGCTACCTGCGTGCGGGCCAGCGCCGACAACGCCTGGGCGAGACCGAAGGCGTCACCGCCACGACGGAACCGGTTGCGGGCCTGCTCGGCGTGGGAGAGCGCCTTGTGCAGATCGCCGCGCCACAGGCTCAGGTCAGCGATCAGCGTCTGCATCATGGCCGCGGCCCAGTCGTTGCCCGTCTCGATCGACTCGGCCTGCACGATGACGGCCAGGTCCTCGGCCTCGTCGAAACGCCGCTGGAAGAAGCGGACGAACGCGAGCAACCCGAAGGCCCAGCCGACACCATTGCGGTCACCGAACCGGTTCAGGGTGTCGGCCGCCCGGTGCAACCGCTCGTCGGCGAGCACGAGGTCGCCCGACAGGAACGACAGCCACGCCCGGTGTTGCTCGATGTAGGCGAGGCCGCGTTCGTCGTGCAGCTCGGCGTACTGGCTCTCGGCCTCACCGAAGAACCATTCGGCATCGGCCAGCACACCGCCGAACAGCTCGATGAAACCGCGCTGGCGCAGTGCGTCGGCCAGCAGCGCCGTGGCGCCCGCCGAGCGGAGCAGATCGACGCTGCGGCCGAGCTCTTCCCGGGCCCCGGCCCGGTCGCCCATCAGGTTGTGCAGCGAGCCGAGCTGCCGACGGGCCGCGCCCTCGGTTGCGATGTCGTGCCGGGTGATCGCCTCGGCGAGCACGTGGTCGATGGTCGACCGGGCCTCGTCGAACTGCCGCTGCTCGATGAGTCCGGCGCACCGCATCAGGATGACGGGCGCCCGCTCGGTGTACGGCGTGCCGGCAACCTCCATGAGCGCCAGCGCACGGCCGGTGTGCCGGACGAGCGACCGCAGGCTCCCCGTGTCGCGGGCCCTCACCGCGGCCGCCGTGAGGTACCGGATGGCATCGGCCGTGATCGTGGGCGGCACGGCTCGCACGGCGCCCACCTCGGCCACGAGCTCGGCGGCCGACGCAGCGTGATGGGCCAGGTCGTCGAGCGCTGCGGGCGAGTGCTCGGCCATCGACGCCGCCACCCCGGCATGGCGCTGCGCCCGCGCCGACTTGGTGAGCATCTGGTACGTCGTCTCGCGCACCGAGTCGCTGCGGAACCGCCACCTGCTGCCATCGAGCTCGAGGAACCCCTTGGCGTCGAGCCGGGCGACGACGGCCCGGTCGAAGTGCTGCTTCATGGCCGCGGCGAACCGCTCGAGCGAGACGATGCTGCCCGAGAGACCGAGGGTGGCGGCGTTGTCGAGCACCTGTCGCTCGTCAGCCGGCAGCTGATCGAGGCGCGCCGCGATCAGCGCTCGCAGCGAGTCGGGCAGCTCGCTCGAGGGACCCTCGTCTGCCACGACCTCGGCCAGTTGCTGCAGGAACAGCGGGTTGCCACCGCTGCGGTCGAACAGCGCGCCGAGCAGGTGCATGTCGGCGACACCGGCGCTCCCCGATGCCGCCTCGCCCAGCAGCTCGAGCGCGAGCTCGTCGCTCTGGGCGCGGCTGAGCGGCTGCACCATGAGCGACACGACCGTGGCCCGGTCGGTGATCGGTGGCCACGGCAGGTCGCCGCCCGGACGCATCGACGTGACGATGACGAACGGGTATCGGGTGACCGTGGTGGCGAGGTGCTCGAGCAGGTCGACGACGACCTGGTCGGCCCAGTGCAGGTCGTCGATCCAGAGCACCACCGGACCCTTGTCACACCGCAACTCGACCACGCGGGCGATGGCGCGATGGACCACGTCACGGCGCATCGCGACATCGGTGGCGTCGAGCGACGATTCGTAGCCGAGGAGGTGAAGGAACACCTCGACCGAGCGGGCGACGTCGGACCCCGGCGTGGAACCATCGTCGGACAGCAGGTGCGTCGCCTTGCGGACGGCCTCGGCGCGCACCTCGTCGGCCGAGGCATTCGGCCCGATGTCGAGGTGGCCGGCGAGCGCCGTGGCGACCGGCGACCACACATTGGTCTCGCCGTAGGGCGCGCACACGCCCTCGAGGACGAGCGGATGACCGGCCCCGAAGTCGTCGAGCGACGCGATCAGCTCCTCGACGAGGCGGCTCTTGCCCACGCCGCTCTCGCCCACGAGGTTGAGCACCGCGCTGCGCCGTTCGGTCAGCGCGAGCGAGACCGCCGCTGCCATCAGCGTCAGCTCGGGGTCGCGGCCCACCAGCCGCAGGTCGCTCCGCCGCGTGCGGGCACCGGGCGGAGTGAGCGCGTCGAGCGCAAGCCAGGTGGTGATCGACTGCTCGCGCCCTCGGGGCTGCAGCACGGTGGCCTCGCCGTACTCGATGACATCGGCCGTGAGCGCCTGGGTCGCCTCGCCCACGAGGATCCCGCCGGGCGGCGCCTCTGCCTGCAGCCGCGATGCCGTGTTGACCACGTCGCCCATCGCCGTGTAGTCGGTGCCTGCGAGTGTGCCGACCAGCACCTCGCCGGTGTTGATGCCGATGCGCATGCGCAGGGGCTCGTCGCCCTGCGCGAGCTGCGCGGCGTGCTCGGCGATGCTCCGCTGCATGCGCAACGCTGCCCGCACAGCCCGCTCGGCATCGTCCTCGTGCGCCACCGGCGCGCCGAACAGGGCCAGGATCCCGTCGCCGAGCAACTTGTCGACCCGACCACCGAACGACGTGACATCGTCGACCAGGCGTGCGAACACACCGTCGACCAGGCGTTTCACCTGCTCAGGGTCGAGGTGCTCGGCCAGGGTCGTGAACCCGACGACATCACCGAAGAGCACGGTGACGACGCGACGCTCCTCGGCCTGACCCGGTGCCACCGCGTGCCCGCACGACGAACAAAAGCGCGCACCCAGCGCCAACTGCGCTGCGCACGAAGGACACTGCATGGTGATGCATGGTAGGCGTCACATGGCACGAAGGGGGCTTCCCACTATCGTCGCCGTCCGTGGACACCGAACGAGACCGGCTCGCGCGCGAGCTGCATGACACGGTCGCTCACGCCATCAGCCTCATGATCGTCCAGGCGGGCTCTGCGCGCCGCGCCGTGCGAGCCGAGCCGGATCGTGCGATCGAGTCGCTCGAGGCGATCGAGGCCGCCGGGCGCGAGGCGATGGCCGAGATGCGGCGCATCGTCGGGGGCCTGCGCAACCCGGGCGACGACGATGACCCGCCGCCCTTCGCTCCGCCCGACCTCGCGGCCATCGACGGCCTGGTCGCGGCAGCGGGTGTGCACCTGCCGGTCAGGGTTCGACGCAGCGGCGACACCGCAGCCGTCCCGACACAGGTCCAGTTCGCCGCCTACCGCGTGGTCCAGGAGGCGCTCACCAACGTGCGCCGCCACGCGTCGAAGGTGACCAGCGTCGACGTCTCGATCGAGGCATCGCACCGAGCGCTTGCCGTCACGATCGACGACGACGGGGAGCGAACCGAGCCGGCCGGCCCGCCCGGCCTCGGTCTCGCCGGCATGCGCGAACGGGTAGCGCTCGCCGACGGGGTCCTCGATGCCGGGTCGCGCCCCGGTGGCGGGTGGCGCGTCGCCGCCACGTTCATGTTGAACGACGCGTGAAACGACACGACCCTGGCGCGACACCGCTGCGGAGCGCGCTACAACTATGGCCATGAGTACAGCGCTGCCCAGCCCCGTCACGACCATGTCCGCCGCTGCGGGTGCCATCGACGCCTCGAAGATCTATGGCTCGGGTGACAGCGAGGTCCGCGCACTCGACGGTGTCACCGTCGCGTTCGACAAGGGCCGCTTCACCGCGATCATGGGCCCGTCGGGCTCGGGCAAGAGCACGCTGATGCACTGCCTCGCCGGCCTCGACTCCCTGAGCACCGGTGAGGTGTACGTGGGCGAGACCTACCTCGCCTCGCTCAATGACAAGCAGCTCACCGAGTTGCGCCGCACCGAGGTGGGCTTCATCTTCCAGGCGTACAACCTGGTGCCCACCCTCACTGCGCTCGAGAACATCACGCTTCCCCTGCTGCTCGGCGGCAGCAAGGGCGACCAGCAGTGGATCGACCGGGTCATCGACACCGTGGGTCTGCGGAGCCGCCTGAAGCACCGGCCGAGCGAGTTGTCGGGTGGCCAGCAGCAGCGTGTGGCCGTTGCCCGAGCGCTGGCCAGCCAGCCGACGATCATCTTCGCCGACGAGCCCACCGGCAACCTCGACAGCCGCACCGGTGCCGAGATCCTGGCGTTCATGCGCCTCGCCGTGCGCGAGCTGGGCCAGACCATCGTGATGGTCACCCACGACCCGGTCGCCGCCGCCTACGCCGACCGCGTGGTGTTCCTGGCCGACGGCAAGATCGTCGACGAGATGCTCGATCCCACGGCCGACCGTGTGCTCGACCGCATGAAGCACTTCGGGGAGTGACGCCGTGTTCCGCATCGCTCTGAAGAGCGTGCTCGCCCGCAAGGGACGCATGCTCCTGTCCTCGCTCGGCGTCATCGCCAGTTGCACCTTCCTCTGTGGCGTGTTCGTCTTCGGCGACACCATCCAGGGCAGCTTCGACCGGCTGTTCGCCAACGCCTACGCCAACGTCGACACGGTCGTCCGGTCGTCGAACTCGATCGAGGGCGACTTCGGTGACGACGCCCGCGACCGCATCTCCAGCTCGCTCGCCGACGAGATCCGCTCGGTGCCGGGCGTGGCCGAGGTGCAGCCCGACGTGCAGAGCTTCGCCCGAGTCACCACGTCGGACGACAAGCCGGTCGGCATCGACGGCCCGCCGAAGTTCGGCGGCGTCTACTCGGGCAGCGAGAACTCACCGTGGGCCCTGGCCGAAGGCAGCGCGCCCGAGAACGGCGGCCAGGTGGTCATCGACCGCAAGTCGGCTCAGACCGCCAAGATCGACATCGGCGACACCGTGAACGTCACCGCCGCTGGTGGTGTGCGTTCGTTCGAGGTGGTGGGCATCGCCACCTTCGCCGGCAACGACACGTCGGGTGGCGCCTCGTGGGCGTTGTTCGACCTGGCGACCGCCGAGGAGTTCGTGATCGGCACAGCCGGTCAGGTCGACTCGATCCTCGTGGCCGGCGACGGCAGCGTGAGCGAGGAGGACCTTCGCGACGCCGTGCAGAGCAAGCTCTCGGGCGAGACGGTCGAGGTGCTCACCGGCACCGAGATCATCGAGGAGAGCCAGAGCGCCATTGCCGAGGGCTTCAAGTTCTTCACCACGTTCCTCACGATCTTCGCGGGCATCGCCACGTTCGTCGGCTGCTTCATCATCTACAACGTGTTCAAGATCAGCGCCGCCCAGCGGTTGCGCGAGAACGCGTTGCTGCGTGCCGTCGGTGCCCGCAGCAGCCAGGTGGTGAAGGCGCAGATGGTCGAGGCGGTCGCGGTCGGTGTGCTGGGCGGTCTGCTCGGCTTCGTCGGTGGCATCGCCCTCGCCACCGTCATCATCGCCCTCCTCACCGCAATCGGTTTCGCCCCCAGCGACTCGTCGCTGTCGATCCAGTTCGACACGTTCGTGTGGACGATGGTGGTGGGCCTCGTGGTCACCCTCGTGTGCGCCGTGCTGCCGGCGCTGCGGGCCGGCCGCACCCCGCCGCTCGCTGCGATGCGCGACGTCAGCGTCGACCGCTCCGGGTCGTCGCGTCGTCGTCTCATCGTCGGTGCCGTCTCGGTGCTGGTGTCGATCCTCGGCGTGACGCTCGGCCTCACGTCCGACACCACCTGGTTGGTGCCGGGTGTGCTCGGCCTGTTCGTCGCACTCATCGCCTTCGCTCCGCTCATCGTCACCCCGCTGGCCCTCGCGCTGGTGCCGCCGTTGCGGGCCATCCGGGGCGTCACGGGCGAGGTCGCCGCTCGCAACGCAGCCCGCAGTCCCGAGCGCACCGCGCTCACCGCTGCGGCGCTCGGCATCTGTCTGGCGTTGCTGGTGGGTGTGTCCACCCTGGGCACGTCGATCGTGGCGTCGTTCCGGTCCACCGTGGGCGAGCAGTTCCGCGGCGACATCTCCGTCAGCACCAGCGATCAGGGATCGGGCGGCGGTCTGCCCACCACCCTGGTCGACGAGCTGACCCCGCTGC
>Ga0247831_1006575_pt1 | contig 13642 bp, 9 predicted proteins | sample LaCruzMarch2015__9_FD_192406 | JGI IMG/M metagenome (GOLD analysis project Ga0247831, IMG submission 192406) | Freshwater microbial communities from meromictic Lake La Cruz, Castile-La Mancha, Spain - LaCruzMarch2015_1m | ecosystem: Environmental > Aquatic > Freshwater > Lake | place: Spain...
AAGAAGCCGCGCCCTGCTACTGGATGAATCAAGCCTTTGCCGATGGCGCGCTGAAAGCCCTCATCGGTAACGGCGGACTTCGTGCAAGGATTCTGAATGATGGCGTTCTATGTCGCGACTAGCGTAGCTGCATGAATTTCGCTGCCGCACTGCTCGCTGGAGGGCGCTCCACCCGCATGGGACAGGACAAGGCCTGGCTATTGTGGCAGGGCGAGCCGCTGGCGAAACGACAGCTGCGCGTGTTGGCCGAGACGGGAGCGGAGTGGTTGATGGTGTCATGTCGCGAGGAGCAGGAGTTCACTGAGAGTGGCGAGTGGCTCATGCACGGTGCGGATCTCATTGTCTTCGATCCACTGAACACCGACGAAGGCCCGCTCGGTGGAATCGTGCGTTGCTTGCAAACCATCGACCTTCCGTTGCTAGTGCTCGCTGTGGACATGCCGCACATGACATCCGCATTTTTACGTGATCGCTTGCTCGCACACTTTGATGGTGACCAAGGCCTCGTTTTCCGCGGTGCTCATGGCTTTGAGCCGCTGGCAGCGATCTACACGCCAGCCATGCTGCTCTCGCTCGAAGCTGCATTGCAGTCGGGCAGACTCGGTCTTCAATCCCTTATCGCTGAAGCTGTTCAACTGGGACTTATGAAAGTCATCGACATGCAGCCTGCGGATGAACCGTTTTTTCGCAACGTGAACACGCCTGCTGACATCGCTGAAGACAAGTTTGCCGCTGCTGTGCAGATGATTCGCGTGCAGCGCGGAGGTGTCCCAGAGTCATGTGACGATCTCGTCGCACGTGAGGAGCCGCTGGAGATTCGCGTGCAGGGGCGTAACGTCGCCGTGGTCATGCGTACGCCCGGACATGATCGTGAGCTCGCAGCAGGATTCCTGCTCAGTGAAGGCGTGGTGCGGCGGACGGATCAGATCCTGGATATCATCAAATGTCCTGGCACCGGGCGCAGCAGGGGCAACATCGTGGATGTGCTCGTCGGCGATGCAGAGGTCAATTGGGAATCGCTCACTCGACACGTGTTCAGCGCGTCAAGCTGCGGCCTGTGCGGTAAGACCAGCATCGACAGCGTGTTCCAACGTTTCCCACCCGTGACGGTGGAAGTGACGACCACGTCCGAGTTGCTGTGGAGTCTCGCCGACAAGGTGCGTGCCGCGCAGGCCACATTCACGAAGACCGGTGGTCTTCATGCCTGCGCGATCTTTGATCTCGAAGGCAACCTCGTCGCCCTGCGCGAGGATGTGGGGCGTCACAATGCGTTGGACAAAATTCTCGGTTACGCACTGCTGCACGACCTGCTGCCCTTTGACCAGCACATCCTCTTTCTGAGTGGTCGCGTGTCGTTCGAGATGATGCAAAAGGCCCTGGCCGCCGGCGTGCCCATCATCGCGGCCATCTCCGCGCCCAGCAGTCTGGCCGTGCAATTCGCTGCTGAATCCAACCAGACGCTGGTGGGCTTTCTGCGTGACCCCAAGCTGAACATTTACACGCATGATCGTCGGATCATTCAGCCTCAAGCCATCAGCCCCCAGTGACCAGCCGCTACTTCGACTACAACGCCACCACACCTCTCAGCGATGCCGCGCGCGAGGCTTGGCTGCAAGCCAGCGCCCAGCATTGGCACAATGCCTCCAGCCTGTATCGCGAGGCGGGCTTCACCGCGCAGAAGTTGGATGCTGCACGCGAGCGCTTAGCCGACCTGCTGGGCTTTGAAGCGGCGCGCATTGTTTTCACCTCGGGTGCCACCGAGTCGAACAATACGCTGTTCGCTGTGCAAAAGGGCAAGGTAGCCATCAGCGCCATCGAACACCCCAGCGTTCGCGAGGCCGCCAAAGGTTGGCTAGGGGCGGATGGTGTTGTGGGGATTCCTGTCGATGCTCAAGGCGTGGTGCAGGCCGATGCACTGCGTGGCGTCATTGCTGCACATCAGCCAACGCTGGTCTCGATCATGCCTGCCAACAACGAGAGCGGTGTGCTACAACCTTGGAGTGAGTTGTTAGCTATCTGCCGTGAAAAAGGCACTCCCTTCCACACCGATGCCGCGCAATGGCTGGGCAAGCTGCCTGCCCAGGCGCTAGGCCAATGCGACTACCTCACCGGCAGTGCGCATAAGTTCGGCGGCCCCAAGGGGATCGGGTTTCTGGTGTTGCGTGATGAAGACGAATCGCTCCGCTTTGTGCGTGGTGGGCCACAAGAAAGTGGGCGGCGTGCGGGAACGGAGAACTATCCTGCGATCGAAGCCATGGTCACTGCGCTGGAACATTGTTCTGCTGCTGGAGAGGCGAGCTTGCGCGATGCTTTCGAGCAGCGATTGAGCGCAGCCATGCCCGGCCTGCGCATTATCAGTGCAAATGCTCCGCGTCTCTGGAATACGTCAATGCTGGTCATGCCGCGTCATGATAATCTGAAGTGGCTAACAAGGCTTTCCAGACTTGGGTTCGCGATCAGCACGGGCTCGGCGTGCAGCTCTGGCAAGGAAGGCTCTTCCGTGGTCGTGCAAGCCCTTGGAGCGACGCCGGAGGAGTTGCGGCGCGTGGTTCGCCTGAGCAGTGGGTGGAGCACTACGGCAGGGGACTGGCAGGCGCTGGGCGACGCCTTCCTGCAAGTGGGTGCGGAGCTGGATGCGGGTGGAAGGCCGGCTTAGCGGCGCTCTTGCTTCATCTCGCTATCAAAGCACTTGCCCGCGATGCCCCAGCCAAGTTCACTGCGCGGCAGGATGCCGTCGCCGCCCATGTAAAACTTGCTGAACAAGATGAAGTTCTCGCGATGGATACCGCGCTTGGCGTCTTTGGACAGCAGATCGACCAAGCCCAGGCTCAGTGTGCCTACGATGCCTTGTTTCTCCTGCACATGAGCTCGGAAGGTCGTTTCATCCGGGTTGGTGAAAGCCAGCATGGCGGCGACGACAGCGAGAACGATGAGCAAGGTTTTCATAAGCTGTAAGTGTGCGGACTCTGGACGATAAAAGGAAGGATCATTGTGGCGTGGTAGCAGGTTTCTTCTCCTTCGGTCCCATGGCTTGCACCCACTTGTAGCTGCCCTCTTTGTCGCCAGGGATTTCGATCCATTCGCCCTTGAAGGCCTTGTCGATGCGCAGTCTCCACTGCTCGGTTTGCACCTCGTTAAGCGCGCGGTTGGTCTTCGCGGCTTCGCTGCGCATGAGCAGGGTGCGGTCCTCGTTCTCGGTCTCCACCACGCGCTTCACATAGTCACCCCAGTCACCGGCCGGCACCTCACGCAGTTGTAGAAGCCCGCGATGATCCTCACCAATGAAGCGGTTGTTTTTGATGGTCTGAATCTCGGTCGCACGATTGCGCTGGCGCTCCACGGTCTCGGCCAGGGTCTTCTGCTGCTCCTTGTCCTTCGGCTCGTCGCCGGAGTATTGATACACATCAAGCCGCATGTTTAGGTTCACCTCGATCGGCTTCGGTGTGGCGAGGTTGATGTCGGGGATCTTGCAGGCGGGGAGGGTGAGGAGGAGAAGGCTGGTGAGCCATGGGAGAAGCGAAGCTTTCCCCCTCACCCCTTCCCCTCTCCCTGAGGTAGAGGGCGAACAAGGCGGTGTCATTTGAAGTTCGATATTGAAATAATCTACCCCGCTGCACGGCTTTGTTTCGTCAAGCGCCCTGCAATTGATCCCTGCGTGTTCGCCCTCGCCCGCTTGCGGGAGAGGGGGAGGGGTGAGGGTAGTTGACTTCGAACTCATAACTGGGTCTTCAATTCTGTACCGTGACTTTGGGCTTGGGGACTTTCCAGCGATGGTCATAGATGTTGAGGTCGATGTTGCGTGATCCCGTGGGACCGATCAGGTGGAGAAAGCCTTTGCCTTCGCGGCCATAGAAACGGCATTTGCCATCGACGGTGTCATAGTCGAAGTCCCCCAGCGTTTCCACTCCGATGCGCATGATGTCATGCTCGTAGCCTGCGAGGTTCGGGGGCAGAGTCTTGAGTATGTCGTTCAGCGCTACGATGTTGAACGTGCCCGGTGACTGGTTTTTGAACTTCACGTCGCACTGATACACCTCGTGCTGATTGCCTTGCGCGATGACGGTGAGATCCACTTTGCCGTCGAGCAAAAGGTAGGCGGGGCACATTTTCTGTGTGATCTCGGTGGTGCGCACGCCTGTGCCGGTGATCCAGCCGTCCCAGGAGAAATTCGTGTCGAGGTAGATGTTGAATTCGCCGTTCACGTAGCCCTCATAGGCTGCGCCACCAAACTTGCCGTAGATGCCGTTCATGTCGTAGGTCACGCTGAGGTGGGCGTCTTCCATGTGCAGTTGCTTCCAGCGGATGCGATCCACCTGGAAGGTCTCGGTCAAGTTATTGTCCAGGGTCTTCACGGGAAGATTGAATTGCACACGGCCTCGCATGTTTTCGAGTTCGATCTTGAGCTTCTCCCAGGTGTAGGTGTCGCTGGGAATGTCGAGATCAGCGACCAGCTTGCCCTCGTTCATGCGCGTGGTGAAACTGAACGGGAAAGGTCGAGGAATGCCGGGTAGCGGATGGCCTTTGGGGGCGATGACCAGCTTGCCCGCGTACACTTGTAAGGTCTCCACGCTCCATGCACCGCCAGTTTTGCTGGGGGCCGTCGCGGCGGTCAAGGCGAGCGCTTTGTCATTGTCCGCGAGGGCGAGGGCTCTCGTGTTCGAGTCAATCTCGCCCGCTGCATACTTGCGGTAGTAGTCGATATACCAGAACAGATCTTCGCCGACAAAGATGGTGGGACTTACTATCTCTACCTTGTCGATGCGTTGATTGAAGATGCCGTCGAGCGTGAAGTCGATGAAGATCGTGTCCAGGGTGGCGACGTTGCGCAGCGATTCATACGGCGACTTGATGCCTAGTTGCGACAGCTCGATGCGCTGAGTCTCGAAATCACCTGCCAGTTCACTCGGCGCGAGAGGCATGTCGAAGGCATGGTAGCCCAGGTCGAACTTCACAGGAGGCAGTCCTGGCGCGATGCGTTGCAAGGTGATCGCGGTGTCAGCGATGGTCAGTTCATTGATGCGCCAACCCGCGAGCGGATCGGGCTTGGGTAGTGTGGCTGCGCCTTCCATGGTGGGCGGGCGGCTCTGCACGAGCGACATCAAGGCATCGCCGACCTCGATCTCGCCGCCTTTGATCACCAAGGATTGCATTCGCTTGGTTTTGAGCATCGCGGGGAACTGCACGACGGCCACAATCTCCTCCACATTCGCGATGGGCAGTTTGGCTTGCTGGGGTAGTAGCGCTCGGAGGTTGCTGAGTTTGAGCGTGTGCTCGCGATGGCGGGTGCTGACATCAAGCAAGCCGCGCACCTCCATGCGCTGCGGAAAGTCATTCGCATAGTCAAAGCTGCCACCGGTGATGGCGAGCTGATCGAAGTGCAATTTCTCGAAGGTAAACGTCGCAGATGATGCTGCGGCATTCTCGGTGGATGGCTTGACATCGAACCACGACACGTTGTCCCGATGCGCGTGAATCGCAGGCTTGAGCAAGGTGACTTCGCGCACTTGCTGGGTGGCCGACCATTCGTCGGGCACGAGGACAAAGCGGCCTTCGTTCAGTCGTGCAAAGGGTTCCAGCGCGTGCTCTCGGTGGGCTGGATGTTCCGCGAGTGATACGTCGCGCAAGGCAAGTGTTTGCGGCCGTGCGGAGCTGGCACCGTTGGCCTCCACACGCAGAGTATCGAGGTGCAAATCCATGGTGGCCCTGCCCTCATACGGTAGAGTGCGTGTGCGCTTGGCAGAGAATTGGGCGCTGGTGAGGTCAAAGCTGTCGATCTGCAAGGTGCGCACTGGCTTGGGCACGGTTGTCGGTCCCGGTGGCGTGGCGGCAGGCTTTAGCATCAGGTAGTCCTCCAGCGCTTGAGTCCACGCGATTTCAGGCTTGTCGAGCCTGCTGCTGAGCACATGCAGGGTGCCGTTCTTGAGTCCGCCAATCGTGACCTGCGCTGTGGCTGCTTTGATATACCCGTCACCGGTTGGCGGGAGCAAAACGAAGTCGGTGAGCTGCACCTCCTGCGGGCCTAGATGCAGTCCGTTTGCTGCACTGTAGCGGAGGCCATTGATCTCGCACGAGAGTCGTCCGCTGATCTTGGGCCACCATGGCGGCGCGCTGGTAGAGCCAGCGAGCGCAAAGTCTTCCAGCTTCACCTCGCCGAGTGCGACGGCTTGGATCAAGGCAGGTCCGCTGGCGACTGTCGCAGGTGTGGACTTGGGGGCTAGCAGCTTCATCAAGGCAGGCGTGGGTGCCAGGGTGCCGTGCTTCAGACGCAGGACATCAATCGTGAGCAGTCCTTCAGCGGAGAGTGATCCGGTGGTCTGTGCCAGTGGCAACGTGTTGCCGTCGAGCTTCACGTGGCGCAGCGTCAGGTTGAAGGCTTTCACGCTGGGACGCGCCAAGGTCTTCAAGTCGATGTGCTGCGAATGATGATCGAGCGTGAACTCCACAGCGGGCCACGACTCGCTGGCGGCGATACTCACGCGTGCTTGCGCCAGCTTCACCTCGTCGAGTGTGAAGCCCGCCCCGCTGCTGCTTGCGGATGAGGCTTCCTGCATCCAATCGCTCAAGCGCTTAGCCAAGGGCGAATCCACTTCGATCTTGGCACCTGTGAGCGAGACGCTGCCCAGATGACGTTGCGGCAGTCGCGCGAGCGAAGGCTGCCAACGCACCTCGTCGATGCTGATCGCTGGCTTGCCTGTCGTGAGGTCGTTGAGCACCAGCTTCTCCAGCACCAGCGCGCCGTCTTGCACCTGCACGTCGCCAATAGTCGGGCGAATGTTCTCCGGCACCTGCCGAAGGAGAACCGCCACCACGCGACCGGGATGGCTCCAGGCCCACCACCCAGCTGCGATGATGGCAAGAGCGCCGATCAATCCAATCGTCGCTAGCATGACCAGCACACGCCGACACCCGGAGCGGCGGGCTAGCAGGGCTGGAGTGGCATCGGGCATGGGGCATCATAGGACACAGGAGAGGCTGCGAAAGCTCAACCTTGAGTGGAGTCAGTGTTCGGGGTTCACGCTTTAGCGTGGTTTCGTCAGGAACACGCTAAAGCGTGAACCCCGAACAAAAAACCCGTCTGACCTGCTTGAGGCCAGACGGGTTTGGGTCGGATTCGTTGAGTGGATTAGAAGCTGACCTTGATCGCAAGGCTGGCACCGAACCCGGGCTCGTTGCTGCCGGAGCCGTGCACGCGATAGGCTTCGTCTAGCAGATTCTCCAGGCTGGCGAGGAAGGTGACGTTTTGAGTCACCTGCCAACCGCCGCGCAGACCGAGCAAGGTGTAGCCAGGAGTGCCGCCAGGGGGGATGCGTTGGGTGTCGCTGAGGTCCGCTGTGCTCAGTTTGTCGGCCTTGTCAGCGGCGGTCACGACCAGTTCGGTCCAGACCGTTTTGCTGTCATTGGTCCAGCGGATGCCGCCCGTGCCCACGATGGGCTGAATCTTGCTGAGCGGTTCACGCTGCGCCTTCTTGTCGCTGTTTGGATAGGCATCGGCTTCGCCTTCGAGCCAGGTGATGTTGCCAAAGACGCTCCAGTTCTCATTGAACTCATAGGCACCGCCAAACTCCACGCCATGCACGAAGCCGTCGCCCGCGTTGGCCTTGGTCACCTCCGCATCGCCGTCGATGATGCGGCCGGTCGGGCGACGCACGATGAGGTCGCTGATGTCGGTGTAGAAGTAGCTCAGCGTGCCCGTGAATCCACCGCTGCGGGCCTTCATGCCGATCTCATAGTTGATGAACTTTTCGGGATCGAGGTTGGTCGAGGCGGTTTCCAGCTCACCGCTGCGGGCGATGTCGAGGCGGGACAGGTCGGACAAGTTGGGAGCGCGGAAGCCTTGCGAGACACCGCCAAAGAGCTTGAAGTCGCCTGCCTTGTCCAGGTCATAGAGCAGACGAGCATTGGCCACGAAGTTCTGCCAATCGTCGCCGTAGCTTGCGGCCTCGCCGCTGACGGAATCTTCGTAGCGACCCACATCCGCCTGCGCATAGGTGTAGCGACCGCCGACGAAGAGCTTCAAGCGGTCCGTGAGGCCCGTTTCATGCTGCGCATACGCGCCGAGCAGATCGTAGCTGGAGTCGTCGCCGATGGGGCCTTGAATGCGATGCTTGTCCACGGTGCCGTCAGCCTTGTAGTCGGTGCGGAAGCTGTCCACGGTGTCGTGGTAGTAGTCCGCGCCATAGACCAGGCGGCCCAGCGGGGTTGGGCTTTCTAGCTGAAGGTCCATGCCATAGGTGCCGATCTCGTAGCCGGAAAGTTCACGCTTGCGGCTGCTGCGCAGGCGGTCCTGCAGTTCCTCTCCGCTTTGGTAGGAGAAGGTGAGCGCGGCCTTGTCGATGAAGCCGCTGAGGTCATGCCCGCTGAAACGCGCATAGCTCAGAGTGCGGTCATGATCGAACACACGACGCAGGTCTTCGCCGATCTCGGTGCCTGCGAAGGACACGCCGTAGATCGTGGAATGCGTGCGCCAGGCGTCGTCTTGCTGGAGCAGTTGATGCGCGACGGTCAGGTCCCAGTTGTCGGAGAGCTTGGCATCGAAACGCACGTCATAGCTCCACTCGTCGTAGCCCGTGTTGGCTTGCTTGCCGATTCCGGCTGCGTCCACATCGCCGAAGCGCTTGAGCGACGCCCCGAGGTGCAGGCCCCACTTGCCGCCCACGCCGAAGTCGGACTCAATGCGGCCCACGTAGCTCTGCTCAGCGGTGGAGTAGCGATGGAAGGTGCTGCCGCCGATGAAGGACTGGCCCTCAGGATGGGCCATGAAGTCCGCGCCCTTGCTGATCAAGTTCAGCGTGCCCCCGATGGCGTCGCTGCCGTAGAGGACGGAGCCCTGGCCCTGCACCAGTTCCATGCTGTCGATGGCTAGTGAGTCGATGGTATTCCAGTATTCATTCGGGCCGTCGCGGAAGATGGAGTTATTGAAGCGAACGCCGTCGATCAAGGCCAGCGTGCGGAAGCCGGTGAAGCCGCGGATGTAGGGCGAGCCCTGGCCATTGGAGGTCTTCTGGACCATCACGCCTGGCAGTTCGGAAAGGGCCTCGGGCAGGGTGCGCACCAGTTGTTCTTCCAGGTCCTGCTGGTCCAGCACCTCAACTTGCAGCGGCACGGCATGGGGATCAAGGCCGGTGCGCGTGGCGGTGACGACGACCTCCGTAGCCACCACGGGCGCGGTGTTGGTCGCTGTCGTGGCTGGTGCCTGAGGCTTCGTAGGTTCTGCGGCGCTGGCAGCGAGGCAGGTCATCGCGGCGGCGATGGCAGTAGCAGTGCGGTTGAGAGAACGAGAGGTTCGCATAGAGACCGATGGTTTTAGAGGCTGAGTCGGAGCGAAGCAATTTGTCTGGGGGGCGAGTGTTGTTCCCCCATGAAAAGCGATGGATAAAAATCGTCCACTAAGCCACGCTGGTGATCTCCCCAGTCGTGCTTGATTCGACTGGTCGGTTCATTGCCCCACTCTTCGTCCATGTCTTCACCCCGAAATTCCAGCCTGACCTTGTGGATGTCCGCAAGCGTGGCGGTGTTCGTGCTGGTTGGGTCGCTGGCGCTGCTGCTGGTATTTCAGGTGCTGGCGGATCGCGAGGAGAGGGCCGCCTTCGAGGCGCTGGCGCGAGCGAATGCCGCCTTTCTAGAGCGTACGCCGCTGCCGCAGAGCGAGCAGATGGCCGCGCAGCTAGGCGAGGTCATGGGGGCGCGCGTGTTTTTCTGGCACGCGAGCATCAGCGGTATCGTCGGCAGGCCTGGCGATACGGTTAGCCGCGCGGTCATGAAGCTGCCGCTGGATGGCCGAGTGCAACTCATGCCTGATGGCGATTGGATCGTAGGCTACCAGTATCGCAGTGACTCGCGGGTATTCTTTTTGCGTGCTGCGCCGGACAAGATCGTCGCCCTGAATCGCCCGCTCACCTGGCTGGCGATGCTGGTTTTTTGGCTGCTATCGGCGGCGCTGGGGATTTGGCTGGCGAGACGGGTGACGCGTCCGCTGCGCACCCTGGCCAATGCATTGCCCATGATCGGTGGCGACAAGCCGCTGCCCGGGGTGCCAGTGGATCGAGGGGACGAGATTGGACAGTTAGCAAGGGCGCTGACGACCACGCATGACACGTTGAACACGGAGCGTGAACGTCGTCGCTCAGCTGAGCGCTTAGCCTTGCTGGGACGTATGACCACCAGCCTCGCCCACGAGGTGCGCAACCCCGTCGCTGCGATCCGTATGCACGCGCAGCTACTGGAGGGGGCATCACTGGAGGAATCAGCGATGTCGCGGGAGATCATCGAAAGTGAAGCCGCAAGAATTGAGGCCATGGTCAGTCAGTGGATGAGCTACGCCAAGCCAGCGCCGCCCGTGATGAGTAAGGTGGATGTGGTGGCTCTGGTCGAGGAGGCGACGCGAGTGATGGAGCCGCAGGCGAAGCATGTGGGTGTCGCGATCCATGTAACCGCTCCACCATCCGATGCGAAGCTCATCGTGAGCGCGGACCGGCACCGGCTGCTGCAAGTCATTAACAACCTACTGCTAAATGCGATTCAAGCCATGCCGATGGGGGGCAAGGTTCAGCTTCGTATCGAAGCGGAGGCATCGCTGGCTCGCATCATCGTTGAAGACGAAGGCGTGGGCTTCAGCGCTGAAGCCTTGGCCAAGCTGGGTGAAGCCTTCTATTCCGAGAAGGAAGGTGGCATGGGGCTCGGTCTCGCCGTTTCTCAGGAGATCTGTTGTGCGCATGGAGGTGCTTTGAAAGCCATGAACCGCGATCAAGGCGGTGCGCGCGTGATCATCGAGCTTCCCTCTGCGCCCTTAGCCCTTAGCCCTTAGCCTTTAGCCTTTAGCTACATGTCCGCCATCCTCATCATCGAAGACGAACACGCCCTCGGCACCGCATTGTCCTTCGCCGTGCGTCGCGGTGGGCACATTCCCACGCTGGTCGCTTCTGGGCAGGCGGGGCTGCAAGCGCTGAAGCAAGGCACCTTTGACGCCGTGGTGCTCGACATCGGTTTGCCAGATGTCAGCGGGCTCAAGGTGCTGGAGAAGCTGCGTGAGAAGAGCGCCGCGCTGCCAGTGCTGGTCGTAACGGCGCACGCCACACTCGATCACGCGATCAGCGCTCAGAAGCTCGGGGCCACGCAGTATCTAACCAAGCCGCTCGATTTGAAACAGTTCGAGCACACGCTCTCATCGCTGATCTCCAAAGCGATGCCGCTGAGCCCTGAGCCGCTGGTGCCAACCGTGAAAGCCGCCACCCTGATCGGCGCTGCGTCTTGTTTGCAAGAGGTGTTCATCGGCATCGCCCGCGCCTGTGCTGGGGATGTGCCTGCCTTGATCACGGGGGCGACTGGCACGGGCAAAAGCCTGGCAGCTGCTGTCATTCACGCCAATGGGCTGCGCGCAGCTCAGCCGCTGAAAAGTCTGGAGTGCGCCCGCTTGAAGGATGCTGTGGCGCTGGATAAGGCTTTGGGTGAATCGGCCAAAGGCACGCTGGTGCTGGAGGAGATCGCTCAATTGTCGACGGAGGCGCAAACACGCCTGGCAGCATGGCTGGCGGACCCACCGGAGCAACGCGCTCGTCTATTGGCGACGACGAGCACAGATCCACGCGAGTCGGTGACGATAGGCACGCTGCGGGCGGAGTTGTTTTACGCCTTCAGCACACTGACCATTCCGCTGCCGCCCTTGCGCGAGCGGGCAGGGGACATTTCGGCGTTGAGCAGTTACTTCTTGGGGATCAAAGGCGGTTCGGCCGCTGAAATCACGCCGCCTGCACTGACGGCGCTGCAAGCTTATGACTGGCCAGGAAACGTGCGCGAACTACGCCACGTGCTGGACTACGCGGCGAGTGTGCGGCGTGGCGGACCGATCTTCTTGAGTCATCTGCCTTCGCACGTCTCCGCGATAGCTCGCGATCCGGCAATCACGCCGACCTCGGGCGAGTTGGACTCCACGCTGGAGCGCTGGTTGACGTCGCAGTTAGGCACAGGCGCTGACTTGCCTAGCTATGATGCGCTGCTGGATCATGTGGAGGCGGCCATGCTGCGGCACTTGCTCAATCGCTTTGAGAACAAGCCCACGCATCTAGCTGCATCGTTGCGAATGAACCGCGCGACACTGCGGCAAAAGCTGCGTCGCGCGGGGTTGCAGCGGGACGAAGAAGGTTAAGCCTCGTGCGTGGCCAGCTTGCTGGCTTCGATTTCAGGGCGACCGCATTCACGGGCGATCTCGTTGAAAGCGTCGATTTCAGCGGTGGTGAAAAGGAGGCCGCCAGCTGCGGCGCTATGGGCGGCGGCTTGGGCTTCGATCTGGCCGGGGAGTGTGGCGGTCTCGTTGCCATGGGCGAAAACGTCGTCTAGCACGGCTTTCAGATTCTCCGTCTGATTGCGGCCTTTGGCGAACAAGCCCGAACCGATGGCGTCGGGGTGGATGACCTGGAAGTAGAAAACGCCCGTGCGCTTCTCGCCAGCGGGCACGGGATTGCCGCGCAGCGTTGGCAGGGAGCCGCCGATCAGTGCGCCGATGACTTCGTTGTAAAGCGCAAGCCCATAGCCCTTGTGCTTGCCGAAGGTCTTCAGGGCCACGACCGCGTTGGGGTCGGTGGTGTCGTTACCGTCTTTGTCCACTGCGGCGTCGGGTGGCAGTTGCTTGCCCTCACGCTTGAACTGCTGCACACGACCCATGGCGACGGTGCTGGTGGCCCAGTCAATGACGATGGGGTAGCCCAGCGCATCCGTGGTGGGCAGGCCCCAGGAGTGCGGGTTGGTGCCGAGCGTGGGGAACTTACCGCCGAACGGCACGACTTCCGCCAAGGTCGAGGTGCAGTTGGTGTAGGCGATGTAGCCCTTCTGCGCGGCTTCCATCACATAGCCGCCGCCCCAGAGGTAATGAAAGGCATTGTCCACGCTGACCTGGCCAATGCCGTATTTGTCGGCGAGCTTGATACAAGTATCCATGGCGCGGAAGGCCACTGACTGGCCGAGCTTCAGCTTGGCATCCCAGATCTCGCTGGCAGCGAAGGGCTTCTGGATCACTTCGATCTCGGCCCCTGGCTTACAGCCGCCCGTGACGCTGCCAAAGGCGTGATCCAGGTGCAGGGCCTTGATGCCGTTATGGGTGCGAATGCCATGGCGCGCGGCCATTTCACAGAAGCGCGTGGCGTCTTCCGCTTCATCAGCCAAGTAACCGCGATGAAGGTAGGCGGCGTTGATCAGAGCATTGTGCTCGGCGGCAGGAAGGACGTGATAGGTAGGCATGGGTGCGGATGAATGCTGAAGGTTGAAGGATGAATCAACCAAAAGAAAAAAGGCCGGAGCGCTTTCGCACTCCGGCCTCGATTGGGAGGACCGTGTTCAGGTCTTGGGGAAGATTAATGCTCGTAGCCGGACTCACCGTGGTCGATGAGGTCAAGGCCCGTGTCTTCATCTTCAGCCGATGGGCGCAGGCCGGTGATCAACTTCACGACGAGGGTGATCACCAGAGTGGCAACGATGCTGAGGACGATGGTGATAGCACAGGCTTTGAGCTGATTCAGAACGATACCACCTTCACCGCCGGCATCGACAATGAGTTTGGCGAGGTCCTTGTTCACATACGTGTTCACGGTGGTGAGGTTAGCATTGATGGAGTTGTTGGCAAAAACACCGGTGACGATAGCACCGAGGGTGC
>Ga0247831_1006576_pt1 | contig 13641 bp, 15 predicted proteins | sample LaCruzMarch2015__9_FD_192406 | JGI IMG/M metagenome (GOLD analysis project Ga0247831, IMG submission 192406) | Freshwater microbial communities from meromictic Lake La Cruz, Castile-La Mancha, Spain - LaCruzMarch2015_1m | ecosystem: Environmental > Aquatic > Freshwater > Lake | place: Spain...
CCAGATGCGCCGGGAACAAACCGCCCTGATCGCGCGCAACACCTTCGACAAACCGCTTCATCAAAACCTCCCGGGACCATGCCGGGGACCATGAACTGCTTCGACGTTTTTACACAGCCTCGGCCCTGAGCGGCCGTTCGCCGCTGCGGTATGTTTCTCGCCGCGCTCGCACCGCTGGCGCACTACACGGGGGCGGTTAGGATCAGCAGGGCCGCGTCGGGGTCAGCTTCAAGTTGGTCCAAAGCAGCGGCGTGATGAGCGAGCAATGCTGCGATGACCTCTGTGCCGGCATTTCCGATCCGCAGCCAGACCACCTTCGGCGGCGCGCCATACACTGTGCTCAAGTGATAGAAATCGCTGTCCTTCGAGACGATCACAAATCCGTCACTGGCTGCGAAATCCCAGATCGCCCGGTCGGCCCGAAGGGCTAAATCCCGCACGTGAGCTGAACCGGGATAGAGACCGGCCAGGCGCTTCGTGAGTTGTGGCGCCAGGTTCGCGTCAAACAGGAGTTTCAAGAAGCCGCGGAGAGAATGCGACGCTCGCGCTCGGCAGCGAAAGCGAGGCACGCTCGTATGTCATCGCGCGTCAAATATGGGAAATCCGCGAGGATTTCATCCTCGCTCATGCCTCCGGCGAGGTATTCCAACACGTCGCTGACGGTCACTCGCGTATCACGAACAGAGGGCTTGCCGCTTCGCACAGCGGGGTCCGCAGTTATGATCTTCGAATAATCCATGCAGAGAACCTTATCACGCGCCGCGACCAAAATAAATCCCATCCTGAATTGGCCCGCTTGTGCGCAAGAACACAGGTCTTTCGGCAGCAGTATCGACGGTCACCAATATCCTCCGCCATAGGCGGACGCCAGGAATGGCGGCTCACGGCGAACTCCGGCCTGGTACTGGTGATAAAGCGGAACGACAGGACTGAGGCGACCTTGCCGGACGCCGAAACCGATCATCGGAACCGGCCTGGCCCTAAACCGCCGCTTGCTACACGACGAGACTGGTATGAAAACCATCGGGCAGATCACTGAAGCTGGCGTGGTATCTCAATGACCGGGCTAAACTGGTCATCGGTTAGTCATTCGGCAGACTGGTTTGCGGATTTTCGCGCCCGAGGACGCGCACGATCAAGACGCCACTGGCCTCGACGCGAAAATAGATAGAATGCGCGGCATACACCGAGCGGCGATAGCCAGCGCGGATATGATCGACCTCTTGCCTTAGCTGCGGAGTGACCGCGATCTGCACGAGGCGAGCGATCAGCCCCTCATAATATTCATCCGCCGCATTCGCGCCGAAGCGATCAATGCCCCACTCGTACAAGCGTTCGAGGTCCGCATCGGCCGCCTGGGTGAGATGATAGCGGCCATCAACCATTCAGGGGCTTCCGCTTCTTCACCGCTGCGCGAATCTCTTCGGGGCCGCGCGCGCTGAGGCCGCTTCTCTCACCTTCGATGAGCGCTGCGCGAATGGCCTCGATCTCGGAAGTTTCCTGCTGCGCCTTGCGGATCAGGTCGCGCAACACCTCGCTGTCGTTCGTGTAAGCGCCGCTGTCGATCTGCGCCTTGATCCAGTCATTCTGCGTATCGGTGAGGGTAATGGTCTTTCGGACGGTGGTCATGGCTGGGCTCCTTCGGGCGCAAAAATCATACTATTGGTGCGCTATAGCACGTTTTGGAGCATTCCAGGCAAGAATTTTCGGTCGGATTTGACCGCTTGGTCCATTTTGCTCGCCGCCTTGGATCGGAGACGTCGCTCGGTTCGCTCGAACAGCTGTCGGTTGCGGGATAACTTACGCATTGCTTGGCGCGAGCGCTCGTGCGGGGGCGCTGTATCAACGCCTTCTGTCGGCGACTTTGACCCGGTCGGGTTCAGGCGGCCTTTAAGGAAAGGTCTGGAGTGACCCCGCCAGTCTTAACTTAGGGCCAGTGCGCAACGGCGACAGGGATGGGTCGGCGACTGGGTGAACCCAGAACTTGCAATGGCGGCGGCCGGTTAACAGGGCAATGCTAATACGGCAGGTCGCAATGCAGGCTCACAGCGGTTTGGCCGAGGCTGCGGACTGCGTCCAGCAGCTCGACTTCTTCTTCCACTTTTGAGGGCCGGCGCACGCAGATGTAACCGTAGTCCGCAAGGGTCAGACGGTAGTAGTCGGGTCCATCGCTATCTTTGTGCACCTCCCATTGCTTGATCTCGCGCCATTGGACAGCGTAGACGGGATCGTCTTGACGTGCGCTCCTGAGTGCTCGAGCGGCCATGCGCATGCGCGAGGAATCAAAGGCCAAAGTAGCCGCTGGCGAGAAGCACACGCCTTCTTTAGAGAGATGAGCAATCGCACCCTTTCGGCCGAGCTCGAACTCGTACACCGCGCGTGATGCGGTACTGGGTAGCGCCTGGAACAGCTTGCCGTTCCGATACTCGTCGCGATGCGCCTGAGAGAGATTGGACCAACTCATTGCTGCTTTAGCGTGCAAGAGCGCTAGCAGCAAAAGCGAAACACCTGCGGTGACCAATGCCGGCATCCAATTGGAGTCGTCGACCTTTCCGTTCACCGTAAAGGCCACAAACGGTGAGAAGATCACAGCCAGCCAAAGCACGAGATCAAGCCCGACCGGAACATTCACCGAGTCCGGCAGCGGCGTTCGGACGTAGCGCTCTGTGCGATCCATGAAGGCCACTTACCCTCCTTGTTGTTGAGGCCCGCAGAGCATACGAACTTGCGGGTTTCCAAGACCTAAACGCGGTGCAGCGACCGCGCGTGACGATCGTGTCCCGCTAAGTGGTGTAGCTGACGGTTAGCGAAGTCGCCCGCGCAGCGCTTGTCCCGAGAGCTGGCGGAGCGGGCGACTTTGCGGGTGGTCATCGGCGATTTCCGGTAGGGTTTGGTTGCAACACCGACCCACAACTGGAGACACCACCGATGACCAACGACATGATGAACCTGCGCACGCTTGTAGAGAAGACCCCGGATGCCGATTTGCTTCGGGAGATGATCGGCTTTGCGGCCGAACGCCTGATGTGTTGATGGAAAAATTGACGGAGGATGAGCAAAGGGACGTAAAGAGGAGGGTGGCCCTACTCCACGCGCCGCGGCTTGGAAGGCGTCTTGGTCCGTCCATCTCATGGGCCGAGCAAACAGAAAGACGGGACCTCTCTACCTTAGAGCTCCATTCGGGTTTTGAGGTGGATCCGCCTGACAATCAGTCTCCGGTACTGGTCTTCATTTTGTGTGCCGTGCTCCTTCTGGTTGTCGCCGCGACAGGGGGCGCGGTGGCAGTATTTGCTGATGATTTGGTCCGGGCCCTGAATTGGGTACTGACGGCGATCTCAGCCCAGCTAACGAAGGTGAGGTTCTGAGAGGGGGCGGTGAGGGTTCACGCTCAGCAATAGTCTATTCAACTCTGCACACCGACTGGCCAAGTCCAAGATTACCCTCTGCAGCGGGCCTGTAATTCCTGGTATGCGTACTGCCTCTGGAACTGGTTTCGGCTGTGCCGGGTGGAAACCAGCATAACTTGACAAGCAACGCTAATTCCCGCGAGGTTTATCTCTATGGTTGATGCGGTCGTTGGGATTCAACTCTGATGAACCCGGATTCTGTTATCATGGGCGATGTCTTACGTGGCCTCTTCAATGTCGCGCGGTCGCCGGGGCTGATTGAAATCGCATGGACCGACCCTGATGCCCCATTTCGATTAAGGCATGCCCGGCAGTTCACCCCCGAAGACATCGACGCGGCTGCCGCGCACGCTGCCGATCTTAACAGGCAGCCTGCACGAAACGTCTATTTTGGACCCGGCCTTCGTAGACTAGATACAGATCCAGCTCGCCGGGCCAGTGACGCCCAAGTTTCCGGCATAAGTTGTCTGTGGACAGATCATGATGATGAAGCCAGTTTCTGCGCTGCTTTTGATCTTGCTGCGAAGATGGGCCTAGCTCCATCGTTTAGCGTACAGACAGGGAGTTTCCCAAGTCTCCGTGGGCACCTCTGGTGGAAGCTTGACACGATATGCCATGATCTTGATGCGCACCGGATCGTCCAGCGGTCCATGGCACGAGTATTCAGAGGCGACACCTCTGTTATCAACCCTTCGCGCCTCATGCGATTGCCTGGGAGCATTGCCTGGCCGACTAAGCCGGGGCGACTTGCTGAAATAACTAAAATACAGGCAGGATCGCCCCATTCAGACGCGATATACGCCCTCAAGGATTTCGACAAGGTGATCCGGACAAGCCGCGAGGCTTAGCGACGACGCCGGGGGCCGGATAGATTGGATACATATAAGGGTGGGGCAGCATGACGGAGAATACGGAAATTGCAGCCGCAAAAAAGGCAGCAGCGCCAAAAGCTATTTTCTTCAGCTATGGGCACGATGATAACGCGGAGCTTGTAAAGCGGATCGAGGGCGACTTGCAGGCAAGGGGTCACAAGATCTGGCTCGATGAAAAGAAAATCGCGGCTTGGCAGAACTGGCGTCTTGAGATCACTGAAGGCATTCGTGGATCCCAGATGGCAATCGCCTTCCTGTCGGAACATTCGGTCAGCAAAACGGGAGTGTGCCGCGAAGAAGTCGCGATGGCGCTGCAACAATTCGGGTTTGTTGGTCCTGTAGATCTCGAAGGTATAAAGGCCGATGATATCAAGACATTATCCCACATTCAGTTTTTCGATTTCAGCGAGTGGCAGAAGCGCAAGGAAGCGGGGCATCCTGAATTTGAGCGCTACTATCAGAGCAAGCTAGATGAGCTCATCAAGCTGATTGAAGGAGAGTATAGTGTCCAATCACAGGAGGTGGAGGAGCTAAGAGATATCCTCCAGCCAGAAACTTTTGAGTCGATCTTCCAGAAGCATCTCGGAGGTTTCCTGGGAAGAGGCTGGTTGTTCGACGAGTATAAGAGTTGGCGCGACCGGGAAGAAGGCTCCCGTGTCCTGTGGCTCAAGGCAGAGCCCGGATTTGGCAAATCGGCATTTTGTGTAGAACTCTTTCGAGGACAAAAAGGTGATCTCGCAGGCTACTGGTTTTGCGATCATCAAAGCGAGGTCCTGCGGGACCCAAAGCGCTTTATCTCAACAATCGCCTTCCAACTGGCTCAGCAAGATGGATGGGGCGGCTATCGCAAGCAGTTGATGCAACAGCTTCAGGAGCTACCCAAAAAAATTCGGACATCTCCTGAAAACAAGGACGAGGGTCCCACGGTGAGCCGAAGCGATCCGGTATCCATTCGTGCGGCGCTCCGCCAGCTGGGTGTCGTAGACTTGTTCCGGGAACTTCTCGCCGAGCCCCTGGCGAAAAATGAGGCACGTCCGAGTAAGATCCGTGAAAAGGATCGTTGCCCCTGCATTATCCTGGTCGATGGACTCGACGAAGCCAGTAGCCCTGGGGGCGTCAATACGCTGGCTCAATTGCTAGCCACACGGCTACCACAATTGCCCTCCTGGCTGAGGCTTGTTGTCACCAGCCGCGAAGTTGAAAGTGTCATGCAGCACTTCAGGCGGTTCGAGCCTGTCGCACTCGCGGCTAAGGAGGAAGACATCAGGCAAGATCTGTACGCGTACTGCTCAAAGCAAATAGAGGATCATAAACAAAAACTTCCGCCAGGCGCTTCTCGTGAAGCGATTATCAATGCCCTGGTGGGAAAAGCAGGACGGTCGATTCTTTATCTTCGTATGCTTTTCGACGATAAGGCTAGAGTGAAGGTGTACCTGTCTGACACTGACAAGCTTCCGAACGGGATGCAGGCCTTCTATGCTGATTTGTTTAGCCGCCTGTTCGAGGGCGTTGAGGACGCCGAACGGCCTGCTGCTCAAGCGATCTTAGAAACAATCGTTGCATCCCGCGAACCTATGAGTGCTGAAGAGCTCTGCCGAGCGTGCGACATGGGCTCTGTCTCGCTTGCAATGAAGCTCGTCGACGTTTTCAAAAGCCTGCTTTTGACAGCCCAGCGCTGGGGCCATGGCCGAAGCGCCGGTTCGATTGCCGAAACATATCAGTTAACTCACAAATCGATAGCCGATTGGCTCATATCCCCAGAAGCGGGAATCTACAGGATAGCGCTTGTGGATGGCGAGAAGCGCCTTGAGCGCTTTTGCCTTAGCGTTCTCAACCAAACCGATGATCAAAGCTGGTATGCCAGGCGCAATGCAATATCGCACTGGCTGCCTAATCCAAGCCGCTGGCCTGACATCATGAGGATCCTGAGGGACTTGTCCTACATAGCCGACAGGATTGGCAGGGCAGAAGGGGGGATGCTTCTTGATGATTATGCACGAGTGATTGATGCACGCGGGCGAGCCGGTGATGGGAAGGAAGCGGGTTTGCAGAACTGGACAAACCCATCGCTCGATGCAGCAAGAAAAGTCCTTGAACGAAACGCCGGAAAGAGCCCTGGGTCCGGCGCACTGGTTAACTTGAAGTCTGCCGAAGAGATAGAAGCAATTCGTCAACGTCCGCCTACGGATTTGGAAATCATTGAACAGTTTCGACGTTTTGTTCGGGATCACCTGGCAGCAGCTGAGGCAGCGCTTGATACCTCAGTATTCCTGGCTCAGCAGGCTTACAATAGTGAACCAACGGGACCGCTTCATGAAAAGGGTCAGGCCTTCATCGCGAAAGCCGAAGCCGTTTTTATAGCTAAGAGCTGGGTCAAAGGCGATATGGCTGTTGATAGGCTGGAGCCCTGCAGGAGGACCATACCAACCAGAAGTCGGGCGATAACGCTATCATGGAGTTTGGAAGACAATAGGCTTGCAATCGGGCAGCAAAACGGAGAAGTCCGGATCCTGACGATCAATAAAGGCGAGATAATCAAGGTTCTTATCTCAGATGAACAAGAGAGGCGATCAAGCGTCATATCGGTTGATCTGTCGTCGGATTCAAAAACAGTGGTCGCTGCCCACAATGACGGTTTTGTGCGTATGTGGGACATTGAAACAGAGGCATGCCAGTGGGCCTTCGAAAATCCTGCCCGGGGGCCTCGATCCAATTATGTCAGACTAAGCGCCGATAAGCAGACCCTTGTTACTGCGGGGTCGGGAGGTGGTGTATCTGTCTGGGATGTAGAGACCAGGGAGAAGCGTTACTCGCTTGAAGGCGCTTGTGTTGAGCGCGCGCTGGCGATGACTGCCGATGGACAGCATATTGCGTTCATAAGAGGGCAAAACAAAATCGAAGTCTGGAGCACCGCCGACAGGCGGCGAAAGCTCTCAATACAGGGCGCGGATTTCACCTGCCTCGCCTTGTCTGCTGATGGAGCATACCTGGTATCTGGAGATAAAGCCGGGCGAGTCCGTTTATGGGACATCAGACAAAGTTGCGAAGCGGATATGGGTCAGGAAGATTGCCTTCTTGAATGCAATCCTTCCGCTATGCCGGTCGCCGCCGTTACAATTACACCGGATGGCTCTCGCTTCGCGGCGGCAGGGGAAGATAAAAAAATCTACGTGTGGAATGCAGGGGAACAAAGACCCGTGCGAGTACTGACCGGCTCTTTGTTCCCGGTCTCTTTGATTGAAATTCATCCCTTGGGCCATGAATTGGTGAGCGCTGGCCGCGAGAGCTGTTTGCGCATCTGGGATTTCGAGGAAAGGGACAGCAACAAAGCGACCGGGTTCGAGGTCAAGGCCCTGACGGCGTCAGCTGATGGACACGAGGTTTTCGCCGCGCTTGGAAATGGCGGCCTGGAAAATCGGTCGTTTTTCGATCCGAAGGACGCCGGCCAATCAATACTAACTCATCAGCAGACCAACCATATTCATGTCCCGGATTTCTGGGGTGTGTGGGCCATGCGGAACCGGAAAGAGATTTGTGTCGCAGGCCGCGACAAGATCATTGAGATAAGGGATTACAAAGTCCGTCGGCGGATCAAGCGGTTCAAGGGTGAGGTAGAAGGACGGTCTTTTCCCATTGTTTCGACGCTTGATGATCAGACTATTATAACGACCGGCGGATCTCAGAGCAAAACCATTTGCCTCTGGGATAAGCGTACGGGCAAGTGTATCGAGGAGCGTGAGGGCCATAGTGGTCCAGTGCGCAGCCTTGTGCTCTTGCCGGGCGGCGATCGATTTGTCTCTGCTGGTCATGATAAGACAATAGTTTTTTGGCGCATGAACGCGGCTCAGCCCGAACAGACTATTAGCAATGCTCACGCCGGTCATATCCACGCAATCGCTTGCTCGCCGGATGGTCGTCACCTTGCATCCGCCGGCCAGGACCGCAAAGTGACCGTGTGGGACATCAAAACCCGCGAGCGGTGCTGGAGCCAGGAGCGGCATGGGCGGGCGCTGGTATGGGTTGCTTTCAGCGCTGACGCGCAGTGGCTTTGGTCAGCCTGCTGGGAGGGCGTGGTCAATATCTGGAACATAAAGACGCAAGAAGTGGTTGCGTCGGCTTGGATGCCGGGCTTGAGCAAGGCTGCCCTCCTGGGTTCAGGTCCCAGCGCTGCTATCGGAACGATAAACGGTGAGATTTTTCGTGTCGCTGCGCTTAACTTGAAGCACGGGCCACTCATCGCGACTGCTCAGCGATCGGAACGAGGCTTATTTGGAGCGCGTAAAAACCTGTCGTGTCCGGCCTGCCAGTCTAAGCTTGCGCTATCTCAAAAGGCTGGACGTCGTATCGACCACTGGCAGGAGAAAACCGGAGATGGAGGCTTTGCAGACACGTCCCTGGCCATGACTTGCCGATCCTGCAAGGCGCCGGTCAGGATTAATCCCTTCTGGGGCGTTATGAGTCCTGCTCGTTCATGATGGCGCGTGGCCGTCATAGTACCTCCTGAGGGTCAATAAAACGGACGAAGGTCTCGAAAAAATCTGCGGGGGACAAATCAGAGATCTGTTCGATCAGCTGAGGGACGGCAAAGCGCCAGGTTAGTCCGATCCGCGGATTTACGAGAGAGCATGCACCGATACGAAGAACACCGCTCGCATGCACGAGGATACAATAGATAAGCAGCTGCCGGACATCCTGAAGGCGGAAAGGAGCGGCGCCCATCTTCACTTCGATGAGCTCATCTCCGCTCGCAAGATCCGCATAGCAAGCGTTCAGCATTCCGAAACCGGGCAGATGGGGCTGGATAACAATAGACGGCGCAGGCGAAGCAATATGTGTTCGCAGGCGCCCGGCGAGTGCGCGTGCATCGTCTGTGTGTCCAGTCGTCCAGGACAAGGTTGTCTCGATAGGCAACCGTCGAAGCACGCCAATCCTTTGGCTGGCCTGCCGAAATGCCGTTTCAGCTTCCAGCGCGGGAAGCGCCTCAGGTGGAACATCATGGCTGAGGCTTGCGCAGAAAAGGCCAAAAGCCATCTCTGCGACGAGATCGTTCTGCTTGGCCGGCACCGTTCCTTGAAAAGTGTCATCCCAGCGATTGCGGAACGGACAGGTTGGCTCACCCATGGCCTGCAGGAAGTCAAAATCGAGACGCGGCGCAATGGAGCTCCAAAATACCGGAAAAGATCTCGCAAAGGCCCGCTCTGACAGCATCTCAAATCGGCCAGCTGACAGGAAGAGAAAGATAAGGTGCATCCGGTAGGCTTGCCCCGCCGTGATGAAGATCGTCTGGTGAGTAACCAGCATTCAGTAATGATGTTCGCATCGCAGGGTCGTGGACATAGATGCAGAAAAGCGCTCGTCGATCCGCAGGTGTCCAGGGCGTCGATCGCTCGCTAAAGGCTCGCGCGAGTTCCTTGTCCCTGCGCCAGCGCACCCAGAGTAACAACAGTTCACACGTTACAAGTGGATGATCAGCAGCTGCGAACCATGCGTGCAGCTTCTCGTCTAAAATCGGATTATTGGCATCCGGAAAACGCGAGATGAGCCTGAGGAAACTGGCGCTGTTAAGTGGCGCATTTGTCCGGATACGGTCTTCGATGAGGGTTTCCTGAAGAAGCCTGTAAATGTTCGAGCGGATGTCATCAGGCATTTCATCAAGACGATCTGCAATCGTGCTCATTAATCTGGCCAAGAACGGTGCTAAGTGGTGCGGCGCAACGCGCGACAAAAGAAACGAACAGGCGCTATTGAGATCCTTCCAGGGCAAATGCGCGATACTGGAAACCAGCCGCTTCGCCAGATGGACATTAGGTCGGGGTTTAAGAAACTCCCTTTCGATGATGGCAACAGCGTCAGGTCCTTTTGCGAAAGCCTCAAGCTCCAGATCACGCTGCACCCTCAGCTCAGAGTAGGGGTCTGCCTGAGCCAGGCTAACAAGTATCTGGGCATCACTGCGGGCTTTCTGGTCAGATTTTGTTGGTATGACGCCTGCAAGGTGGGGGCGTCCAATCTCCTCCAGTAGGATCTCGGTTTGAACGACCCGCGTCTTTGCTTTTTGCAAGGATAAGCCGCTTTTCCATAAGACGTCACTCACAACGCCGAGCGTCTCATAAGCCTGCTCCTCCGTTTCAGAGAAAACACGGATATCATCAACATAACGGCAGTAGGGAATTTCTCGGTCATCGAGCGCGTTGTCAAAATCTACGAGCATCATTTCCGCAAGGAGGCGGGAAGCTGGTCCGCCGACGGGCAATCCGAAACAGCCTATGTCCATCTTATCGAGAATTTGGCCGAGTCGCGCGACAATCCAGGCTGGCGGCCCAATCTTGGTGAGCGCTTCAGACAGGCGAGACCAGGAGATACGATGGTAGAAGTCAGCTATGTCGCAGATGATCACGAAACCAGCGTCCTGGCATTTTTCCTCAGTCTTCTGAGTAAATGCAGTCCATGCGATAGACGGATCAAAAACTCGATTGCCTTCGGCGTTTTCAAGAAAGCGATATGAAAAAACACTGCCTACACCGCGGGGGGAGCGAGCCCCTTCGATATGGCCACCCGCGCAAATAACGAGTGTGAGATAATAGATGTTCCAAAGAGGGTCGATCTGGCTCGCGAGCCGGTAGCCAACCTGGCTGACCGGAGAAAGAGCCCTTATGGGGGTGGGCGGATGTTCCAGTATGTATTGGTCAAATTCTTCATGGAGCATCCTGATCGCGGACATCACCTTTTCGGGATCAGCCGCCAGGAACCCGGCCTCCAATGGCGCTGGAAAAATATCAGTATCGCTGAATGCGATCACGTTCAAAAGTGCGCGCCTAGCGGCTCCGGAAACGAACTGCCATGACGGTGTTGTTCGTTCTGGCATCGTGACCGAGCCCTTAAAATCTCAAACAACCGATAAGTTTTTGGTCAGGCATAGCCCCCGCGAGCCCACATTAACTCGTCAACCGTCGCGGTTCCGGTTGCGGATAAACTCGTTCCAGACAAATTGGCCTTTAGATGGTGCTGACAGAAACTTCGCATAAACTTCAGGTGTCACGGAATTGTAACCATAGATGCGCTGGTCAACCCCGTTTCGGCCAAACCCGATCTCCATTGTTTGGGTTTCTTCATCATAGCCCGCAGAGGTAACGTTGGACGATTTGACCGGATACCTTTGAATAGGTTTTTCATCCTCGCTCGGGATAATCTGCGGATCGCCACTTGTATCGCTGATCGCGCTTAGGCCATGTTTTAGATCGCCTGCCTCGTGTTCAGGCAGGTCTTGCTCGATGCTTGTCGCTCGTGACTTTCTGCGTCGCCCAGCCCGAAGGAAAAATACAACACCGAGCAATAGTACAAAGCCTGCTAGCCCGCTGGCTATCCAGTAAGGGGAGTATAGGTCGATCAGTATCAGGTCCATAACGAAGGATATCCGGTTTTTCTGCGTTCATCTAGAAGTGTAATGCCGATTGCTACTTTGTTCAATTGAGGATGAATGCCGTAGTGGTCATTCAGCCGGGTGTGACACTGAAGGGGGGGCTAACCGCCCATATTGAGAACAAGTGGCAGCCCAAACAGGAGGGCGAGAGAGCCTCGCCCTCAGCAGGGATAGGTCCATGGGTCGATATCAACATTCGACATTCCTGCAAAAGCTCCGGGCGTCCAAAGCCCACCAATGGCGATCATCTCAGCTTCCGACGATGGCCGTGTACTCGCCCTATCGCAGAACAGGTGCTGGCGCAATTTCACGATAAATTTAAATCCGTAAGCTGAACAAAAAGTATTGCAGCGGGGAAGATCCGAAATCTCCCCAGCGACACCTAATTATGCAGCAAGTGTTCATTCGCTGTCTTGCAAGAATGATCAGGAAATGTATGACGATCACTGCGAGTAAGTGACCGCGAGATGCTCCCGGCTTCTTCAGCATACTGCGGATCCCGAAATAGCGGAAAGAGAGGAGCGTCCCCTGTCTATACAAGTCCGTCTACTGATAGAAAGCGAAAGCGCTGGTGTTTTCAATGAGGAGATCGGCTACGAAACCGTTATCGGGCTCGTCCGCCATCTTGATGATGCTGCCAGTAACAAGGGCCTCTTCGGCCATCTTGCGCGGCACGCCTCCTGGGAGGTTCGCTGCTCTGTCGCCGGCATGGACAACATTGATGAGGCGACTGTCGAACTGCTTTGCAAGGATCCCTGTATCGAAGTCCGGCGCGCGCTGAGTGACCATGCGCTTTTCCGTCAATGGGCGAGTACAGCGATCCTGCTTAAGCTTGCGGCAGCTGACATCGAATGCGCTCGCAACATCGCCTATAACCTGCGCGACTTTACCCGCGCGGATGTGAACCTCCTTGCGAGCGAGCTCAGCAGGCATACCGACCCGGATATCCGGCGCGTCCTCGCCAGTACCTATGCGACACCAAAGAAGATCCTGCGCCAGCTGCTATGGGACGGGGATCCCGGTGTGCGGGCGTCAGCGCGAAGCACGCTTCGCGCATAAGCGACCGGGCCCGCATCTGCAGGAACCGATGGAGTCCGCCCGTGACACGCCAGGGCGAGGAAAAAAAATCTGTTAATCACGCCATGTCATGCGACTCGCGGCGCCGTCTCCCGTGATCATGAGACGCCGGTTTAGCCTGTCATTCCTGCAAAACTTACTCTCTCGACAGGATGAGGCAGTTTGCCCAGACTTGCGGGCATGAGACTGACGACGACCCTCTTCTGGCAGGTGATGCTCGTGCTGCTGGCGGCGCTGCTCGGTGCGTGGGGCGCTGCGCAGTGGACAGCCGGGGCGCATGGTCATTCGCCGCGACTGGGCGCGCCCTGGTTCGTCCTCGCCGGCGAGCCGGTCTATTCCCCCTGGTCGTTCTTTGCCTGGTGGTACGCCCACGGAGCATATGCGCCGGAGGTGTTTAACCGCGGCGGGGTGATTGCGTCCTCCGGCGGGCTTGCTGGCATGGTCCTCGCGGTTGTCGCTTCGGCGCTCCGGGCGCGCCAGCCGGGCAGGGTGACCACCTATGGCTCGGCCCGCTGGGCGAGGCGCGCCGACATGCGCCGGGCAGGCCTGGTCGGCACGTCCGGCGTGTTCCTTGGCCAGGTGGACAGCGCCTACCTGCGCCATGCCGGGCCAGACCCTGTCATGGCCTTTGCGCCCACGCGCTCCGGCAAGGGCGTCGGCCTGGTCGTGCCGACCCTGTTTCCTGGCCGCACTTGGCCGTCATCCATGACATCAAGGGCGAGAACTGGACCATCACGTCGGGCTGGCGGAGCGGTTTTTCCCGCTGCCTGCGCTTTGATCCGACGTCGATAGATCACGCAAGGCGAACGGAGTTTAATCTCTGCATCTTTTGTCCTCAGGCAAGCTGCGCGCTATTAAACCGTAGCCC
>Ga0247831_1006577_pt1 | contig 13641 bp, 11 predicted proteins | sample LaCruzMarch2015__9_FD_192406 | JGI IMG/M metagenome (GOLD analysis project Ga0247831, IMG submission 192406) | Freshwater microbial communities from meromictic Lake La Cruz, Castile-La Mancha, Spain - LaCruzMarch2015_1m | ecosystem: Environmental > Aquatic > Freshwater > Lake | place: Spain...
ATGGTAATTGATTTGGGAGATTCATGTAAGTGTTCTTCTTGATGATGAGTACCTCTGAACTTTCCATAAAAAGTGAGAAACAATAATCTAAACATATAAAAGGCTGTTAACACAGAACCTCCAATGCCTAGCAACCAAAATATTTTGTTGTGCGCAAAAGCATGTGCCAATATTTCATCCTTTGAGAAAAATCCTGCAAAAGGTGGTATTCCCGCAATGGCAATTGTTCCAATTAAAAAAGTAGCAAAGGTGGTTGGCAAATGACCTTTTAATCCTCCCATTTTACGGATATCCTGCTCGCCACCCATTGCGTGAATTACGCTACCAGCACCTAAGAACAATAAAGCTTTAAAGAAGGCATGTGTAATTACATGAAACACTGCACTGGTGTATGCGCCCATGCCTAGAGCCAAAAACATATAGCCTAATTGCGATACGGTTGAATAAGCCAAAACTTTTTTAATATCATTCTGCAATAAGCCAATGGTGGCTGCAAAAACCGCTGTAATTACTCCAATTAAAGCTACCACATGTAAACTTACAGGTGCTAAAGTGTATAAAATATTTGAACGGGCAATCATATAAATACCTGCAGTAACCATGGTAGCGGCATGTATTAATGCCGATACAGGTGTTGGCCCTGCCATTGCATCGGGCAACCAGGTATATAAAGGTAATTGAGCACTTTTACCCATAGCACCTACAAACAACAATAAAGTAATGGCAATCAATACTGGCTCATCGGCACCGTAAAATTTAGCTTGAGCAAAAACTTCGCTATAACTTACTGAACCAAAGGTGACATAAATTAAAAAGATACCTAATAAAAAGCCCAAATCACCAATACGATTCATGATGAAAGCCTTTTTGGCGGCATTGTTATAATTGGTATTTTTAAACCAAAAGCCAATCAATAAATAAGAGCAAAGACCAACACCTTCCCAACCTACAAACATTACTAAATAGTTGCTGCCTAATACCAACAACAACATAAAGAAAACGAATAAATTAAGGTAAGAAAAAAACTTGTTGTGTCCTTCATCTTCATGCATGTAGCCCGTTGAATAAACATGAATTAAAAAACCTACGCCAGTAATAATTAATAAGAATACCGAAGAAAGCGGGTCAATCAATAAAGATAAATCGGCAGAAAACTTACCTGCTTGAATCCAATCAAATAATTTAACGGTGTGCGATACATTATCGCCTGCTCCGTTTAACTCAATAAACAATATCAAGGAAACAATAAATGAAAGTAAGATTGCACCACTTGCAACGATACCAGCTAAAGTTTTGCTCAAGCTTTTACCAAATAGGCCGGTAATGATAAACCCTAGTAAGGGAAATAATGGAACTAATGCTACTAACTTAATCATGTAAAAACCTTTGCGTTATGTATACTATCAATAATTTAAATTACCACTTTAATCTACTCAACTCGTCAATATCGGTGTTCTTTGTATTTCTGTATATCATTACTAATATAGCTAAACCAACTGCCACCTCAGCAGCAGCAACAGCCATAATAAAAAATACAAATATTTGTCCGTTACTATCGCCACGATAAGCGCCAAATGCTGCTAATAATAGGTTTACCGCATTTAACATTAACTCAATGCACATAAAAATAACAATAATATTTCTGCGATAAAGCACACCCAACACCCCAATGCTAAACAATACTGCACTGAGCATTAAATAAGCATTAATTGGAATTCCGTGCAAGGTTTGCGTCATTGTATCCTGTACCATATTTTTACTTTAATTCGTTTTTACCTAACATAACTGCACCAACCATAGCGGCCAAAAACAAGATGGAAGCCATTTCAAAAGGCAGCATATAATCTCTGTACAATACTTGTCCTAAATTTTTAATTAAACCTGCGCTTTGGTTAGCCGCATTCAGGTTTTCAATTTTTTCAACTCCTTTTAAACTTCCAATCAATACAATCATAAATATACAGCCAGCTACAGTGGCAGCCAATTTTAGATAATTGCTTTTATGTGGCTCTGTATCTTGATTTAAGTTTAACATCATTATTACATATAGAAACAGGACCATGATTGCGCCTGCGTAAACAATAACATGCACGGCAGCTAAAAACTGCGCGTTTAACAAAATATAATGCCCAGCAATAGCAAAAAAAGTAACAATTAAATAAAGTACACTATGCACTGGGTTTTTAGAATAAACCACCATAAATGCGCTTAGTACGGCTAAAAATGAAAGAAAATAAAATATATATAAGGTCATTTCTTGCTATTAAATTTGCGCCCGAATTTATAAATTATTCTAAAGTAGGGCTATAAAAATTATTATCTATTATTATTTTACTTGTTGTGTTGATATTGCTTTTGTTGTTTAAACGCCAATACCTCAGGAGTTTGACGCTTACTAATGTCTACTTGATTAAAATGTTTTTCGGTTAATTTATCTTTACCGAAAATCATTTCATCACGATTTCCCGAAACTGGGACCAATCTATCTGTTAAGAAAATTGCTTCTTTAGGACAAGCTTCTTCGCACAAACCACAGAAAATGCAACGCAACATATTGATTTCATACACAGCAGCGTATTTTTCTTCACGATACATGTTTTCTTCACCTTTTTTGCGCTCCCCAGCTGTCATAGTAATAGCTTCTGCTGGACAAGAAACCGCACACAAACCACAGGCAGTGCAACGTTCAGCACCTTTTTCATCAACCTTTAAAACATGTTGCCCGCGATAATTTTCGCTAATTTCACGCTTTTCTTTTGGATAATCAATGGTTGTTTTTTTTCTAAAAAAATGTTTCATGGTTGTAATCAATCCACCAATAATTGCTGGCAAATAGATCCTTTCCATAAAGGTCATTTTCTTGTTTACTACAACTTTCGAACGATTTGTAAGCATCTTTTAAATATTACCTATTAGCAATCAGTTAAAATAATTATCTATTAAAAAATAAAATTCCAGCCCCTGTCAATATGATGTTCAAGATTGAAAGCGGGATAAATATTTTCCATCCTAAATGCATCAATTGGTCGTACCTGAAACGCGGGATAGTCCATCTGATCCACATAAAGAAGAAAATAAAGAAAAATATTTTTCCAAACAAAAACACCACGCCTAAAATACTCAGCATGTTAGGGTCAGTCACAAAACGACCAATGAATGGCATATTGTAACCACCAAAATATAAAGTAGAAATAATAGCCGAGGAAATAAACATGTTTACATATTCAGCAAACAAATAAAAACCTAGTTTCATTGAGCTATACTCCGTATGATAACCACCCACCAACTCTGTTTCGCACTCAGGTAAATCGAAAGGCGTACGATTACACTCAGCAAAAGCACAGGTAATAAAAATTAAAAAGCCCAAAGGTTGATAAATAATGTTCCAGTTTCCACCAGCTTGTTGAGCAGCAATCTCACCCAAACTAATGGTTCCTGTCATCATCACTAAAGCAATAATTGAAAGGCCCATGGCAATTTCGTAACTGATCATCTGAGCCGAAGCACGCAGAGCACCTAATAAAGAGAACTTATTATTACTCGCCCAACCTCCAATCATAATACCATAAACACCAATAGAAACTACACCAAATACGTATAAAATACCAATATTAATATCGGTAATTTGTAAAGGATAACTTACGCCATCAATCGTTATTGGAGTGCTCCACGGAATCACAACACCCGTCATACAAGCCGTTAGCATAGCAATGCAAGGCCCTAGAATAAATAAGAATTTATTACTCACATCTGGAATAATTTCTTCCTTCATAAACATTTTAACCCCATCGGCAATAGGTTGCAATAATCCGTAAGGTCCTGCTTTGTTTGGACCTAAACGATCTTGCAAAAAAGCTGCTACTTTACGCTCTGCATAAGTGCTGTATGCAGCAATGCCTAATCCTATTAGGAAAATAAGCACCACCATTATCGCTTTATATATTATATATCCGCTTACCATAAATATTATTTTTTAGCTGCTTGTAAAGCTTTCTTACTTTCTTCTTCAAACTGCGCACGCGAGTAATGTTCTTCTATTTGTTTACCACCCTGAAACTTAATCTGGCGGTTAATATCCAACTTTAACTTTTGCAAATCAATATGTTCATAATGATTTTGCGAAATAACCGAATCTTTGGAAATATGACGCGGACCTTCAATCGTCCATTGACTAACGCTCTTATTTTCATAACGGCAATCATTGCAAATCCATTCTTCTACTTCGTTGTACATATCTTTGCGAGCACTTACACGTAATACTTCCTCCCCTTTCATCCACAACACTGCTTTACCACTGCATTTGGTGCAGTTGCGGTGCGCATCCATTGGCTTTGTAAACCAAACACGGCTGGCAAAACGGAAAGTATTGTCTGTTAAAGCACCCACAGGGCAAACATCAATCATATTGCCCGAAAAATCATTTTCAATGGCATTAGTAATATAGGTACTAATTTCCGAAACATCTCCCCTGTTCATTACCCCATGCACACGACCTTCGGTTAATTGATCAGCCACCTTTACACAGCGGTAGCAAAGAATGCATCGCGTCATGTGTAATTTTATTTTAGTACCAATATCAATCTTTTCAAATGTTCTGCGCTCAAATTGGTAGCGTGTAGTATCTGCACCATGGTCGTATGCCAGGTTTTGCAAGTCGCACTCACCAGCTTGGTCACAAATCGGGCAATCTAAAGGGTGATTTAATAAAAGAAATTCAACCACACCTTTACGCGCCTCAAGCAATTCGGGCGAAGTGGTATTTTGCACCACCATACCATCCATTACAAAAGTACGGCAACTAGCCACAGGCTTAGGCATAGGACGTGGGTCTTTAGCACTGCCTTGCGTAACCTTAACTATACAGGTACGGCAGTAACCTCCACTGGTTTTCAGTTTAGAGTAATAGCACATGGCTGGTGGCACAATATCGCCCCCAATCATTCGTGCAGCTTGCAAAATAGTAGTCCCTTCGGGTACTTCTATTTCATGATTATCTATCGTTACTTTAGGCATAATCGCAACATTTTTAAATCAATCAGAACTCTTTCGAACAATTTGTATCAACAAAAGTTCTAAAAAGCCGGGCGAAAGTAATAAGATTTTCATTAATTCAAACCAGAAAAACATTAACAAACGTATTTTTATGATGAAAAGGGCAATTTATAATACCTTTAAGAATTAAAGTAAGAGTATTTGCTCCATTTATACATTGAATTAACGAAATTGATAGACATAAAACATTATTAATAAAAAGATGATGATGTTTTGGGCAAATCCGCCCATCCCGAAATGGGAACGGTCGGTCGCGTGTTCCGCGTTACAAGGTACCTTGCTTCACCCGCTTTTGCGGAGTTGTAATAGACATTGAGCTTTGATGTACCTTGTTTGTGAGGACAAAAGCAAGGGCGAAAAAATTGTCTTTCAGGAGAAATCTTTTTAAATTGATGATTGATAGTATCAAGTAAAGCGCAGTGTTTTTTGCAGGCATAAAACTGCAATACACACTTTATAGCTATTGAATTTACGATAGAAAAGTTCCCTCTTAGATGACAAACATGATTGGATAGTGAAAATTGAAATTAAAATTCGTTTGGAATTAGAAAAGAGTAAATCTAAAACCCAAAAATCTAAAACCCAAAAATCTAAAATTTAATATTCAAAATTCGAAATCCTAAAATCATAAATCAATCGTTATTCGTAATTCGTAAATTTTATTTAGCGCTTGCTTCTAAAAATTGTTTATCGGTGAGGGCGTTTAAAAATGCTTCAAGATCTTCGAGTTCTGATGGGCTCAAGTTAAGTGGCTCTGCTAATAAACTATCTGTATTTATACTTCCGGCTACAATTGATGTTGGATTGTTATAATAGGCCAAAACTTCTTTCAAGGTCTTAAACATCCCGTTATGCATATAGGGCGCTGTTACACTCACATTGCGCAAGCCTGGCACTTTAAATTTTCCTATATCATCGTTTTTTTTGGTAAACGCGGCACGGCCTAAATCATTCAATTCGTAGGCATTGTATAAACCAATGTTTCTAAATTCATCATTGGTAAAGTCAATACCCGAATGGCAATCAAAGCATTTGCCTTTAGAATTAAATATTTTTCGGCCACGCAAAACAGCATTATTTACTGCTTTTTTATCGCCTTTGGCATAATTATCCCAGGCTGAATTACTTGTTTCTAAAGTCTTTTCAAAGGCAGCAAAAGCCTTTCCGAGATTCTGTGCAATTGGTTTTTCGTTGTAAACCTTTAAAAATAAATTTAAATATTTTTTATTGGCTATTAATCTTGCGATGGCTTTCTCAATAGGTAAGTTCATTTCTAGAGGATCGGCAATAGGAAATAATGCTTGCTCCTCTAAACTGGCTGCACGCCCATCGTAAAAGAAAAAACTTCTTTCTGCCAAATTGGTAATGCTTAGCGCATTGCGCCTTCCGGGTTTGCCATCATCGCCTACACTAAAAGCAACTGTATCGCTAAACGCAAAACTTGGGTTGTGGCAACTAGCACAACTTATTGTTTGTTTGTTGGAAAGAATTTTATCGTTAAAAAGTAATTTACCCAGTTGCACCTCATCTATTTCAGCTTGCTTGGGGCTAAAAGCCATGACAACAACTATAAGCATGAATAAACTAATCACTGCAATAATGAATCTATTATTCTTGTTTAAATATTGTTCTCTGTTCATCATACACTTTTAGGATTATGATAAAATTGTTAATCTTAATGTTAAAATTATTTCTAGCGCAAAAGTAAAAATAATTGATTAAGAGCCGCTTATGATTTTTGTCATGTTTTATGTCAGTTACGGATATGTTAAATTTTAAAATAAACTTGTTTGTATTGATTATATTTTATTTATTGGTGGAGGTCATAATTGACTAAAATATAATCAAAGCACTATGGAAGCAAAAAATTATTTCATCATTTACAACCAAAATGGGACCGAAAAAGTGGATGAGCAAACATACAAAAACTGGCTTAAATACAATTGGAACAACTATAGCACAGGTTTAGAAAATGTGGTGTGTATGAACGATAAAGTGAGTACCGGTTTTATCTCTCATTTAACAACTGAAAATGAGTGTAAGCCTTTTGCCGTTATTTATTATCCTGGTGGAAATTTAAAAAGTAAACATGTTATTAAAGAGTATTATGCTTCTTGGGAAGAAGCATTGAAACGCCACGTTCAATTTATTGAATGTGGATATTGTTCCCTAAAACAAAATGCAGCCTAAAGGTTTTTTGTTTTAATTAATCCAAAGAAGAGAGCCGCGCCACGGCTCTCTTTGTTTTTACATTAAAATGCATCAGATTCACAGTAATTAGCTAATTAATCAATTAGCTAATTAACATACTTTTCTGGCGCGAGTCTTCAGACTCGTGCCATCTTATCAATAATAATATTAATTGAATCTCTCCAAACATATCTAATCAACTAATTCAATTTCTATTAAGCCTTTTTTCCAAATAAATTGACAGCATAATTACTTACAAAAATACAATATTGGCCATAGTATAAAACATCAGGCTTGCTAAGCTAAAGATTAAAGAGGCACGAGTCTGAAGACCACCCGTGTTCGAAACCTTTCTAAGAGGTGTTCCACAAATGCTTTGCTTTGTTCGGGTTACCTCCACACATCACAATAATCTCTTTTATTATTGAATTATCTAATTCAATTTCGAATTTTAACTTGGCAGTTTTATACCCTTTAATTTTATTAAGTTTTTTGTAAGTCAATATCAGTATTGCTACTATCATTGTCATCAGGATCATTACTTTAATTCCATTAATATCGCGTGATACAAGATGTTTTGCATTGAGATGTTGCTTAATGAACTTAAAAAAAATCTCAATTTCCCATCTTTGTTTATAAAAGTCAGCAATTAGGTATGCATCCTCTTCTAATAAGTTAGTTACAAAACAAATTTCTACACCAGGTGCATCTATTACTGCCTTTATTAATCTGAATTGATTGCTTGTTTTATTGCCTTTTCTTGCTGATAGATAACCTATTTCATCAGATATAATCGTTACAGTTGATTCTTGAGGTTTTGGGCCAACTTTATGAGTTTTTGTTACATCAATTTTGTTCTGAGGTTTGCCACGTCCAACAAATAACTTGTTGTTGTTACTGAAATTATCTAATGCTTTTCTTGATTGCAATCCTCTATCAAAAACAACAACTGAGCCCTCTGAAGCATTCGTAGTGTCAATTAAATCGGCTAAAGCTAAATCTTCACTAACGTATGATTGATGCGTATATACTTTTACATTGCAAGGTAAACTACCTTTTAAATTTACGCTATACTTAACATGTTTTCTACCATACGATTGTGTACCATTAAGCATGCCAATAGAAAACAAACTAGCAGCAATGGAAACGTAAGTGCTATCTGCTTTTGACAATGCTTTTTCTTCTTTTAAAACTTTATTATATGTGGTAAAAATCACATTAAAAATCCTTTCAAAATAATCTGCATTAATGGTACATATTCTGTCTCGGATGGAGTTAAATTTTGAATCTAAATTTTGCTCTGAAAATGATTTAAATTTAGCAGAAGTTAAAAATGTTTCCATCGTCCTCAAACTCAATTTATCACTATTAAGCATAGAAAATAATATGAGTTTAAATATCGTTTCTCCTGTCAATTTCTTAACCTGAAAATCAACCTTAGTTTCTAATGCCAATTCGTCAAATGTTTTTTGAGGAATGAGTTTAAGTAGTTCTTCTACAGTCATAAGCAATTATACTGCAGTGGAACTTAACTTAAAGGATTGGTAGGATATTATTGCTAACACTAGGTTGTCAATTGTTTCGAACACGCGTGGTCTTCAGACTCGTGACTAAATATAATTATGCAGTTACTAATTTTTGTACTTGAATATTTATTTACTAGAACTGTTAAAACAATAATATCAATATTTTAATAATAAGTTCAAGCATTTTTAAATGATAAAAAAAGGCACGAGTATGAAGACTCGCGCCAGCTTTTGGCCAGGTTTTATTTTAAGCCACTTTAAATTACTTTTTCAAAGTTTTACTTTGGCAAACAAAATCTGTTTTTGGTAAATCTGTTTTGGCAATGGCTGCAAAACCACCATCAACTTCAGTAAAGTTTCTGTACCCTCTTGCTTGCAAAATACTGGCTGCAATCATACTTCTATAACCACCTTGGCAATGCATATAAAAATGCTCAGCCGGATTGATGTCTTTAATCCAATCGTTGATATAGGCTAGAGGTTTGCTATAAGCTTCATCAACATGCTCGGCTGCGTATTCTGTTTCTTTACGCACATCAATCACTTTGCTTTCTCCTATCTTAACTTCGCTTGCAAATTGCGCAGCAGAAATTCTATTTACTTGATCCACTTCCTTTCCAGCAGCTATCCAAGCTTGAATGCCACCTTTTAAATGTCCAATTTGATTATCGAAACCAACGCGTGCCATGCGGGTTACCGCTTCCTCTTCTTTACCTGCATCTGTAACTAAAAGTATAGGTGTTTTAACATCAGCAATCATAGCGCCTACCCAAGGTGCAAAGTCGCCATTGATGCCGATATTGATTGAATTAGGTACGTATGCTTTTGCAAATTCACCAGCGGGGCGCGTATCTAATATTAATGCATTTGTTTCTTCAGCTGCAGCTTCAAAAGCATTGGCTTCTAATGCGCGCATACCATTGTTTAATACATTTTCAAAAGTATCATAGCCTTTTTTGTTCATGGCTACATTCATGCCAAAATAGCTTGGAGGTGGCGTTAAACCATCTAAAACAGCAGCAACAAATGCTTCTTTGTTAGGTTGGTTCAAAGCATAATTCATTTTCTTTTGGTTGCCTAAAGTGTCTACCGTTTCCTTCATCATGTTTTTACCACAAGCACTACCAGCGCCATGCGCAGGATATACAATCACATCATCTGCCAAAGGCATAATTTTGTTATTCAAACTATCATACAATAAACCAGCTAAACCTTCCATGGTCATGCTTGCTGCTTTTTGTGCTAAATCAGGTCTTCCAACATCGCCTAAAAATAAGGTGTCGCCACTAAATATACAATGGTCTTTTCCATTTTCATCAATCAATAAATAGGTAGTACTTTCCATAGTATGGCCTGGCGTGTGCAATACTTTAATAGTAATATCTCCTATTTTAAAAATTTCATTGTCTTTAGCAGAAATGCATTCAAACTCGCAAGTTGCATTGGGGCCGTATACAATTTTAGCATCAGTTTTTTTACTTAAATCAACGTGTCCACTCACAAAATCGGCATGAAAATGCGTTTCAAAAATGTATTTTAATTTTACATCATCTTTCGCCAGACGCTCCATGTATGGCTGCGTTTCGCGCAGTGGATCAATAATAGCAGCCTCGCCATTAGAAGTAATGTAATAAGCTCCCTGAGCCAAACATCCGGTATAAATTTGTTCTATTTTCATATCTATAAATTCTAATTTTTAAATTTTAAATTTTAAATTCTAAATTCTAAATTGTTAATTCTTAATTTTTAATTGGCAAATTGGCACATTGGCACACTGTCTCATTGTCACATCAGCTAATCAGCTAATTCGCGCATCAGCTAATTATCTTCACAAAAGTATAGCCTTTTTTTTTAATTATGAGTTACTTTTGTTACAAATATGATTAATTACATCAGCGTTTCTTTAATGATAATGTAAATGCCCATCACCAAAACAAACCAACCAAAGGCAGGTTTTAACTTTGCACCGTCTATTTTTTTTGACAACCTAGCACCTATAAAAATACCAACTATTGCAAATGCAGAAACGGAAGATAACAACACCCAGTCCATGCTTGCCAAATTAGCCTCGCCAAAAAAGCCAATCAATGATTTTGCTGCAATTATTACCAAAGAGGTGCCAACCGCTTCTTTCATAGGAAGCTTAGAAAGCACCACCAATGCAGGAATAATTAAAAATCCGCCTCCAGCGCCAACCAAACCAGTTAACATGCCTACTACTGCGCCCTCAATTAATATCAGTGGGTAATTGAAACTTTGTAAACTATTGGTGGCAACTGTTTTTTTATCTTTCTTTATCATGCTGTATGATGCGGCAATCATTAAAATGGCAAAAAGCAACATCATTAAAATATTTTTGGTTACAATAAAATTACCAATACGAGTAATTTCGGCAGGTATAGCAGGTACAATAAAAGCACGAGTTAAAAACACTGCTATTATTGAAGGAATACCAAAGATAATGGCGGTTTTTACATTTACTAGTCCGTTTTTAAAGTAGTTAGCAGTGCCAACAGCACTTGTAATACCAACAATAAAAAGCGAATATCCGGTAGCTGTTGTTGTCCCCACTCCAAAAATATAAACCAATACAGGTAAAGTTAAAATACTTCCACCGCCACCAATTAAACCTAGCGATACACCTATTGCAATTGAAAAAAGATAACCTAAAATTTCCATTCTAATTTTTTTTAAGGATGCAAAGATTCAATAAGAATTTTAAACATGTTGCTACTTTTGTTACATTAATATTATGTTACAAACTACTTAGCACCTTTAATTCGTTACGATATAAAATTACTTTGTTTTCGTTTTCTAACATTTTTAATAAACGAGATACCACCACACGATTGGTGCCTAATTCATCGGCAATTTGTTAATGAGATAAACTCACTACCATTTTGCCATTTGCCTTAGTTTTATTTTTTAAATATCTAATCAAGCGCTCATCTAATTTTTGAAAAGCCACACTTTCTAATGATTTTAATAATTCATTAAAACGCGAAGTAAAACTGTGAAAAATATAACTCTTCCAGCTTGGGTATTTAGTTAGCCATTCATCCAATTTCTCATGTGGTATAGCAATAATGTCAACAGGCGTATCGGCTATTGCTTTTATTTCACTTTTACGCGCTTCCATGTAGCAGGTGTAAGCCATAGCGCAACTTTCGTTACTACTTAAATAATACAGTAATATTTCCCTCCCTTCTTCATCTTTGCGCATCACCCTAATGGTGCCACTCAACACCAGAGGCATGGAGCGTATATTTTTATCGTAATCTAAAATAATATCACCTTCTTTAAAACTCATCATGGTGCCCGTTTCCTCAATTTCTTTTACGAGATTGGGCTCTAAAATCATGCTTAACTTGTGCTTTAATTGCTCCATGTGTATTATATTTTTAAATCTGCTACTAAACTAAAATTGGTCATATTTACTTTGTTGTAAATATATTTAGGTGCAATATAATCATTTCCTAATTTAATTTTTGAAGCCAATAAAAAACGTAGTTCTAAGCCTTTCCAAAAATGTTTAAAAGCGTATGATGATGAAAGATTAATTTGATGGTATGAAGGCATACCATACTTATTTAAACGGGTCATAGAAACAGTAGGCATGCGATAATAACCATAAGCAATAGTGCTTTTTAAATTTTTATTTTTAGAAATGTAAGTTATATTGGTATTGGCAGCATGCACATTACCCGCGCCTTCATTTCTTTCGCGCGACATAAAGGTGTAAAAAGGATCGCGACCCCACTCGCGAGGCAATAAGTAACGACCATCGCCTGTAATGTGGGTGTAATTAAAATTAATGTCTAAATTTTTTCTTTTTAAACCAATTCGTGCACTTACCACATTTGATTGTGCACCTTTATTCATGTAGGTTAGCGATTGATTTGCATTGCCGCCATTGTTCACCACATCTTGTCTAAAATACATCAAACCTTGATAATACTTTTCATCTTCAGTTTCGCCAAACTCATTTTTAAGTTCAACTAATGCTGTATTGGAAACATTCTCAAAGAAGCCGTTCCATAAATTGATTTCAAATTTTTTGAAAGGTTTAATATTGACATTGCCCATATAAAACCCTTTAGAAGCGATGTTGTTGAAATAATTTGATTTTGTTCCATCCGTATTTACACCTTGACCATAAATACCAACTGATGATTTTAAATCGTAAAATTGTATGGTTGAACGTGGCGAAACTCCCCATACATAACCTCCATTAATTTTTACTTTTTTGAATTGATGAATGTTAAGCCAAACTGCCTCTTCTATCGTGGGACGCATTCGCCCATCTTGCAAATTCATAAATGGTGTGTTTAGCTCCATGCGGCCAATGGCAATTGAATTTTTACGATACGAATACTTCAAAAATAAGTCCTCTAATCGATCTAAATCATGTTTGTTTTTAGGATTTGTTACATCAAATTGTCCTATTTCATACCTGTTATTTCCTCCACTGATAGCATCCGGTTTTGATAAATCGCTCGATACTAAATTAAAAATAAAATAACCTGCAACACCCAATTGAAAACCTTTTACAGGCACTGTTAATAAACCAATGCCAGCACCTTGTGCCAAAGCATAATCATCTTTTAAACTACCTTCATTAATCGTGCTCATAAAGTAAGAACGTGAGTGCACCGACCATTTAGATAGCTTTGCAAAATCTTCTATTGATTTTATCTCGTATTTGAGACTATCATTAAAAGTACTTTCATGTGTTTGAGCCAATAGGATTTGGCTGTTAAAAACCAAAGCAGTAGCTAGTAAAAAGCAAGTTTTCACGTTCGAATAAAATATTATAATAGTTAGTTTTTTTCTATAATCCCGCTTTAATATAGCTCCAGCCTTGTTCTTGTTT
>Ga0247831_1006578_pt1 | contig 13640 bp, 10 predicted proteins | sample LaCruzMarch2015__9_FD_192406 | JGI IMG/M metagenome (GOLD analysis project Ga0247831, IMG submission 192406) | Freshwater microbial communities from meromictic Lake La Cruz, Castile-La Mancha, Spain - LaCruzMarch2015_1m | ecosystem: Environmental > Aquatic > Freshwater > Lake | place: Spain...
GCCGATGAAACCATCAACTACACAACCCAAAATATTCGGGAAGCTTTAAAAACAATCACTGAAGGCAAAGGTCCTGATGTGATTTATGACCCAGTAGGCGGCGACTTTGCAGAGCCCGCCTTCCGGTCCATCGCATGGCGCGGGCGCTACCTGGTGGTGGGTTTTGCGGCCGGCCCTATTCCTGCCCTGCCCTTCAACTTGGCATTGCTCAAAGGCGCATCCATTGTGGGCGTTTTCTGGGGTGACTTTTCACGCCGCGAACCCCAAGCCAACGCGGCCATGATGGCTGAATTGGCGCAGTGGTATGCGCAAGGTAAAGTCAAACCTGTGATTGACAGAACCATGCCCATGAGCGAATTGAAAGCGGCCTATGCCCACATGGGCTCACGTGGGGTGATGGGCAAACTGGTGATGGTCAATTAAGGAAGAATGGCGCTGGCTTGCACGGCATAAGTCAAGCGCCAGCTACCTCATTATTTTTTCTTTTTGAAGGCTGGGTCATAGCGTTTGATCCAGTCAAAAAACTCGTGGTACCAGATCACGTTGTTGGCGGGCTTCAAAATCCAATGATTCTCATCGGGGTACCACAACAAGCGCGCGTCTACACCCTTGGCTTTGAGTGTGTTGTAGTAGGCTAAGCCTTGGGCGTCTGGCACACGATAGTCTTTGGCACCATGAATGACCAAGGTAGGCGTTTGCATGGTGGCAGCATAGGCATGCGGGCTTTGTGAGTGCACCTTTTTCATGTCGTTCCAATACCAGCCCCCCAGTTCTTGCGCATGCCATCCATAGGCATCGTCAGAGAACATACCCACCCAGTCGTAGCAGCCTGCGTGGCAAACATAAGCTTGATAGCGTCCTGGTTTCACATGCGCATTCATCCATGCCACCATGTAGCCACCGTAGCTGCCACCTGTTGCAAACACACGCCCCTTGTCAATCCAAGTTTTCTTGCGCAGCCAATCGGTGCAGGCTTCCATGTCTTGCAATTCCAACTCACCCCAGTTGTGTGTGATTGAATCTAGAAACTTCAAACCAAAACCAGATGAGCCATGGTAGTTGACGTTGGCCACCACATAGCCTTGGGCTGCAAACACATGGTAGTTCCAGCGCCAATGCCAAACATCGCCTGGTCCGGTGTGCGGCCCGCCATGAATGGTGTGAAGCAAGGGGTATTTTTTAGTTTGATGAAACCCGGGTGGGTAGTGCAACCACACTTGCACATCGTCTCCCTTGGCCCCTTTAAACCAGTGCTCTTCGGTACGGCCTAAAACAATGCCCTTGAGCAAATCATCGTTGAAATGCTCAATGCGTTTTGAAGCTGACGACACACTGCGACCTGACTCGTCCACTTGAGTCACTTGAATGCGACCTGGATGAACCGACTTGTCCATCAGAGTGACCAATTGACCCGCAGCTTCATCAAAGGCATGTACCGTGCCGCCTTCCGCAACGACAGTAGGCTGCTGTTTGGCAATGTCAAAACGCCAAACGTGTTGACGGCCTCTGTCCTCTGCTTTGCACAGCAATGCACTGCCGTCTTCGCTCCACTTCAAGGGCATTTGTGGTTCACGGTCCCACTTGGCGCTGATGGTTTTCCAGGGCATGGCTGGCTTGCTGGACTTAGCATTGGATGGCTTCGGGAGTTCAAGCAAAGCCAGGTGATTGGGCTGAGTGTGTTTGAGCGCTTGGTGCGATGCTAAGAAAGCCAATTGATCACCCGTTGGGCTGTAGGCAGGTCCTGACACATCCCAAGCGGGGTCTTTCACTAAGTCTCGAATGGCAATGACTTTGTTACCCTTCAATTGAATTTCAGCCAGGGCCATGCGGGGCGCTGCGTTCTGGGCTTTTTCAGGGTCAAACACGAAGCTGATGCTTTTGCCATCGGCCGAGATGTCAAATTCATTGGCACTGGGCTCACGGCGCGGCAGCTCATAGTCAGTGCCCTCTAGCAAGTCCACCACACGGCCGCTCTTTAAATCCATGATACACAAATGAGGCACGCGGCCCATGGGCAAGTTGTGATCCCAGTGGCGATACACCGCATCCTCTGTGGCAAAAGCGCTGTCTTTGCGCGCTTTGGTTTCCTTGAGTTTGTCGGCTTGAAGCTCACTCTTCAACTTGGGCCAAGCCCATGTGATGAACGCGATGCGCTCACCATCTGAAAACCATTTGAAATCGACCACACCTGTGGGTACTTCAGCTGCGCGCTTGGCTTCACCGCCGTCTGGCGGAATGAGGTACAGCTGAGGCTCATCGTCCTTCTTGCCGTTTTGCTCTCGCTTGGCCACAAACGCTACCCAATCGCCTTGGGGTGAGAACTGAGGACGACCGTCTTTGTCGCCACATTGCGTGAGCGGTCTGGGCTGACCGCCAAGGGTCGACAAAAGCCAAATGGCACTTTGAATGGTGTTTTCTTGGACAGAGGGTTGAGCGACAGCACACACCGCCTGCGAACCGTCTGGGCTGATGCTGGGAGCGCCTAGGCGTTGAAGTTGCCACATCAGCTCGACAGTGAGTTGTTTGGACTGGCGGGGGGATGCTGATTTTGTTTTTGATACCGTCATGTTGATGGCTATAAAAGAAAAAAGGGTTTGCAAGATACCTTACAAACCCTTTGAATAATGGGGTGGCTGATGGGGCTCGAACCCACGACAACAGGAATCACAATCCTGGACTCTACCAACTGAGCTACAGCCACCGTAAAAGCGGGATTATAGCCGAAACTTCTTTTCTCAAGCCCCTTGCGCCTCTGACTTTGGCTTGGCAGAACTGGGTTTTGGCACCAAAATTTCAGCCTTCATCATGCTCTTTAACTGGGAGATGTAGGCTTGCGTTTCTGCTGTACCCCAAAGTTGGGTGAATTGCTGCTGGGCCTGAAGCATGAGCTCTTTGTTTTCAGCTTCAGGTGGCAAGATCTTGGTCACACGAAGCACAGCAAATCCTTGAGGGCCCAAATCAACACCACTGACTGAGGGCAACTTGTTGGGATCGGCGCGCAAAACCGCATCCACTACCTTGGGCAATTGTCTTTGGGTTTTTTCGCGTGAAATGACAATGGCATTGGGCAGGTTGTCAGCACCCGTGCTGGCTTTTAGCGCAGACAAACGTTGCTCGCCTTGGGCTTTGGCCAATTCAGCGGCCTTTTCTTGGGTTAATGCACGTTTGACCAATTCTTTCACCTCAACCAAAGGCAAAGTGGCTGCAGGCTGATGCTTCACAACACGGGCTGAAACCAGCGTACTAGGGGCCACTTCTATGGCTTCTGTGTTGCGCTGCTTTTGCAAAGAAGCTTCACTGAAAATAGCTTGTAACAAACCTGGGTGACTCAAAACACCTTGGGGCTGACTGGCTTGGCGAGCCACTTGATTGGCCTTTTGAATGTTGAGTTTGAGTTTGTCTGCCACTGGCTTCAAACTGTCAGACTGCTCGTACACCGTGTTGGAAAACGTTTCTGCCAACTCGGCATATTTGCGCTGGGCTTGCTGCTTTTTCAGGTCTGCCTCTAGGGAGGGGCGCAGTGACTCAAAGCTTTGGGCTTTAGCGGCCTTGATGTCAGTGAGCTGAATGATGTGGTATCCAAACTCAGACTCGACCAAGTCACTGATGTCTGACTTTTTCATGCTGAATGCCGCATCTTCAAAGGCTTTTACCATGGCACCCCGGCCAAAGAAGTCTAAATCACCCCCTTTGACAGCAGAGCCAGGGTCTTGAGAGTTTTTGCGAGCAACATCGGCAAAGCTTGCAGGCTTGGATTTGACCAATTTCAACAACTCCTCAGCCTTGGCGCGTGCTATTTTTTTCTCGGCTTCAGGTGAATCCTTGGCTGCAGTGATCAGAATATGGCTGGCACGACGCTCTTCTTTGCTGGACAAGCGCTGCAAGTTTTGCTCGTAGTAAGACTTCAAGTCTTGTTCGTTCAGAGTAATCGATTGACGCAGGCTTTCAATGTCCAGAACAATGTACTCAATGTCAGCAGACTCAGCGGATTGGTATTTGTCTTTGTTTTTATCGTAATAAGCCTGCAAATCAGCATCAGAGACCGTGATTTTTCCTAGGTAGTCAGATGCTGGAAAATTCAAAATTTGCACTTCACGTCGCTGCATGAAAGCGTTCATGGCTGTTTGAGTTTGCGCAGAAGTGGCGTATGCAGATGCTTGAACACCTTGAATGACTTGGCGGTTGGACAAATCTGCACGAACTTGCATTTCAAACATTTCTGGCGTCATGCCCTGTGCGGCTGCCAGTTGTTTGTAACGCTCCATGTCAAGCTTGCCATCCGCAGTACGCAATGCCGCAATGACAGGGCTTTGCTGTAACTCGCGCGCCAAACGTGTGTCGCTGGCCACCAACTGCAATTTTTGAGCCGCTGCTGTAATGACCTGGTCACGAACCAATCTCTCTAGCGTGGCGTACTTGGCTTCTGCCGTGTCAAACAACTTGGCATCAATATTGGGCATGGACGCCCGAATTCGATCGACTTCGCGCTTGTGTGCGGCGTCCCAATCGGTTTGGTTGATTTTGTTGCCGTTGACTTTGGCAACCACGGCACCCTTGTCGTTGAAACGACTGTAGCCTTCGAGACCAAACAAAACGAAGGAGGGAATGATGAGCAGGAACAAGATGCCCATCATGATCTTGGTGTTGTTTCGGACAAAATCAAACATGTGAGAACTCTCTGTCTATTAACGCTGTAAATGTCACAAAAAGACAAAAGGCGAACAACCTGTTCGCCTCTGTTTGGGGGTGGTGGGTGCTGACGGGGTCGAACCGCCGACCTACGCCTTGTAAGGGCGCCGCTCTACCGACTGAGCTAAGCACCCCCCTAATCAAAGATTAATTCAAGGCGTCTTTTAGAGCCTTGCCTGGACGGAACTTAGGCACCTTGGCAGATTTGATTTTGATGGCAGCACCTGTACGTGGGTTGCGACCCGCGCGAGCAGCGCGCTTGGTAACGGCGAATGTACCGAAACCAACCAAGGCCACCGTGCCGCCTTTTTTCAATGTGGTGCGAACTGCGCCAATGGTGGCTTCCAATGCACGGCCTGCAGCAGCTTTAGAAATGTCAGCTTGTTTGGCAATGTGCTCGATCAATTCAGTTTTGTTCATACAAAGAACCCTAGAAAAAAATAAGAGGACTCAATTTTTGAGTGACTCATGATTGTTAAAATTTTTTTGAAGTTTTTAAAAAACTTACATGACAAAAAAATTGTCGCCGCAATGCATTTGTTGACTTCAATTTGAACAGACAAAACGCGCCTGTCAAATGATTTTGTGTCTAGAAACCGCAACGCGAAATGAATTCTAGACGCAAACCGAATGTCTGCAAGGGGCTTCCTGAAAAAAATTTTTAAGATCTCACAACTAGATCCCAAAAGTTCTCATAAAGCTGCAGCAATGGCTTTTCCAACGTCTTGCGTATTAGCAGAACCCCCAATGTCGGCGGTGCGTGGCGCACCACTATTGGGTGCCAATACTTTTTCAATGGCAGCCAATACGGCATCGTGGGCAGGCTTGCAACCCAAAAATTCCAACATCATGGCACCGCACCAAATTTGACCGATGGGGTTTGCTATGTTTTTTCCTGCGATGTCTGGTGCAGAGCCATGAACCGGTTCAAACAAAGAGGGGTATTTGCGATCTGGATTGAGGTTGGCACTGGGTGCAATACCAATCGTGCCTGTGCAAGCTGGGCCTAAGTCACTCAAAATATCGCCAAACAAATTGCTGGCCACCACCACATCGAAAAAGTCGGGGCGTTGCACAAAGTGCGCCGTCAAAATATCAATGTGAAACTTGTCAACATGAATGCCAGGGTAGTTCTTGGCCATTTCGACAACACGCTCATCCCAATAAGGCATGGTGATGGCAATGCCGTTGGATTTGGTGGCACTGGTGAGATGCTTCTTAGGGCGAGTCTGCGCAAGTTCAAAGGCAAATTTCAAGACGCGATCGACGCCAATGCGCGACATGACCGTTTCTTGCATCACAATTTCACGCTCGGTGCCAGGGTACATGCGCCCGCCAATGCTGGAGTACTCACCCTCGGTGTTTTCGCGCACGATGTACATGTCAATTTCACCAGGCTGTCTGGGCGAGCCATCTCTTCTCACCACGGGTGCAATGATGCCCGGCATGAGCCTAGCAGGACGCAGGTTGATGTACTGATCAAACTCACGGCGAAACAAAAGCAAAGAGCCCCACAAAGACACATGGTCGGCAATTTTGTCCGGCCAGCCCACAGCACCAAAGTAAATGGCATCGTGGCCACCGATTTGGTCTTTCCAATTGTCGGGAAGCATTTGGCCGTGCTTTTCAAAGTAGTCCCAGCTTGAAAAGTCGAAATGATCAAATTGCAAATCGAGATTGAACTTTGAAGCTGCTGCTTCCATGACCCTGAGGCCCTCGGGCATGACTTCTTTGCCAATACCATCTCCAGCAATGACTGCAATGCGTTTTTTTGTCATGTTTTTTCTCCTAAAATTTACTTTGCGGGCCTCACAACCCAGCTGACGCCCCAAGCTGTGAGTGCAATACCGAGCAATGTGAAAGCAGTAATGGGTTCATCAAATAACAACCACGCCACCAAGGCCGTACAGGGCGGCACAAGGTACATCAAGCTGGTCACACTGGCAGCAGCGCCCTTCTGAATGAGCATGTACAAAAGTGAACTGCCGCCCAAAGTCAATCCTAATACAGACCATGCCATGGCGCCAATGAACTCTGCGTTGAATTGCACAGATTCAGTTTCTAACAGCGCCAAGGGCGCTGTCACAAGCAAGGCCGCAAGCAATTGAACGGTATTGGCCGTTCGAACGTCACATGGCTTGACGAAGCTTTTTTGATAAAGCGTACCCAAGGTAATGGAGAGCAGCGCCATGATGGCAAAACTCAAATTGATTGCATTGACATGGTCCAAAGCACTGCCCTGCGTGAGTTTGTGCCAGATCACCAAAAGGAGCCCACAAAAACCCAACAACAAACCGAGCCACTGTCGACGGCTCACCTTGTTTTCTAAAGTGGTATCTCTGGACGACAGCCAAATGGCGGTCAACACGGGTTGCAGTCCCACAATGAGGGCTGATAAACCTGATCCCATGCCCGCCTTGACCGCAGCCCAAACGCCGCCCAAGTAGCCTGCATGCATGAGAACACCAGTGACTGACAAGTGAAACCATTCCGATCGACTTTGCGGCCATTTCACCTTAGCCATCCTGATCCAAATCACAAAGCAAGCAATGGACAGGGCGTATCGAAGGCCTAAAAAGGAAAATGGTGGTGCATTGGGCATGCCAAAACGTGCAACGATGAAGCCCGTGCTCCAAATGAGCACGAAGACTGCAGGCATGGCCCGAACCCAGGCGTCGGAAGACTCAGAGTGATTCATTTCACTCGTGCACGAATCTCAGGGAGGGCCTTTTGCATGTAGTAAATCATAGACCAAATGGTCAGAATGGAGGCAATCCAAATCAGGCCAGTGCCCCACACATGCGTGTCAATCACGCCAAACAATTGGCCATTGAAAAGTAAAAACGGAATGGCCACCATCTGCACCGTGGTCTTTAGCTTGCCGACGAAATGAACCGCCACACTTTTGCTAGCGCCAATTTGCGCCATCCATTCGCGCAAGGCCGAGATGGCTATTTCACGGCCAATGATGATCAAGGCCACCAAAACATGGACGCGGTGCAAGTGAACCAGTACCAGCAGAGAAGCGCAGACCAAAAACTTGTCGGCCACAGGGTCTAAAAAGGCGCCAAATGAAGAGGTTTGGTTGAGCTTGCGGGCCAAAAATCCATCGAGCCAGTCTGTGGCTGCAAAAATCACAAACATGGTGGTGGCCAAAAAGTTGCGTGATTCAACGGGCAACTCAGTGTAGAACACCCCCACTATGAAGGGAATCGCGAAGATGCGCGTCCAAGTCATGAGGGTGGGAATGGTTAAAAACATGGTGGATATTGTGTCACGCATTGAAGTCAGTTTGCTGACACCAAGGCGCCATTCTCAGTGAAGGGCCTGGTAAATGCTTTCTGCCAATTCCTTGGATATGCCATCCACCGACATCAGGTCTTCAACACTGGCATCTTCTACGCCACGCACACCCCCAAAGCGCTGTAACAGTTTGGCGCGTTTTTTGGGGCCAATGCCCCCAATTTCTTCTAAACGCCCACCGCTCATTCGAACTTTGGCGCGTTGTGCACGCATTCCCGTGATGGCAAATCGGTGCGCCTCATCCCTGACTTGAGCGACCAGCATCAAGGCTGCTGAATCTTTGCCCAAATAAACCTTGTCTCGACCGTCGGCAAAGACCAGTTCTTCTAGGCCTACTTTTCGGCCTTCCCCTTTTTCGACGCCTACGATTAAGGAAAGATCTAGGCCCAAAGCTTCGAAGACCTCTCGGGCCATTGATACCTGTCCCTTGCCACCATCAATGAGCACCAAATCTGGCATGCGGGTCTTGCGATCTGCTTCACCGGATTTGATGGCCTCGGCCAGCTTGCCATATCGCCGCATCAAGACCTGCCGCATGGCCGCGTAATCGTCACCGGGTGTGATGTCTTCAATTTTGTAGCGTCGATATTCGCTGTTTTGCATTTTGTGATTTTGAAAAACCACACAAGAAGCTTGCGTCGCTTCGCCAGATGTATGAGAAATGTCAAAGCATTCCATGCGCAAGGCATCCATGTCATCTGGTGCTAAATCGAGCGCTTCAACCAAGGCTCTGGTGCGCGCTTGTTGCGAGCCCTCTTCCGCCAACAATCGTGCCAGTTGAATGGCCGCATTTTTCTCAGCCATCTCCAACCATGATCTTCTTTGCTCGCGCGGGTTGTGCACGGCGTTGACTTTCAGGCCAGACTGCAAGGCGATGGCATCAAGCACCTTGGCATCTATTTTCTCGCTGGTGATCAATGTTGTCGGCACCGGAATGCTCAAGTAATGCTGCGCAATGAAGGCCTCCAAAACTTTCACTTCCAAAGTTTGTACAACCGCACTGACATCGTCTTCTAATGCCAGGTTGAGCATGGCGTGGCCATCTTCCACATGCGAGGGAAAATAAGGTCGATCGCCTAAATGTCGGCCTCCGCGAACCATGGCCAAATTGACACACGCCCTGCCGCCCTGAACCTTGACGGCCAAAATATCGACATCGGTGTCAGATACGTTGTCAACCGATTGCTGGTGCAAGACGCGCGACAAAGCCGTCATCTGATTGCGAACTTCTGCCGCCATTTCAAACTCAAGCTTGTCGGCATGCGCCATCATGCGAGCTTCCATGGCTTTTAAGACGGCCTGCGTCTCCCCCTGCAAGAAAGCTTCTGCTTGCGCCACATCTTGCGCATACTGGGCCACAGACACCACACCCACACAAGGGCCAGAACAACGTTTGATTTGGTACAGCAAACAAGGTCGTGTTCGGTTTGAAAAAACAGTGTCCTCACAAGTGCGAAGTCTAAAAACTTTTTGCAAAAGTTGAATCGTTTCCTTCACAGCCCAAGCACTGGGGTAAGGCCCAAAGTAGCGGTGTTTTTTTTCAACGCCCCCGCGGTAGTAAGCAATCCTTGAATAGTCTTCTGCTTTGACAACGGGCTTTTCTTCGCTTGGTGTATCGGAAGTTGGCTTGTTGTGGCGGTTCACACCGGTCCCAGAAACTTTGAGATAAGGGTAGCTTTTGTCGTCTCGAAACAAAATATTGAACTTGGGGCTCAATGTTTTGATCAAGTTATTCTCTAGCAGCAAGGCTTCGGCTTCTGAACGCACCACGGTGGTTTGCATGCGCCGAATCTTGCTGATCATGTGGCCAATGCGGGTACCCCCATGGTCTTTTTGAAAATAACTGCTAACGCGCTTTTTTAAATTCCTGGCCTTGCCAACGTACAAAACCTGATCTTCCGCATCGAAATAGCGATAGACCCCCGGCAAGCTGGGTAGTGCGGCCACTTCGGCCAACAAAGATTCTGGGTGAACACTGGACATGGGGGCTATTGTGTCTCGAAGCGCGCGACAATATCACCTATGTTTTGGGACATTTTTTGCCGCGTTATTGACAACTACGGAGATTTGGGGGTCTGTTGGCGCCTGAGTGCCGACTTGGCTTCGCGCGGTCAAAGTGTCAGGCTTTGGGTGGACGATGCTACCTCGCTGGCCTGGATTGCGCCTGATGCGACACCCAACGCGGAGGGCAGAGTTCAATTCAACACGACAACGGGAAAGGTGGTCGTTCGGGCTTGGCATGACGCACTTCATGGCCTTGACCTGCCCTCCAAGGTGTGGGTAGAAGCCTTTGGCTGCGAGCTACCCGAGCATTTTGTCAAATGGGCGTATCAAAGCCAAACCAACTCGCACAGCACTTCATGCCCCGTCTGGCTGAATTTGGAATATTTAAGCGCAGAGGCTTATGTAGAAAGAAGCCACAAACTGCCCTCCCCCGTGATGAGCGGTCTCCTGAAAGGTCGAACCAAATGGTTTTTTTATCCAGGGTTCAATGAAAATACAGGCGGCTTGATAAGAGAGGCATGGGCTCTCGAAAAATTGGATGCCGGTGTAACGCCAGGATTCGATCCATCTAGCAATAAGCCCTACCCTCAAAAAAGCACTCTTTTTTGTTACGAGCCAGCAGCCTTGGTGGAAGCCATGCAATTGGCATCGTTGAATTCGGCTGGGCACCAATGGCAAGTGGCGCACGGGCGAGGCGCTTTGGCCTTCGAGAACGCATTGCGCACTTTGCCAAGCCGTGGAGACCAAACTTCACATCAATTCATTCCCCCTCTTTCTCAAACACAATTTGACCAGCTTTTAAAGTCAAGTGATTTGAATTTCGTGAGGGGCGAAGATTCGCTGGTCAGAGCGCTTTGGGCAGGCAAAGCCTTTATTTGGCAAATTTACCCGCAAGATGATGGCGCTCACGGCCCCAAACTGAATGCTTTTTTAGACTGGCTACAAGCCCCAGACAGCCTACGACGCTTCCACCTTAGCTGGAATGGACTCTCACTAGAACCATTGCCTGAGGTGGACCTGCCAGCTTGGCAAGCTTGCGCCATGGCGGCTCAAGCGCGTTTGATGCAACAAATGGATTTGGTCAGTCAATTGCTCCAATTTGTTGAAGAAAAGCGCTAAGATCGAGGGCTTTGGGACAACATTGGACAGATTATGAAAGTAGCTCAAGAAATTCGCGTCGGTAACGTCATCATGCAGGGCAAAGACCCCATGATCGTTTTACGCACTGAATACAGCCGCGGCGGTCGCGGCGCTGCCACTGTGCGCATGAAGCTCAAAGCCTTGCTAAGCAACATGGGCACCGAGTCTGTGTTTAAAGCCGACGACAAAATGGACCAAGTCATCTTGGACCAAAAAGAGTGCACCTACTCTTACTTTGCCGATCCCATGTATGTTTTCATGGACACCGAATTCAATCAATACGAAGTTGAATCAGAAAATATGGGCGATGCCCTGCACTACCTTGAAGACGGCATGTCCGTTGAAGTGGTTTTCTACGACGGCAAGGCCATTTCTGTTGAACTGCCCACCAGCGTAGAACGCGAAATCACTTGGACCGAGCCAGCCGTCAAAGGCGACACCTCTGGCAAAGTGCTCAAGCCCGCCAAAATTGCCACCGGGTTTGAAGTGCCTGTGCCTTTGTTTGTCAACCAAGGTGACAAAATTGAAATTGATACACGCACAGGCGAATACCGCAAGCGCGTTTAAACAACTTATTTCAGTGGCCTGGTCTACTGCGCAATAAGACCTCCTCGGAGGTCTTTTTTTTTAAGAGGCAGCAGGAGTTTCCGATTTGGGTCGCAGGCGCCAAGCTTGCGGCGCGCCACTTGCCACAGCTGAACCCACAACCCAAAAGACCACAGACACCCCTACCACGGCACCGTCATACAGGCATGCAGAAAAATCTGCCCCGTAATCAGCTTAGCGAGTTCACGCTTCACTGGTTTCGCCGTCACTGACATCGGCTTCATGTGGCAGCAAACCTGCCGCTTGGCCTTCAGGCAATGCTTCTACTTGGCGCAATGCGCGGTGCATCACATTGCTTCGCGTTTGCGCTTTGTCTAGCGTGTTCAAAACTGTTTGAGTTTGTTCTTTGACTTTGGCCAACACGTCACCAAACTTGCCAAATTCTGTTTTGACGGCGCCCAAAACTTGCCAAACTTCGCTAGATCGTTTTTCGAGTGCCAAGGTTCGGAAGCCCATTTGCAGAGAGTTCAACATGGCCATCAGCGTTGTAGGGCCCGCTAGGGTGACTCGGAAATCACGTTGCAAAGATTCAATCAGACCGGGTCTGCGCAACACTTCGGCATACAAACCTTCTGTGGGCAAGAACATGATGGCGAAGTCTGTGGTGTAAGGCGGCTCGACATATTTCTCAGTCATGGATTTGGCTTCTAAACGAACCCGAGCCTCCAAAGCCTTGCTGCACAGATCTGCCTGAATCACATCGGCCCGCGATTGCGCATCTAGCAGGCGCTCGTAGTCTTCGTTGGGAAACTTGGCATCAATGGGCAACCAAACGGGTTCGCCATCGTCGGATCTGCCTGGCAATCGAATGGCAAAGTCCACACGGTTTTTGCTACCTGGCCGTGTGGCGTGTTGCGTTGCATACTGATCAGGGGCCATCACTTGCTCTAGCAATGAAGCCAACTGGGCTTCGCCAAACATGCCGCGCGTTTTGACGTTGGTGAGCAAATGCTTCAGGTCACCCACGCCCTGCGCCAAGGTGTTCATTTCACCCAGACCTTTGTGCACCTGCTCCAAACGATCGGCCACTTGCTTAAAACTTTCGCCCAAGCGCGCTTGCAAGGTGGTCTGTAATTTTTCGTCCACTGTTTGACGCATTTCATCGAGCTTGGCGGTGTTGCTTTGTTGAAGCTGCGCCAATTGTGTTTCCAGAGTGCCGCGCATTTCAGTGAGGCGTCTGGCATTGGTCTCCGATAATTGCTGCACCTGAAAGGTGAGCGTGTCAGAAAGTGTTTTTTGCAACAAAGCCAACTGTTGTGCAAACGCATCCATCTGGCTGTTTTGGGTTCGGGTGGCTTCTGCGCCTTGTTGAACCAAACTTTGCTGGAAGGTGCCTAAAGTTTGAATCAGCTCTTGGCGCCCGCCTCTGGCAGACTCGTTGATGGCATTGCGAAGTTCTCGCTCTAATCTCTCATTGGCCAGCTGGAGAGACGAGGTCAATTGCACCAACTCTTCAGAAGCTTGGGAGCCTTCTCGACGTTGTCGCCATAACGAAAACAGCAAACCCAGCGTCAAAAAACTGATCGCGATGAGAATCCAAATTAGCATGCTGCTGTCCATGTGTGAATGCCGTTTGATTCAGTGTTTGATCAAGCAAGTTACTTATCGGGAAGTAACTTGGTTCAGGGGTGTCAGCGCCTTGCCAGAGGCAAAGAAAGAAACCAAATTATCGGCAGCCAGTTGCGCCATGGCCAAGCGCGTTTTGACGGTTGAGCTGGCAATGTGAGGGGTGAGCACCACATTGGGCACCGTCAGAAGTGCAGGATTGAGCTCAGGCTCAGCTTCAAAAACATCCAGACCCGCTGCCGCAATTTGTTTGTTCTTCAAAGCGACCGCTAGAGCTGCATCGTCCACAATGCCACCGCGGGCAATATTGACCAAGGTTGCTGAGGGCTTCA
>Ga0247831_1006581_pt1 | contig 13637 bp, 9 predicted proteins | sample LaCruzMarch2015__9_FD_192406 | JGI IMG/M metagenome (GOLD analysis project Ga0247831, IMG submission 192406) | Freshwater microbial communities from meromictic Lake La Cruz, Castile-La Mancha, Spain - LaCruzMarch2015_1m | ecosystem: Environmental > Aquatic > Freshwater > Lake | place: Spain...
CAGCCTGCGCGGCCCACTTCGGATCAGGCTTGATCGACTTCGGCAAATGGGGTGCGTGGGCTTTGTTCACGACCGTCTTCTTCGGTATCCAGACGGGGGCAGCGTTGGTGGCGACTGGTTTGGCATGATCCATCGGAGTGGGTGGTGCCGGTTTGCGTGGCGCAAAGTCTGCTTCGGTAAATTGGGTGTGCAGGATCTCCGCGTCGGTGTGGCGGTTCCAATCATAGAGGATGTGGATGTCGCCATTCGGAGCCTGGAAGCCATCGGGATACGAGACCGAAGCACGATCATCAATGAGCAACCCTTTGCCCCAAGTCTTGCCGTCGTCATCCGAGAGGAACGCCTTCAAGTTCGTGCGATTTGGCAGACGAACATTGATCGGCCCGTTCTTCACGAGGATAAGTTTCCCACTAGCGAGTCGGCGGATGAAAAAGCGCGCGCTGGGATTCTGAATCGTGCTCGGCTGTGGTTGGCTCCAGGTCATGCCGTTGTCGGTCGAGGTGCTCTCACTGATGCCGTCCTTGGTGCGAGCGAGCATCCACAGGCTCCCATCTTTGCGCTCCACGATCATGTGCTCGTCGAAGTCCGTTCGTGGAAAGGCTACGCCACTGCGCCGCGTCCAGGTCTTGCCCTGATCCGTCGAAGCGAAGACATTCGCCATGCGGATCACATCGAGATCCTTGTGCGCCTCCTTGTCCACGCCTGGTCCGCCCATGCGGTCGCGAGTCCAGAGTGCCACGGGCAGCAGCCAGTCACCATTCCTGAGCACCGTGGGTTTGTTCAGCGTGCAACCATCGGCAAAGCGCACGGGTGCGGTCCACTTGGGCACCTCTGCATCAGGATCATCGCAGCGGATATACCAGTCGCCGCAGCGACCATCGAAGTAGCCAATGCTTTGATCAAAGAAGCACCACAAGCGGCCCAGAGGATCGGTCCAGAGATTGCCGACCAATGCCCGGCGTTCATAGCGCACACCATTCAACTCGCCGTCTTGTGGATCAATGACCACCCGCGGCTTGGACCAGGATTGGCCGTCGTCATCACTCGTCGCCAGCATGAAGAAGCCGTTCGGCGAATCGCCATTCCCGACCCAGGCGGCCCACAGGCGGCCTTTCGGCGTGCGGTCGAGGCCGATGATCATGTTTCCAGGCCGGACTTGATCAGCATACTCAGGTCCGGGAGCTGTGTTGATGACAGGAGGCACAAGAGCGAGATCGAGCAGAGCCTTGTCCTGGGCTAAGGCAAGGCTGGCAACAAAGAACAAAGTGAAGGCAATGCGTGTCATGATTGTGGACAGTGAACGGCCGAGAAGAGGGGATTGATCTGCAAGGTGATGGCTAAGCGGGGTTATGTTAACACCAGCTTCGAGCGACTTCGAGGTTCCGCTTGAAGCCCTCGCGCACGAGCGAGAGGTCGGAGTCCATCGCCAGCCAGGTGAAGCCGAGGGCTTTGAGCTTCTCCTTGTCATCCGCATGACGCACAAGGATGCCGCAGCCTTTGCTGTGATCCCTCGCGGCTTTCGCGATAGCGTTCACGCAATCGTCATAAGGCAGCGGTGAGTTCCGCGCCTTCAAGTCGTAGCTCAAGTCCGCCGGGCCGATGAACAGCGCATCAATGCCCTCCACAGCGGCGATTTGATCTGCACTTGCCACCGCATCGGCTGTTTCGATTTGAGCCAGGATAATCGGCTTCGGCATCTCACCTGCGGGAAGTCTCATGCCGTAGCCATAAGCTCGAACGGTGCGTGAGACGCCACGATGACCCTTTGGCGGATAATACGCCGCGTCCACGCACTGCTGTGCCTCCGCAGCGGTGTTCACATGCGGCACCATGATGCCGTCCGCACCCCAGTCGAGCACACGACTGACCAAATCAGGATGTGGCGCACTCACACGCACGATGGCGAGTGTTTGACTGCCGCGCAGGGCTCGCAGTTGGTTTGGCAAGGCGGCTTCGGATTCGCAGCCGTGTTCCAGGTCGATGAGCACCCAATCAAAGCCGCATTCCGCTGCGAGTTCCGTGACCGCAGGTGATCCGATGGAGAGAAAGGTGCCGATGTGAGTTTTCATGGTGGGAGAATGTCGAGGCCAATGCCCTCCCTCAAGCCGCGCAAGGCTAAAGCGATTCGTGACAGTGTCATCTCGCGGAGATTTGAGCCTGAAGAGCCACTGCCGATGAGGAAGAAACCATCATCGCGATCGAAGTAACCCGCGCCGACGCGGATGACCGCCTTCACGATCATGTTCCGCAGCAGATGCAGCCAGAAGCGGCGCAAGTGTTGCTCGGGTAAGTCGCGGATGCTTTGATAACCCTCGAAAGCCTTTTGAAGAAAAGCCGCATCGTGGAAGCAGGCGAGCAGTGAGAGGTCATCCATTGGATCGCCGCTGATGGTGTCATCGAAGTCGATGAAGGCGGCGATTTGATCGCAGGTGCCGAGGATGTTCCAGAGCGCGAGGTCTTTGTGGACGAGGCAGCCTTGTGGCAGATCGAGCAAGGCGCGGTGGTTTTCGATCTCGGCTAAGATTTCTTCGCGTTGTGTGGCGGAGAGGAAAGCGCGCGAAACGAGGAAGTGGAGATGCTCCTCCAATCGCAGGTGGAAGTAGTCGGCATAGGTAGCCCGATAGCCATGTAGGCTTTCATCAAGAACGCCAAAGCCCTCCAGCGTGATCGCTTGCCACTTGGCCACGGCCACGCCGATCTCGAACGCGATCTTCGGCACCTCCAGTGTGCCTTGCTTGAACCAATGATTCAAATCTGGTGCTGCAATCCGCTCCAAAGCCTGCCAGGCAAACGAGACTCGGTTCCGTGTGGCATCGCTGCCAAACACGCGCGGCGTCCGCACTCCCGTTTCACGCACACGATCCAACAGCACAGACTCGATGGCGAGATGCCCATCATTCTCAGGGCCGTTCTCGACGCGCACAAACATTGCCTTGCCATCCACCTCGGCATTCCAGGTGAGGTGATTGCCTTGGCCTGCGCCGGGGCTGAGCGCGATGGCTTTGGCATCAAAATGACGCCGCAGTTCTTCACGAACCTCGGACTCCAACTTCGCATTCGATTCCCCACGCGTCTGCGTGCCATGAAACGCTGCTGGGCGGTCGCACTTCCAGTAGTAGATGTCGCGGCGGCTCATGCGGACGGTGGGCGGCGTTTCCACCAAGCGGCGAGCAGACCTCCGATGACGTTTTGCAGCACGCCGCTGAACACACCTGCTGCGGCGGCCAGGGGCATCGCCGCGAAGTGCTCACGGGCGAGTGAGGCAGCCATGCCGCCGTTCTGCATGCCGACCTCGATGCTGACCGTGCGAGCGACGGACTCAGGATAGCGCAGCACCTTCGATATGACATAGCCGACGCCAAAGCCGAGCACATGAAGCGCGAAGGCCGCGAGCGCTAGTCGGCCAAAATTTGCGGCAATCGCGTCAGCACTGGCGGCGACGATACCTCCGCTCACAAGTGTGAAGGCTAGCACCGCCACGGTGGGACCACAGGCTCCGATTTTGTCAGCCGTGCGTGGCAGCTTCCAGCGAATCAAAACGCCAAGCACCACGGGCGCGATGGTCAGCTGAAAAGCGGACATGCAGAGTCCCCAAGCATCCACCGGCACATATTTGCCCGCAAGCAGACTCGTCCACATCGGCGTGAAGAAGAACGCCAGCAGTGTGGATGCCATCGTGAGCACCACGGACAGCGCTACGTTCGCTTTCGCGAGGTAGCTGATCATATTCGATGCCATGCCGCCGGGGCAGCTAGCAACGAGAATGATGCCAACGGCAAGGCCAGGCTCAAGATTCAGCATCTTGGCCACCAGCCAGCCCGAAAGAGGCATGATCGTGTATTGTGCCACGAAGCCCAGCGCCACACTGCCGGGCATCTTGCCGATGGCTTTGAAGTCATCTAAACTCAGTGTCAGCCCCATGCCCAGCATGGAGGCTGCGAGCGACCAGAAGATCCACGGCTTATCAAACCACAGCATGGTATGGGGCCAGCAGAAACCAATCACGGCGAGCGTGACGAGCCAGATGGGGTAGAGATTGTTGAACCAGTTGATGAATCGAGTCATAGAAGTCTAGTTGGAGGTGTCACGCACGTCATTGTAAGCTGGTCCGCCCGCACCGACATAGCCATGACTGGCTCCATCGGCATCTGACGTGACCCAAAAGGCATACAACGAACCCTTCGTGAGATGGAAGCGGAATTTCACATTCTTGCCGGTTTGATCGGACAGATCGGACGCGTCAGCCCAATCGACTTTGAGCTTGGTTAGATCTCCTGAACCTACCTTTGAACTTCGGATGACCTTCCCAGCCTCATCGAGCAACTCCACGCGAACCTCGCTGTTCACGTTCACGAAGAGATGCTTGCCTTTGAACTTCACCGGGCGCGTCGTCAGCTCGCCGGGGCCTTCCATCGAGGCAAAACCATCTCTGCGCAGCGTGGCGAGGCCAATGCTCGCTCCACTGTAGATGTCGCCACGCCCGCTGCCCGTATCGCCGGAGAAGGCGCAGTAAGGAAAGACCAGTTGGTCATCAAGCACGACAAAGACACCTGTCGTCGTGTGCAGGTAAGCCCGGTCCCAGGCTCCTTCCCGACGCTCTCCACGGATGAAGCCACGTCGGTCTGGCCGGTCCCAGTGGAAGCCGTCGCGGCTAAAGCCGAGTTCCAGGTCCGTGAGCTTGGGGAAGCCTCCTTTGGAACAGATGTCATTGTTGGGTCCGCGATGAATTTGATGCATGCCGATCATGAGGCTTTCATAAGCCACCGCCGCCAGGCTGTAGAGCTGCGGCGGATCACCCTCTTGCGGATTGCCTGCATAGCCCCCCGCTGGCTCCGGTTTGTCCTTGGCATCCGCACCCGTCCAATACACCGCCTTGTCCCAGTCCGCTCCATCCAAGAAGGTGTCGCTTTCCACATAGTAGCGGCTGCGCCCGCGCGGCCCATCCTGTTTGATGCTTTGCACCCATTTCTTGCGGAACGGATTGTAGAAGATCGAGCCGTAGTCTCCCGCAGGCGTCGTGCAGGGCACCGGCTTCGACCACGTCACGCCATCGGAGACTTGGAGGCTGTGCGTCAGCCCCGGCACTCGCTGGTCCTTCGGCACATGCATCCAGCAGGTTAGGTATTTGACTCGCTCCTTCGGATCGCCCGCATGGCTGTCATACCACAGCGCATTGTCCGTGCCCGCTGTGGTCCCTGCGCCGTTGCTCCAGGCGGCGCCTTCGGGTAGTAGAAGGTTGCCGCCATGCAGGCCCAATTCCGGCCGTGTCCACGTCTTTAAATCCGAACTCGTCGCCAGTGCCAGAGGTCCGCGCCAGCCAGCCGTGTAGAACATCTTGAATAGCTTTTCGGTCGGCTCATAAAACACCCCACCCTGGCCGAGATAAACGACGTTGTTGAGCTTCTTCTCCAGCTCCGTCTCCGCTCTGAAGACAGGATTACCCTCAAACTTCTTCGCCTGATGAAACGTGCGCTTCAGCGTGGTCTTCTCGATGAGGAAATCATCGACGAAGAGCTGCCTGCCGAGGTCGATGGGGATGACTTTGGGCTTCTTCTTCAAATAGGGCACTTCCATCACCGCGTTGCTCGGCTCGCGAAATCGCGGTGGCCATTGATCGGGCAGTTCGATGCCGTTGTAGAGCTTCTCGGGCTTCGGGCCCGTGGCCTTGTTCGCGAGCATAAGCAGCTTCGCGTCCTTCGACACGATTTTGCCCGCGAGCACGTCCTCCTCGCGAAGCTTCGCCATGAGGATCTCCGCGTCGGTGTGGCGGTTCCAATCATAGAGGATGTGGATGAGCCCATCTGGCGACTCGAAACCATCGGGATAGGACACCGCATCGCGTTCATCGAGAAGCAGCCCCCCCTTCCATGTCTGGCCTTCATCCTCGGAAAGCCACGCGCTCATGTGTGTGCGCTTTGTCAGCCTCTCGACAGGGGATCCGTTCTTCACCAACAGAATACGACCCGATTTAAGCCGACGCAGGAAGAAGCGTGAGTTCACGTTCTGAACCGTCTCTGCTTGTTTCGGCGCGCTCCACGTCTTACCACCATCGGTGGAAAAACTTTCATGCGGCTGGCCATTCGTGCGAGCGAGCATCCACAGGCGGCCATCCTTCATCTCGATCATCATGTGCTCGTCGAACTCCCATCCCGGGAACTGCAAACTGCCGCGCTCCATCCACGACGCACCTTCATCGGTCGATTCAAACACGCGGCACGTCTTTTGATGCCAATCGGATACCGGCAGCAGCCACGTGCCATCTTTGAGCACCGTCGGCTTGTTCAGCGTGCAACCTTCCGCAAACATCACCGGTGTGCTCCACGCCGGATCCGCCGCATCGGGATCATCACAGCGCATGAACCAGTTCGTGATGCGCTTCTGCAGATCGCCGAGCTGCTGATCGAAAAACAGCCACAAACGCCCCTTCGGATCCGTCCACAGATTCCCCACCAGCGCCCCGCTGATCTTCTGCACCGCCTCCATCCGCGCCCCGACCGCCAGACGCGGCTTCGACCACGTCGCGCCATCGTCGTCGCTCGTCGCCAGCAGAAAATAGCCATCCCGCTTGTCCCCTGTGCCCGTCCAGCAACCCCAGATGCGCCCCTTCGGCGTGCGATCCATGCCGATGATCATCGCGCCGGGCCGTGCATCGTCTTGAAACTCCGCGCCAGGATTCATCATCACCGAGGGTCTCAATCCATCCATCTCCTGAATCGCGGCCCCATCCCCCAGCACCAGCAGTACCATCTTCTTGAACTGAAGCCGATCACCGGCCTTCACTGCTTTGCGATACAGACTCACGCGATTGATCTCGCCGGGGAAGAGTTGGACCTCGGGCACATCGACCTTGGTGAACCCTGCTTTGATCAGCGCGTCCTCTTGGCTGGCGGCTTTCGGACGAATGGTCGGTGTAAGGGCGAAAAGAGTGCCGGACTTGGTGATGGTCACGTTGAGCTTTTCGATGCTGGTGCGATGAAACAGCAGGCCTTTGACCGCCTCGGGCATTTCGTCGATGACATAGTCGCGGTCGGTGAAGAGCTTCACTTCTGGCTTCATGACGGCGGGCGTGGGTGGAGGAGGTGCGGGCCATGCGATGCGCTGGTGGCCTTTTTGCGATTCGAACTCGCCCACGGCTTCGAGTTTGCCGAACATGATGCGCTCCTTACGACTGTCGGAGGTGTCGCCTTGAGTCACGCAGAGCCATAGAGTGCCTTCGTGCTCGTGGAAGGTGGGGTATTGGAAGGACTTGGGCGTCTCGAAACGGTATTTGCGCTCCCATGTTTTGCCATCGCGAGAGATGTCCACGTTGAACACGCTGCGGCCAACATTCTGCACCCGCGTGGCCTCCTGCCAGCCGAGGTAATAGAGGCCGCCGAAGCGGTCAAAGGTCGGTTTGGAGTTCGCGCCGTTCGGCACCTGTGGCAGGGGCTTGCCGACGCTCCATGTTTTGCCCTCAGCGCTGGTGGTGAAGTGGTAGTTGCCCGCGTCATTGCGCACGATGGCCATCCAGGTGCCATCAGGGAGCCGATTGACGGATGGCTCGCTGAGTTGCTCGCTTTGTGGCTCGTTGAAGTGGCCGAGCACCTCGAAGGTAATGAGGTCGTCATGCACAAGCGCGAGGGCGTTTTGCTTGCCGGTGAAGTTGTTGATGGCGACGTAGAGTTTGCCGTCGAAGCGCTTGAAGGAATCAAAGATAAAAAAAGACGAATCGCTGGCCTTCTTTGCGAATCCTTGCGCGGCAGCGTCGGCATGGAAATACTGCGGTTGGAAATCAAACGTGCCCGCTGCCGTCTTCAGCTTTGCCTTGTGGATCGTCTTGGCGAACGCGCCTGACTTCACATCGAAGTCGCGGAACCACATCTGCGACTGCCGCTTGCCGGGATCTTCACTGGTAAAGTAGCAGCGCAACGTGCTGGCATCTTTCTGGATGATGCGCGGCACAAAGCAGGCCCCGACGGGCAGCATCTCATTCTCAAACGCCTGCTCGCTCTTTGCGAAGTCGATGATCTTCTCCAGCTTGAGCGTCTTGAGGTTTACGATGGAAAGCGTGGCATAGATGAACGGCCAGCCCGCGCTCTCGCCTGCCTTCACATCATTCGCCTCGGTGACGATGTAGGCTTTGTCCCCGACACAGACGAACTCAGCATCATGCGCGCCCTTCACCTGCGGTGCTGAGGTGTTCACAAGACGCTGCATCACGATGTCTCCTGCAAGCGCGGAGTCCCAGTTGGCGGGCAGTAGCGAGGGCTTGTGCAGCTTGTTGATCGTCTGCTTCAGCGTCACTGCGCCGGACACGTTCTGGCCCGCGAGCACGTCCTCCTCTTTGAACTTCGCGAGTAGGATCTCGCCATCGCCTTGGCGGTCGCGATCGTAGGTGATCCAGATGAGGCCGTCTTTGTCCTGCACGCCATCGGGATAGGAGACGCCGGAACGCTCGTCCAACAGGAGGCCTTCGTTCCACTTTAGGCCATCGTCGGTGGAGAGTTGGGCGTAAAGATGGCTGCGGCCCTTAAACTTGTAGTGATTGATGAGGAGCAGATTGCCGGAGGTCAGACGACGGATGAAAAATCGGGAGCCGGGATTGGAGATGCGGGTGGCTTTCGGCTCCGCCCAAGTGCGGCCTTTGTCAGATGAATGGCTTTCCCAGAGGAAGCCGCTGCCGGTGCGGCTGAGGAGCCAGAGACGACCGTCCTTGAGTTCGGTGATCATGCATTCGAGTGCCCATTTGGGCATGCTGAGAGCGCCGTGGAGTTTCCATGTCTTGCCTTGGTCGTTCGAGATGCCCACACCTTGGAGTTGATCGGCGAAGGGGAACCAATCGTGGCTAGGCTGCGAGGCGTGAGTGACTGGCATGATCCATTCACCCGTGGAAAGCACGGTCGGTTTGTTCATGCGAAAGGCGAACGGCGCATCGAAACCCACACGGAACTCCGCCTCGAAGATTGGCGTCTGCGCATCCGGCGCGTCACAAATCCGTGCCCACACGTCATGCTGCGCGGTGTCTTTATTGCCGCGATTGAAGACATACCAAAGCCGTCCCTTCGGATCGATCCAGAGCGTCGGATCAAAGCAGCGCGTGCCATCCTTCGGTTCGCCCATCACCTGAGGAGTCGTAAAGGTCTTCGCCGCATCATCGCTCCAACACAGCAGCACTTCGTTGTCTGGAGACGGCTCCTTCGGGCCGCCAGTGAACCAAGACGAGAAAACGCGGCCTTTTGCTGTGCACTCGAGGCCGGGGATGCCCTGCCACGTGCGGTCAGGGTCGGTGGTGCGCTCGGCAGTCGCTTGTCCTGACACAAGAACAAAAAGGCAGAAAAGGAATCGAAGAGACATGATTCCAGAGAACGGCAGTGGAGGAGTCATTTCGCGTCTTAAATGCCAGCATGGCGTGTTATGCTAACACCCCCCGATACGCCTCCTCCATCATGGGGCATTCGGCTTGATGGGAACGCGGAGCACGCGGTGGTTGCGTGAGTCAGCGATGTAGAGGTCGCCGGTGCGGGGATGCGTGACGACGCCGTGCGGCTCTCCGAGCAGGGCTTGCAAAGCTGGGCCGGGAACGCCTTCGCTGCCTTTGGCTCCGTTGCCGACGAGGGTGATGAGCTTGCGCTCGGCGACGATGAACTTGCGGATGCGATGATTGCTCGCATCGGCGATGAGGATGTTGTCATCGCGATCAGCCCACAGGTGCTTGACGCCTGCGAGGGGTGGGATGGCGGTGTTGTCTTCGAGGGTTTGCACTTTGCCATCGGAGCTTCTCATGCGCATACCGAAGCGCGTGGGGATGAAGACGTTGCCCTTGGAGTCCACGGCATGGGCGCGGCTGCCGCTGATGCCCGTGAGGGTGCTGATGAGGCCGGTGCTCATGTCTACCACGCGGATACCACTTTTGCTATCGCCACTGATGGTGAGCTGGGTGCAGTCATGATTGAAGGCAAGGCAGGCGATCCAGCCAAGCCCGGCCGCCACAGCAGGGCCACCATCGCCGGAGATCTCCTTGTCGCCATTGCCTGCGAGGGTGGCGATGATGCCGGTCTGGGCATCAATCCGGCGCACGCGGTGGTGAAAGGTGTCGGCAATGTAGAGATTGCCTGCGGTATCAGCGATGAGGTTGTGCGGCGCGTTGAAGCTGGCATCTCGGGCGGGGCCAGCATCGTCGATGGGGCCTCTGGGTTTAGCCGCTGCGACGACAGTGAGCAGGCCGGTCTTGGCATCCACGCGCAGGATGCGATGCGTCTCTTCGCAGATGAACATGTTGTCCTGCGGATCAAAAGCGATGCCAAAGGGCTGTGTGACTTGGCACTCCGTCGCGGGTTTGTTTTCCACAGCACGGCCACCTCCGGCGATGATCTCGACGAGGGGCTGTTCTGCTGTCTGCTGGACGATTTTACCAAAGACAGTGCGAATCTGCTCCGTGGTGCCGAGCGCGAGCACCGCCTCAAACTCGAAGCTCATGCCGGGCTGGAGCGCCCAGGTCTGCAAGGGCGCGAGGTAGGAGCAGTCGCCCACACCGCTATCGCTCACGCGGTAGGAGGTGGCCATGTCGGTGTGTGGAAACAGGATGCCAATGCCTTGATCCCTCGCATCCACCCAGGCAGCCCAGCGCTCGCTGCTGTGGAAGATATTCCCCTGCGTTCCCGGTGGGCCGGGTTGTTTGCGAGTGAGCGGTGCGTCAGTCCAGGCGGCTTCCTTGGCATCGCAATACACGAGCATATGCCGCTGCGGATTCACAAATACGGCAGGCAGCTCTTGATGCTTGCGGCTCTGATGCGCCGTCGTGCCCGTGTATGTCATGCGATAGCGAAGGCGTGCCAGACCGCCATCCACGCGGTGCCACTGCTCCATGATCATGTCATTCACCTCCTCACCGCTGGCCCACTGGCGCGGGCGAGTCTTCACATAGAGGCTGTGCCCTTCCACTTTGGATTCGAGCACGGTGGCAGGCTCGCCTTTCCAGCTACCGCCTTGCACGGGGTTGTAGCACCAGGGCTTGCCATTCCAGTCGGAGCCATCTTTGTCGCCATAAAACGACTGCTGAACATAGCGCCCATGGTCATAAGCATTCAGCAAATTGTCCGTGGATCGCGAGGGCGAGAGCCAGCCGATGCTGCCACCCGCGTCCATGTTCATACCAAGGCGGATGTGACCATTGTCCAGGTAGATCCAATGTTCGGCGCTGAGTGCCTGCGTGGCGATGCCTGTGCAGATCAGGGCAGCGATCATGCGGGCCATCCTGTGATTCGTGCGCGGCGCTGGGTGTTTGCTCTTCATGGGGTAGAGCTAGGCATAACAACGACCTTCCGAAAAGCGCCGAGATCATCAAAGGAGCCCAACCCAATGCGCCCCTTGCCGAAAGTCTTTTCGCTGGCTTCGAGCACGACTTGCTCCTCAAACCAGACCTTGATGCTGGCCGATACTGCATCCCGCACGAGTTTGATGCGATGCCAGTGGTTCGGCTGCCAGGGCAGGGTCTTCGCCCGCGTCGTGGTGATGGCCTTGCGGTCGGCTTGGTTCACCACATGCAGGTGCAGATGCACGCCGTCGGCGGTCTCGCCCAGATGAGCGTAGTAGAACTCCGATTCGCTCCGTCCACCAAAAGCGATGCAGAGGTCGTTGTTGCCTTTGTTAAAGACATCGAGCCGAGCTTCACAGGTCAGTGTGAACGACTCCCACTCAGCGCCACCGAACCACGCCAAGTTGAACGGCCTGCGGACCTTCGGCTTGTAGTTCGAGGGATTCTTCAACACCAGCATCGTGTCCGCACCATTTCCCTGCCATTCCCACGCGGCGGGGTCTTCCAATTGCCACTGGTCACGCTGCTGAAGCGGAGTCAGTGGTGCATCCACAGCCAGCAGTGCAGGGGCGACGATCAGCAAAAGGATCCATGGGGTCAGCGAGTGCATAAGTGGGGTATTCATTCTTCCATCTCTCACGTTTCAATGAGCGCCATGCTGCTTGAGTGCCTCCTCAATGCTCGCGGCGACTTGCTTGGCCAGTTCGACGTAGCCTTCCTTGGTGTAGTGGACGTTGTTCGGCAGCTGAATGTCCGCGAGCCTGGGTAAGGCAGTGGCGAAAAGATCGTCGATCGCCACACCGTTTTTGATCATCACTTGGCGGGCGACGTCGTTGTATTTCATCACGTCGTCCGGCTGTCGGGGTGGATCGACTTTGCCTGCCGGAACGGGTGTCGTCGAACACCACACCAACGCGGCTCCGGTGGTCTTGAATGTGGCCACGATCTCACTCAAATTCTTCTTGTAGTCTTCGAGCGAAACCTGGTGACCATCGGAGGAGGCGTAAGGTTGGTTGTCCTTGCCACCGGTGCCGAGCTTGAGGTCGTGCAGACCGAAGTTGAAGTGGATCACGTCCCAGGTGCCATTCGTCGGAGCGACCCACTCCTTCATCTTCTGCACGCCGCTGCTGCTCGGCCCTGCATTGCCAGCCACGCGGTGAACATTGGCTTTGCCAGCCAAAAGTCTGCGCACCTCATCCGTGTAGCCGACACTGATGGAGTCACCAATGATCATCACGCGCGGCAGCTTTGGGTCGTCGGTCGCGGGCGCTTGGTTTGCTATGCTCAAGTCGCCAGGTTCAGCGGCGATGAGCGCCCCGGTCGCAAGCAACAGGGCGGCAAGAGAAGAAACAGATTTCAGCATGGGCAGGAGGGATCGTCGTAAATGATAATTCTTAACGCCCACGCCACTGAGAATCTACCGGCTCAGCGCATGGATCAGCTCATCTACCTTGCTGATGAGGTCCTGCTTCTGCTGCTGGTTTTCGCCACCGTCGGCTCCCTGGTCCAGCGTGCTCACGCCGTTGCTGTTGTTGCTCATTTGGGCCAAGGCATTCGCGATGGCGTTGTTGAGGGCACTGACTGTCACTCGCTGTTGGATGTCGGTATTCAGCGAGGGTGCCTGCTATCGCCAAGAGGCATGTGGTCCTGAAGATGAACGCGAGGGATAGGAGGTTAGGCCTCTGGCCTGACCATGGTCCGGCGGACATCCTGTCCGCCGAGCGTGAGGAAGCCGGGCAGGATGCCCGTGCAGACGCCGACGGGCCAGAGGCCCATCCTCCAGGCCGCCGCTTCATCGTGGTGGAGAGGGAGCCTGCTATCGCCAAGAGGCATATGGTCCTGAAGATGAACGCGAGGGATAGGAGGTTAGGCCTCTGGCCTGACCATGGTCCGGCGGACATCCTGTCCGCCGAGCGTGAGGAAGCCGGGCAGGATGCCCGTGCAGACGCCGACGGACCAGAGGCCCATCCTCCAGGCCACCGCTTCATCGTGGTGGAGAGGGAGCCTGCTATCGCCAAGAGGCACGCCGTCCTGAAGATGAATGCGACGGATAGGAGGTTAGGCCTCCGGCCTGACCATGGCCCGGCGGACATCCTGTCCGCCGAGCGCGAGGAAGCCGGGCAGGATGCCCGTGCAGACGCCGACGGGCCAGAGGCCCATCCTCCAGGCCACCCCTTCATCGTGGTGGAGAGGGAGCCTGCTATCGCCAAGAGGCACGCCGTCCTGAAGATGAACGCGAGGGATAGGAGGTTAGGCCTCCGGCCTGACCATGGCCCGGCGGACATCCTGTCCGCCGAGCGTGAGGAAGCCGGGCAGGATGCCCGTGCAGACGCCGACGGGCCAG